>ENA-ORCN01001111-ORCN01001111.1-human-gut-metagenome-genome-assembly--contig:-NODE-1111-length-19783-cov-5.645844_pt1 | contig 19783 bp, 11 predicted proteins | sample MGYA00242984_ERZ507984 | MGnify/ENA primary metagenome ERZ507984 (study PRJEB26167, sample SAMN06115395) | human gut metagenome | host: Homo sapiens | place: China:Hubei | collected 2016-05-19... | reverse complement strand
ACCTCATCCACATCTCTCGCTTCACATTCATTGAGAGCTTCGGCATAAATCAACAGAATCTCGGCAAAGCGGATGGCAGGCTCCAGGCGCCGTACAGGGAATTCGAAGACATGACCGGCGCTCCGGGGAAGCCCATCGATAAAATCAGGGAAGTGAGCAGAGCCGTCCTTGAGGCTGTGGGCATGGATTTCGACGGTTTCACGAGGTCTGTCATGCTGACCCAGGGGCAGTTCGCGCGCTTTCTGAACGCCCAGCCGGCTGACCGCGCCCACATCCTGGAAAAAATTACGGGTACGGACTTCTACTCCGCCATTTCCCGGCGCTGCCTCAGAATGAGAGGCGAAGCCGCGAAAAAATCAGAGCTCTTACACCAGCGGCTCGCCGACTGCCGGGTGCTCAGCAGCGGGGAAAGGGCAGCGCTCGAAGCAGAGCAGAAGGCCATCGATGCTGACTGCGCGGCGAATCAGAAAGAGCAGCAGGCCGTACGGAGCGCGCGTGAGTGGGCCGTCAGCATGGACAGCGCCATACGGGAACGCGCGCAGGCCGAAGCCAGGGGAAAGGCTCTTATAGCAGAGATCAGCAATTTTGAGCCCTCCAGGGAGAGGCTTGAGCGGAGCAGAAAAGCCGCGGGGCTCCGTGAGGGGTACGCCGTTCTGAAGAACCGCCGCAGGATAGCCGACGACGCCCAGACTCTTCTGAAAGAACTGGACGGATCCGGCGTAAGCGGCACGCAATCCGGCGAGGAGCGGACAGGGGCCATGATTCAGGCCATGCGCGCCGCAGGTGAGCGGAGCGGCAGCGCGGAGCTGAAGGCAGGTCTGGACGGGTTCTGTGGAAGCCTTGAAACGGCGCTCGCCGATTTCGGGGCCAGAAAACAGGATGCCGCCCGGGCCTCGGAAAATCTCAGGAAAGCAGTCCTCGATGAGGAAAATGCCACCCGGCAGGCCGGAGAAGCTGACAGGGCAGTCAGAGAGAAGGATGAAGCCCTTACCCTTGCGCAGAAGAATCTTGACGCCGCGCTCGATGGCAAAAGTCCGGAATACTGGGATGACCTCGCCACGCTCGCCTCGTCCACGTTAAACGCCATCCGCTCCCTTCAGGTCACATGCGGCTCCATCGCCACCCAGAAAAGCGGCATTGAGCAGAAAGAAGAGCAGCGCAGGGCAGCGGGGAAGAAAGCGGAGGAGGACAAACGTGTCCTCAGTGAACTCCGGGAAAAGGACATCCCCTTCAGCCAGAAGGAATACGACCTTCTGAAGGACAATTACCTGCTCGCGCGCAGGGTTTCCGATCTCGAGGAAGAGCGGCACAGGCTCACTGCCGGCCAGCCCTGTCCCCTGTGCGGCTCCACGGTTCATCCCTATGCCGAAGGCGCGCCGCTCCCGGACCTCAGAAAGGAGGCCATGGGCGCCGCGGAAAAGAAGCTCAGGGAACTGCAGAACAGGGCATCCCGTCTGGACGGCGATATTGCGGGCAGCCAGAGGCTCATAGAGGCCCTCAGCCGCGATATCGCCACAGGGGAAAAGGAGCTCGCCCGCCTGAACGCCGGATTTGACGCCGGGCGCGCCGAATGCCTCGCCCGCGCGGGATCGTGCCAGGTCATTCTTCCGGAAAGCGCGTCCGCGTCTGATGCCGCCTCCGTCCTTGCCCGCGCTGCGGAAAAGTGGCAGGCGGACGCGGAAAAGGCAAAGAAATTCCTGGAGAAAATCCGGAAACTGGCCGCGGAGCGGGACAGGGCGCAGTCGCTCCTGAATCAGGCGCGGCAGACCGGGCACACGTTCAGCCTGAAGAAGACAGACGCCGAAGGCAGGAGAAAAACGGCGGAGACAGCGGCGGCCGGCGCCGGATCCGCGCTCGCGGCGGCCGGAGAGGCTCTCGGGCGCGCGCGGCAGGCCTTCGCGAACGGGCTCGCCACGTTCACGGCATCACGGGACGAAGCGCAGGCCGCGTTCAGCCAGGCTCTCAGGGAGACCGGCTACGCGGACGAAGCAGCCTGGGCCCGTGACCTGCTTCCCGGGGACGAACACAAAAAGCTTGAGGAACAGGAACGGACCCTGCAGCGGGAACTGGATCGTCAGAAAGCGCTGGAGGAGGCCGCGAAGAAGAAATACGACACCCTCGCCGCTTCCAGAGCCACGGACATGAGCATCGCCGAACTTGAAGCGCGGCTGCAGGAACTTGAACGCGTCTTCGCGGAGAAGCTCGGGCGCCGCGGCACGATTAGCGCGGATCTCGCCCGCGACGCGGCGATCCACGGGCAGAAAAACGCGCTCATTGCGGAGAGCGGGGAAGCCGATGATGAGCTTAAACGCTGGGATGATCTCAATAATCTCATCGGTTCCTCGTCAGGCGATAAATTCAGCAACTTCGCCCAGAGCCTGACTCTTGCCACACTGGCGCAGGAGGCCAACCTCCAGCTGAAAAATCTCGCCCCACGCTACACGCTGGAGACAGGAGGAAACTTAAACCTCGACTTTGACGTCATTGATTCCTGGCAGGAAAACGAGCGGCGCAGCGCCCGCAATCTCTCGGGCGGCGAATCCTTCCTCGTGAGCCTTTCCCTGGCTCTGGCCCTGTCTTCGCTTTCGCACGGAAGCTCGCATATCGAAACCATGTTCCTCGATGAAGGGTTCGGCACCCTGGATCCGGAGGCCATGGAAACGGCCCTGAACGCGCTCGCTGCCCTGCGGCAGGGGGGAAGCCGCCTCGTCGGCATCATCTCCCACGTGGAGGAGCTGAAGGAAAAGATCGACGTTCAGGTCAGAGTCAGCCGCGGCAATAACGGCGTCAGCACGATGGAAGGCCCCGGCATCTCCCGCGGCGGAAAAAAGAAGGAAATTAAATCTTTGCTTGAAGTATAAAAGGCTTACAGACTGAAAAAGCGCCGGGGCAGGGCGGAAAACGCTCTTCCCCGGCGCTTTGTTTTTTTCTGGCCTGTTTTTTCTAGCCGAGACGCGTGCGCAGGGCTATGGCCGCGAGGCGGCCAGACGCGATAGCCCAGTGCAGGTTATAGCCGCCGAGGAGGCCGGTGGCATCGAGGAGCTCGCCGATAATGGAAAGCCCCGGCACGACGCGGCTGAAGAAGGTCATGGGCACCACTTCGGATGTGTCCACGCCGCCGCGGCAGACTTCCGCGAATCTGAGGCCGGCCGTGCCCGCGGGAACAAGTGTGTACTTTCTCAGGTTCTGCAGGAGACCTTCACGTTCCGCTTTAGCTATTTCGGCGCAGCGGCGGTCGAGGAGCTCCGCGGGCACGAGGCTGTCCACGAGGCTCTGGGGCATGCGTTTTGAGAGGATGGAGCGCGGCGTGCCCCTGCCGCACTGTTCATCGCTGAAAATGGGGCCGGGATCCTGGCCGGCGAAGAAGTCGATGGTGACCGGCTCATCCCTGTGCCAGAAGAGCGACGCCTTGAGCGCGGCCGGGCCTGAGAGGCCTTCATGGGTAAAAAGAAGATCGTCGCGGAAGGTCCGCTTTGTTTCCCCTCCGACAGTCAGCTCCACGGGCAGACTCACCCCCTGCAGTCCGAAAAGAGCGGAATCTTCAGGCAGGATAAAAGGTGTCAGGGCCGCTTCGGGCGTGATGACGTGGTGGCCGAGCGCCTGGGCGAGGGCGTAGCCGAAACCTGTCGCGCCCACGGCGGGGCAGGCCGGGGAGCCCAGGGCCAGCACGAGGTGTCTGCCTTTTACCGAAGTGCCGTCCTTCGCTGTCAGCGTCACGCTTCCGTCAGAAACACGGACGCCGTCGGCGGGCACGTTCAGGCCTGTGCGCAGGGCAAAGCGTCCCTTTTTGCAGCCGCGGATAAGGGCGCTCACAAGATCGCGCGCGGACGTCGCCAGAAAGTAGCGGCCGCCCTCGCGTTTTTCCCAGGGCAGTCCCAGGCTGTCCATGAAACGCGTCATGCCCATGGTACTGAAGGCGTCCAGCACGGGATCCACAAAACCCGGCGTTCCGCAGAGGTAGCAGTCCGGGGAGAGAGAGGAGTTGGTGAAATTGGCGCGTCCGCCACCACAGATGGCCAGCTTGCGCGCCGGCGTGCGTTCCCTGTCGATGACGCACACGGAGAGTCCGAGCTCGGTGCAGCGCAGGGCGCAGGAAAGGCCTGAGGCACCGGCTCCCAGAATGATCACATCGTACCCGTCGCGGCCGTCGAACTGGCTCCCGCGGAGAAAATCCTGCTCGTCCTTCTCATCGACAGTCCAGCGCTTCGCGAAGGGCTTGCGCTGCACGTACCCGCTCCGGCCGTCATCGTCTGACGAAGGGGCGGTGCGGCTGTCCCCGCGGTATCCGCCGTGGGAAGAGTCACTGCGCGGCGCGGTGTCACGGCTGAAGGACGGCCTGCCGCCGCGGGAGAAGCTGCGTTCTCCGAGCGGGGTGCTGTCTGCCCTGTCTTCCCTCATGTACGGTCTGCCCGGGCGGCTTCCGCTGTCAGAGGCCGTGCTGTCATTCGGTGGAAAGCGGCGTTCTTCACGCCAGGCGTTGTCTGCCCGGTCTTCCCGCATATACGGCCTTCCGGGATGACGCTCACTGTCAGAAAATGGCCTCTCATCGCGGAAAGAGCCGCGATCTGCCCCGTCCCCGGAGCGTTCAAAGCTGCGCCCGCGATGGAAAGACGGTCTGTCGTCGTGGGAGAAACGGCGTTCTCCGCGTCCGGAGAAGTCCTCCCTGTCTTCGCGGGAGTAGGGTCTGCCGGGACGGCGGTCACGGCTGAAGGACGGCCTCTCATCGCGGGAAAAGCCGCGATCTGACCCGTTCTCAGAGTTGTCATAGCTGCGGTCACGATGGAAAGACGGCCTGTCGTCATGGGAGAAACGGCGCTCGCCGCGTCCGGAGAAATCTCTCCTGCCTTCACGCGGGTAGGATCTGTCTCCGCGGGAAGAGCCGTGCCCGGAATGCCCTTCCTCACGGGAAAACGGTTTGCCGGTCCTGCGGGGCCTTATTCCGGCGTCCTCTCTCCGGGGCTGGCCTTCGCTGCTGTCCGGAGCATGCCTTCCGGCAGAAGGGAAGCGCGGCGCGCCGGATAATTCCGTTCCGTTTGACTTGTTTTTTGTTGAAGGGGTATGCATTTCAGACTGATTACCTTCTGTCTGCTCTTTACGCGGAGTCTCTTCCATGCCTCTTGTATCCTCTCTCTATGTGCCGCCTTTTCCTTTCCAAAATGGCCGGCTGAATACTGTTTTTCCCACGCTTTTCAGGCGCGTGGATTACCCTGACAGGCAGGAGGGAGGGGATTCCCTTCTGCGCCGTGAACGCATCAGCACGCCGGACGGCGATTTCCTTGATATCGATATTTACCCGTCTCCCGCAAGCCCCCGTTTTCTGGCCGTGCTGACCCACGGACTCGGCGGAAATTCCCGGCGCAAGTATGTGCGCGGCATGGCCAGGGCCTTCAGAAGAGCAGGGGGGCTGTGCGCTGCCTGGAACCACCGGGGCGCCTCCGGTGAAATCAACAGGGCAAGACGCTTCAGCCACATGGGCGAGACAGGGGATCTTACCGCCGTCGCCGCCTGGGCTGAGCGCTTTGACCTGCCCATCGTTCTGGCAGGCTTCAGCATGGGAGCCCATCAGACCCTAAGCTATCTCGGGGGAGATAACGTGTCCCCGGCCGTCGTCTGCGGCATCGCCATATCTGATCCCTGCGATACTGTCACGGCGGGAAATCTCATCGATACCCCGCGGAACACGGTGTTCCGCCGTTATCTTCTGAAACAGCTGCTGCCCCTGGTACGGGAAAAGCTTTCGCGCTATCCCGATATCGCCGGGGGAGCTGACGTCGGGGGCATAACGGATTTTCATACCTTCGACAACCTCGTGACTGCCCCGGCCTTCGGCTTCCGCAGCGCTGAGGACTATTACAGCCGCGTTTCCGTCCTGCCGCGCATTCCCTTTATCAGAAAGCCTGTTTTTCTCCTGAACGCGCTCGACGATCCTTTCTGCACGCCGGCGTGCCACCCGTTTTCCGAAGCGGAAAAGAATCCGGTCTTCTGGTTCGAGGCCTCCCGCTGGGGCGGCCACATGGGCTTCGTCACGAAGGGAGATACCTGCTATCATGAGGAGCGCGCCGTGCGTTTCCTTAATGAAAGGATCGGATTCTGAGCGGGGCAGGGCGTCAGACGGGAAAAACGGGACTGCATTATTGAAGCAGAAGTTGAAATTTCCCGGCCCGCCGGAGCATCCCGCCCGCTGCCCGGGATGGATTCCGCCCCGGGCAGCTTTCATTGTTATCTGACCAGGTGTTTGAGATCGCCATAGCCCTCTCTGTCCATTTCCTCATAAGGAATGAAGCGGAGAGCTGCGCTGTTGATGCAGTAACGGAGCCCGCCCCTGTCCTTTGGACCGTCAGTGAAGACATGCCCGAGATGGGATCTGCCGCTGCGGCTCCGTACCTCAACCCGGTCCATGCCGTGGCTTCTGTCCTCATGCTCCGTGACCACGGACGGATCGATGGGCTTCGCGAAGCCCGGCCAGCCGCAGCCGGTTTCAAATTTATCGGAGGAAGAGAAGAGGGGTTCCCCCGTCGCGACATCAACATAAATACCGCGGCGCGTATTCTTCCAGTACTTCCCGGTAAAGGGTCTCTCCGTTCCGGCGTTCTGCGTGACATCATATTCCTCAGGCGTAAGCTGCTTTTTCAGCTCCCCGTCGGAAGGCCTGGCATATCTGGCGGGATCCAGGGAGCCTGCTTTTTTCCCCTCAAGATCCCTGAGGCTGTCAAAGCTGATGTGACAGTAGCCGCCAGGGTGCTTTTTCAGGTAATCCTGATGGTATTCTTCGGCCGGATAGTAGTTTTTCAGGGGCATGAGTTCGACCGCGAGCGGCCTGTCGTACTCCTTCTGAACGGCGGCCATGACTGAGGCGAGGACCTTTTCGTCCTCCCCGTCCACGAAGTACATGCCCGTACGGTACTGGCTCCCCGTGTCATTGCCCTGCCGGTTTACGCTGACGGGATCGATGATTTTAAAAAAATACTCCGCGAGTGTCCGGAGGCTGACGAGCGAAGGATCGTAGCGCACATGCACAGTCTCGGCGAAGCCCGTGTCCCCGGAACAGACTTCCTGGTATTTCGGGTTTTCCGTCCTGCCGTTGGCGTATCCCGCCGTAACGCCGCTCACCCCGGGAATCCGTGAAAAGTACTCTTCCACTCCCCAGAAACACCCTCCGGCGAAGTACACGTCCCTGAGCCCGGACGCGGCGGCTGTCTTCTTTTCCATATCTGCCTCACTGCTGCTTCCCCTTCCCGGGGAAGACGTATCTTCCGCCGCCATGGCCAGCGCTGACGCCAGCAGAAAGACGACGGACAGGAGAAATAACACCGTTTTCTTCATGGCTTCCTCCTTTGCGGGGGATCCGGAGCATCCGGTTCCTGTCTGGTGCTTCACATTCCGGGAAGGGATCCCGGCCGTTCATGGACGCGCGCCGGAAAAGATCCGTGTCCTGAGTTTCCGGCCGGCGCGGCATCCTGACAGCATGCCGCGCGCTGTACGGCGGAAGAGCCTTTGTACAGGAAGGGTATTCTCACACAGGCGGCCGGAGATGAAAAGCCTGACGGGAAACCGGGGAGAGCTGTTCCCCCCGGCCGGAGACGGGACTGAATGGCCCCCCCCCCTGTCTGCCCCGGACCGGGATGTCCCTGAGCCCGCGATCCTTTAGAGATGGGGAAGGGCGGGTTTCGGAGGGAAAGAGAAAGGCGGGGACAACAAAAAACCCCGGGAGCTCTGTGAGCTTCCGGGGTCCTGCTTTCTGGTAGCAAGGGGGAGATTTGAACTCTCGACACTGCGGGTATGAACCGCATGCTCTGACCAACTGAGCTACCTTGCCGTGACACTCTCATTCGGTGCGAGGTCATGTATACGCACATCAGAAGGGCTTTGCAAGCTTTTTTTTGAAAATTTCCGAAAAAAAGATTCCGGAGGCTCCGCCTTTCTGTCCGCCGTACAGAAATTGGACGGGCAGGCCGATTTCTGGACAGCCTGAGAACAGAAGCTGGACAGGGCGGGCGGCACCCGGAAAAATTTGCGCAAAGAGTCCCCGAAACCGCTGTGCCAGCCCTTGATTTTTCAAAGAATATACATTACCTAGAACTGCTCAAACAGACAAAATACTCTTTTTAAGGAGACATCTTATATGGCTGATGAGAAAGTAACCGCGACTGAGGATTCTGGCGAGAATTTTGCCGAAATGTTTAAGGCGAGCCAGGAAAACGCTCAGGGACGGGTAAAACAGGGGGACAAGGTTACCGGAACCGTTATCGATGTGACCGACGACAGCGTCTTCGTGAACGTGGGTGTGAAGATTGACGGCATTATGGATCGCAAGGACTTCATCGACAATGAGGGCAACCTCACGGTGAAGGTCGGCGACGAAGTCGAAGCCTACGTTACCAAAGCCACTTCCCAGGAAATCGTCCTTTCCCGCTCCATGAACGGCGCCGGCATGGCTGCCATCGAGAACGCCAAGGACGCCGGCATTCCGGTTGAGGGCAGGGTCATCGACGCCTGCAAGGGCGGCTACCATGTCGAGATTCTCGGCAAGACCGCTTTCTGCCCCGGAAGCCAGATGGCTGCCGGCGAGCCTGAGAGCCTGCCCGGCCAGACCTTCCAGTTCCTCATCACCCGCGTTGAGAGCCGCGGCCGCAACATCGTTGTGAGCCACCGCGCCCTCGTTGACCGCGAGCGCGAAGCCAGCCTCGAGAAGTTCCTCTCCGAAGTGAAGGAAGGGGATATCATCGAAGGCAAGGTCACCCGCCTCGCTCCCTTCGGCGCCTTTGTCGAAGTCGCTCCCGCCGTTGAAGGCATGATCCATCTTTCCGAGCTGTCCTGGTCCCGTGTGGTCAAGGCCGACGAGGCCGTGAGCGTGGGTCAGGAAGTGAAGGTCAAGCTCCTCAAGGTTTCCAAGGAGAAGGGCCGCGACGGCCGCGAGCATACCCGCATTTCCCTCTCCCTCAAGCAGGCTCAGGGCAACCCCTGGGATGACGCCGCCTCCAAGCTGGTGATCGGCGATATCGTTGAGGGCCGCGTTGTGCGCCTCGCTCCCTTTGGCGCCTTTGTCGAAGTGCTGCCCGGCATCGAAGGCCTCGTGCACATCTCCGAGATGTCCTGGGGCCGCCGCGTGAACAAGCCTGAAGAGGTTGTGAAGCCCGGCGACACCGTCAAGGTCAAGATCAAGGACGTGAACCTCGAGAATCACCGCGTTTCCCTCAGCATGCGCGACGCCGAAGGCGATCCGTGGGCTGACGTCGAAACCCGCTTCCCCGTGGGCACCAGCGTGACCGGCAAGGTCGAGAACCACTCCAAGTTCGGCCTCTTCGTGACCCTCGCCCCCGGCATCACCGGTCTGCTCCCCGAAGGCGTTATGCGCGCCACCAAGACCGCTGCCCAGTTCCAGAACCTTGAGAAGGACGCCGAGGTTGAGCTCGAAATCCAGCGTGTCGACCCCGCCGCCCGCCGCATCACCCTCGCCCCCAAGGGCGTCGAGATGCCCGCTCCCAAGGAAAAGGAAGCTTCTTCCGGCAAGCCCGAACGCAAGGGCGGCAGGCCCGGCCGTGAGCCCGAGGATAACTCCTGGCGCCAGCACCAGAAGTCCGGCTCCAGCAACAACAGCGTGATGTTCCAGGCTCTTCAGGAAGCCCTCAAGGCCAAGAAGAACTAACGACACTCTCTGACTGAGAAAGAATGTATGCAGGGGGAGGCGAGGCCGGACGGCTTTTCCTCCCCCTGCTATATTTTTGGCACACTAATTGCATAACTCTCAGTACACCTTTGAAGGAGATTGAGACTGTATGTATCTGAAAAAAGCTTTTACCGCTGTCATTGTTCTGACGGCTTTCGTTCTGGCCCAGACAGCCAGGGCTGAGAATCTTCCCGATTTCTCCGAGCTCGCCGCCGCGAGCGGTCCGGCCGTCGTCAACATCAATACCGAGCGCACCGCCAACGTGAGCGGCCCTGAAGACATGTTCGGCGATATGTTCCGCAACATGCCCCCCGGATTCGACCGCTTCTTCGGCGGTCCCTTCAACAACAGGGGACAGAAGGCTCCCAAGCGCAAGCAGAAGTCCCTGGGCTCCGGTTTCCTGATTTCCGCTGACGGCTACATCGTCACCAACAACCACGTGGTTGCCGACGCCGACTCCATCCGTGTCACCCTCGACGAGAGCGTGTACAAGGGTGAGCCCGTCAAGGCGAAGCTCATCGGCTCCGATGAGGAAACCGACCTCGCTCTCCTGAAGATTGACGTGGACAAGCAGCTGCCCTTCCTGAAGTTCGGCAGCTCCGCAAACCTGAAGATCGGCGAATGGCTCCTCGCCATCGGCAACCCCTTCGGTCTTGACCATTCCGTCACCGCCGGCATTCTTTCCGCCAAGGGCCGCCGCATCAACGCCGGCGCCTTTGACAACTTCCTGCAGACCGACTGCGCCATTAACCCCGGCAACTCCGGCGGCCCCCTTCTGAATATGAAGGGTGAGGTCATCGGCATCAATACCGCCATCATCGCTTCCGGCCAGGGCATCGGCTTCGCCGTGCCCAGCGACCTCGCCAACGACATCATCTCCAAGCTCAAGGGCGGCAAGAAGATCAGCCGCGGCTGGCTCGGTGTCGTGATCCAGGATGTCGATGAAAACACCGCCAAGGCCCTGGATATGAAGGATGCGCATGGCGCCCTCGTGGCCAGTGTCCAGGAAGGCCAGCCCGCCGACAAGGCCGGCATCAAGGAAGGCGACGTGATCGTCTCCGTTGACGGCCAGAACATCAAGGATACCGCTGAACTGCTCGCCGCCATCGCCAAGAAGGCTCCCGGCTCCGACGCGAAGGTGACCGTGTGGCGTGAAGGCGCCGCGAAGGAATTCACCGTGAAGCTCGGCGACCGCAGCGAGAACCTCTCCGCTGAAAACGGCATCCAGACCAGGGATGGCAGTGAAGCGAAGAAGTCCGAAGGCACCCTCGGCCTCTCCGTGCGTCCCCTCACCAGGGATGAAGCCAAGGCCTTCAAGATAAAGGACGGCGGCCTCGCCATCCTCAGCGTTGACGAAGACAAGCCCGCCGCTGCCGCTGACCTGCGTGAAGGCGACATCATCGTCAAGGCGAACATGAAGCCTGTCTCCACCGTGGCTGACCTTACGAAGCAGGTGAGCGAGTGCACCAAGCGCGGCGCCATCCTCCTTCAGATTAACCGCCGCGGAGACCTCATCTTCCGCACCGTGAAGCTCGGCAAGTAGCTTCCTCTTACAGAAGACTCCGTCAGGGGCCGTGTCCGTCATCCGGGCGCGGCCCCTTTTTTTGTGCCCTGAGCCGGGCTGCGGGAGGGGAGAATGCCCGCTATGGTATTGCGGACGGAAGTGGGGTATAGTCTTTTGAGGTGTATACCGTTTTTTATACAAAACCCGGATCCTTGCAGAGGAGGCGCCATGTCCATTCATCCTGAGGCGGGCAAACTCGCCGATCCCAGAACGCTTGAAAATATCCCGGCCCTCATGGCCGCCTATTACACGGAAAAGCCGGATCCGTCCGTACCTGGCCAGCGTGTCTCATTTGGCACGTCCGGGCACCGCGGCTCATCTCTCAAACGCACCTTCAACGAGGCGCATATCGAGGCCATCACCCAGGCCGTGTGCGACTACCGCTCCGCCGAAGGCATTGACGGGCCGCTCTATATCGGCTTTGACACCCATGCCCTGTCAGCGGCAGCCTACCGTACGGCCCTGTGCGTGCTTGCCGCCAATCATGTCAAAACCCGCGTTTCCAAAGATGGCAGATATACGGCCACGCCCTGCGTGTCCCATGCCATCCTTCTCTGGAACAGAACCCATGAGGGCATTGACCGCGCCGACGGCATCATCATCACTCCGTCCCACAACCCGCCCTCGGACGGCGGATTCAAGTACAATCCCCCCCACGGCGGCCCGGCTGACACGGCTGTGACCTCGCGCATCGAGCAGGCCGCCAATGAAATTCTCGCGGGCGGCAACAGGGAAGTGCACAGGATTGACTACGAGGCAGCCCTCTCTTCCCCCGAGACCGAGGAATTTGACTTTGTCAGCGCCTACGTCGACGGCCTTGCCGACATCATCGACATGAAGGCTATCGCCAAATCCGGTCTGAAACTGGGCGTCGATCCCCTCGGCGGCGCCAGCCTCGAACTCTGGCAGCCCATCGCCGACAAATACGGCCTTAACCTGACCATCGTGAACAAATGCGTTGATCCCACCTTCCGCTTTGTCCCCCGTGACAAGGACGGAAAAATCCGCATGGACTGCTCTTCCCCCTGGGCCATGAGCGTGCTTCTCGGGATGCGCGATAAATTCGACCTGAGCTTCGCCTGCGATCCCGACTCTGACCGCCATGGCATCGTAACCAGCGAAGAACTCATGAATCCCAACCACTATCTGTCCGTGTGTGCCTGGTATCTCATGAAAACGAGGAAGCACTGGCCAAAGAAATGCGGCATCGGCAAGACCGTAGTGACAAGCAACATGCTGAACCGTATCGCCGATCACATCGGCTGCGGCACCGTGGAGACGCCGGCCGGCTTTAAATGGTTCGTCCCCTTCCTCACGAGCGGGAAATGCGGGTTCTGCTGCGAGGAAAGCGCTGGCGGCTCCTTCCTGTGCTTCGACGGCAGTACCTGGTCTACGGACAAAGACGGCCCGCTGCTCTGCCTGCTCGCCGCGGAAATGACCGCGAAGGAAGGCATGAACCCCAGCAAACTCTATAAGAAAATCACGAAAAAGCTGGGCGACCCCGTTTACCAGCGCATCGATTCTCCTGTGGATGACGTGACGCGCGCCACGCTGAAGAGCCTCACCCCCAAGAAAGTGGATCTGAAGAAGCTCGGCGGCGAGCCTGTGACGGAGATCCTCACCGAGGCGCCCGGCAACAACGCGCCCATCGGCGGCTGCAAGGTCGTCACAAAGGACGGCTGGTTCGCCGTACGTCCCTCCGGAACGGAAGCTATCTACAAGCTCTATGCTGAAAGCTTCCGCGGCGCCGATCATCTGAAGTCCATTCAGAAGGACGCCGGCTCCTTTGTTGAACGGCTTCTCGGAAAGTAAAACCAGGGGGCGCGGGTATATCCCGCTGCCCCCTTTGTGTTTCAGACCACATGCGCCGGGAATAGGATCCGCGGAGGAATCCCGGCGCTCTCTCCGGATCCGTATCCTGCCGGCTGTAAAAGGTCCTGAAACGCCGGCTTCCGGATTTTCCGGCGCCGTCCTCTGCGCCGGATGACAGCGTTCTGAAGAGAATGCTATTTCTGATCCGGAAAGGCTGAGCGGGCGCTTCCGGCCGCCTCAGAGTTTTTTGGAGAGTTCACCCTTTGCGAAGGAGTCATCCACATGACGAGCAGAATCATGCCCCATGCCGGCCCCCGTTGTCTGATCTTTCTCCTTTTCACTGCTCTTCTCTTTCTTTCCGCCGGCCCGGCCTATGCTGAGGATGACTGGCAGATGGTCACGCCCGGGTCCGGAGAACTGAAGAAACTGAGCACGTTCCTGAGCAACTTCACGGAACTCAGCCTCTACAACGCGGACACAGCGGAAAGCGGCGATCCCGGCGTCCTGCATCTTAAAAGCGCCAGGGGACAGAAGAATCTCATCGCGTTCGGCATCCGGCATAACTTCATCAATAACTTCAAGTCCCGTATCAGAGAGTGCACCACTCCCGGATGCCCGTACGGCGACAGCACCATTGACGCGAAGTTCGTCAGGGCTTCCGTAAAAAAATATTTCGGGCTGACGGTTCAGGACAGCTCCATCGACGACGATTTCGTCCGGGAAGATATGAAGGCCGGCGATCATAACGGCATCCTGATGGCCGCCCATTTTGACGGTGCGCGTTACCATTTTCCCGCAGCTGACGGGGAAGCCACGTACTACGCCCGGGTTGAAAAAGTGTTCAGGAATTCCGGCGGGCAGCTCCTTCTGACCGGGTATATCTACAATTCCGAAGATGAAAAGGACCGGACGGGCACGTTTACGGCAGTTGTCCGCCCTGCCGGGACTGATGGAAAGGGCGGATGGCATCTGGTCTCGCTGGAGAGCAGGTTCCGGGAATAATCGCAGCCTTCTCCCATCAGAGGAGACCTCCTTCACAACTGTCACAAAATGAGGAAGAACATGAATCGTTATTGCAGTATCGCCGGTCTCTTCATGCTTGCCTCTGTCTTCGTCTTCTCCCGTCCCGTCCCGGCTGAAAGCGGACATAATGTTTTCAGGGAATACAGCAGTTTTGAGGCCTGCTATGAGTCCGCAAAGCAGGGTGACGCGAAAGCCTATGAGGGCATGGGCGACTTCATGCTTCATCAGGGTATTTTCAATCCTGACAAAAAAGCCGCTGCCGCTTGGTACACAAAAGCTGCCAGATACGGCCGCGGGAGCGCTGCAGAAAAACTGCGTGCCCTCGGTGTCTCCGCTCCCGCCGTGGGCGGGGACAGGGCTCCGGTCTGTCCGGATCGTGAAGACGGGGACGCCAGCGTCAGCGGTGTCGTTGTCGATCCGCAGACCGATCATACCGACGCCCATGGCATTCTGATCCGGGACGATTCCGGAAGAACCATCGACATCCTCACCGGAAACGGTGATGTCCCGGAATTCGAAGGGCTGCGCAGGGGGGATCGCGTTTCGCTCAGGTACAGTACCTCCATCAGTCTCGATACCTTCACGGGCGAATGCGGTCCGACGTATTTCTATACGGAGAACTCGGGCCGTATCAGACGCTGAGAGAATCTGTCGGCCGCTTTGGCTCCCAGCGCATGGTTCCATACTGATTTCTGACGTCCATCCGGCCTTCGCCGGCGGCCCTGATGACCGGAAAGAATATCCTCAGGGGTGAATTCATGAAAAAAATCATGTGTTTTCTGGCGCTCTGCGCTTCGGTTGCTTTCTCCGCACCCGGCGCCTATGCCGGCGGAGTCTCTGATTGTATGTGCAAAGGGCAGAAACTTTATGGAAAAGTAAAGGTGGTCAGAAACTTCGCTGACTTTAAGGTCAAGCGCGTGAGTAATTTTCCTGATCTCAAAGTGAAGAGGGTAAAAAATTTTCCCGACAGGTGTGGTGAATGGCAGTTCGTGGATAACTTCCCGGATTTCACCGTACAGTTCGTGGATAACTTTCCTGACTTTACCATTCAGTACGTGAACAGTTTCCCCGGCGAACGCTAGCCCGCCTGCTGGAAAAGCAGGGGAAAAGCCTCCGCCTGCGTTCCACTCTATATGAAAAGAAGCCTGTCCGTTCCGGAATAACCGGCTCGGACAGGCTTCTTTTATTTTAATGGGAAGTTCAGACTAGAACTCGTACCTGACCTGGAGATGGCCCGTCACGCCTTCGCGCTTCTCGCCAAAGTAGCCAGTGGTGCCGAGCATGAAGGAGAAGTCAGAATCGGCAGCGGGTTTGAAGAACACGCCGGCCTCGGCGATGGCCGTGTTACCCTTCAAATCGGTCGAAGGCACATCATAGCCGTAGATGGTGCCGCGGCTTTTGCTGTCGAACTGGTGTTCCCAGGCACCGCCCAGGTACCAGCTGAAGGTCTCATCCTTCTTAAAGTTGAGACGGGCGCCTGTGCGCACGCGGCTCGAGTAGATGTCATCGAACTCAAACTGCTGGCCGCAGATCGTGCCGTCGTCTCCCCACAGGTGGCCCCAGAAGTATTTGGCGTACACGTCAGCCGTCACATTGTCCGTCACATCCCACATATAGCCGAGGCCGCCGTGGGCGGTGAGGTAGGGGGCGCGGCCATCCCAGTCTGCAGTCTGTCCGTCAGCCTGAATATCATGGCTCTGCCAGTCGCCCATCATGAGGCCGTATCGGATGGAGCCCTCGGCGTACAGGCCCTTCAGAAGATCCCTGTTCAGGAAGACCTTCGCCAGGGCGCCGACGCCGTAATAGTAGTCGTGTCCCTCGCTGTCTATGGACCTGCTGTCATCCGGCTCGTACTCGGAGTGGAAACGGCTGAGGCCGGTTTCGAAGAAGACGCCGGCGAGGTAGCCCACGGGACCGATTTTACACTGGCGGGCGATGCCGGCCAGCATGTTGCCGTAGCTCATGTCAAAGGTCGTGCCGGCCTTGTATGTGGAGTAGCCGCCGTTCACGGCTACGAAGGCTTTGGCGCCGCAGGGCTCGCCCGGCAGGCACTGGCTGGCCTGGAGCGCACGGTCAATGCCTTCGCCGGCTACAAAGTCAGCGCCTTCGTCCATGAGAGCCGCGCTGGCCTGGCGGGAAGCCGTGAACTCTTCTGTTTCGCTGTTGACCTCAACGGGAGCATCCTTCTTCCAGCGGGCGATGAGATCCTGTCCGTTCTTGATGAAGTAGTCCACCTCAAACGTCAGGAAGCCCTTCGTGAGCGTCTGGGATTTCGTCATGCCCGTCGAGCCGGTGGCGTTGTCCATGGTTCCGTCGTTGGCTACGGTCCCGGAGTAGGGGACGTAAGAGCCGTCGGGACCGATGGTGACCACCGTGTCGCCGTTCACGTAGAGGTTCGTGCCGGTGTAGCTTGACGAGGCCGTCGGAGTATGGATCAAAACGTATTCCTCAGCGATATCGCCTTCCTGGTTCCTGAGGTTCCCGATGAATACGTTGGTCATGGAACCCTTTCCGTCACCGATGACAGCGGACCGGGAGAGGTCCACGCTGGCCTTGTCTTCGGCCACATCGTAGAAGTTCAGGTTCTGGAAGTTCTGCAGGCTTGCGGCGTCGATCTGGCCGTATACGTTGAAAGTATTGCCGGTGAACACGTCGGATGACGAACCGCCGCTTCTGCCGCCATAGATATCAGATCCGGTGAAGCGGGCGCTGTCGTACAGGGTCACCGTGTTGTTTGTGGCCGTGCCGTCATCATAACCGCCGACCATTTCGGCGTTCACCGTGCCGCCCTTAACCGTGATCACGTTGCCTGTGGCGCTGCCGAGTGCCGTGTAGCCGCCGTACAGGTGATCGAGAACAGTACCGCCCTCAACGAGAACCTCGTTGCCGGCGGCGTCGCCTGAAAGCGTATAACCGGCTGTCACGCCCTTGCTGACTGTGCCGTTGACGTAAATGAAGTTGCCGGTGGTTTCGCCATTGCTGTTCCAGCCGCCGTAGACGCTGCCTCCGACCGTGCTGCCGCTTTCTATCCGTACTTTGTTCTGGGAGGCGCTGCCCGGATTGCTGTCGTCATTGCCTTTGACCATACCGCCGTAGACGTCGCCGTCAACACGGCTGCTGCCGGAAACAGAGACGCTGTTCCCTGTCACATCGCCGATGCCAGAATCATAACCGCCGAATACTGAGCCGCTGACGACCGTGCCTTCAGAAAGGCTGACGGTATTATTCCTGATGTCGCTGTTTCCGGGATCTATGGCGAGGCTGTATTCGAAGGCGCCTCCGTAGACACTGCCTTCAACTGCGCCCGCGGAGATATTCACAGCGTTATTTTCAACAGTGCCTGTTTGCGCGTCCAGGAGCACACCACCGCCGACCACATCATAACCGACGGAGGCATTGTTGAGATTCACGGTATTATATTGGACTGTCCCCAGGCCTTCCGTGATCACGCCGCCATAGAGCCCGCCTTCCACACGGCTGCCGGATGATACGGTTACTTCGTTGTAAAGCACATTCTGGCTGGTCGCAGAGTCTCCCGCGGAATGGGCGCCAACGACATCATCACCGACATAGGCACCTTCAGACAGCACCACGGTATTATAAGAGGTATCGAGCGAGCCGTAGCCGCCATAGACCCTGCCCTGGATGTAGGTATTGGAACCGGACACCGTCACCTGGTTGTAACTGGATTCGCCGCTCCTTGTGTATCCCGCGTACACGCTGCTGCCGATACTGTATTCATTGACAGTGCTGTCACTAATCGTGCTGTCGATGATGGTCACGCTGCTGTTATTGGCTGTACCCGACTCGGTGTAACCGCCGTAAACGTCGTTTGTGATCGTGCTGTCCGAGATCGTCACAGTGCCGCTTGCATTTCCGCTCAGCGTATAACCTGCGCGGACGCTGCCCGGGGCGGTAATCCCGGATAGGCTCAGTGCATTGCCGGTGGCGTTACCATTTTCGGTATAGCCTGCGTAAAGATCTCTCGTGAACGTCGTCCCATTGGAAAGGGTTACCGCATTATCCGAAGCGTCTCCGCTGTCAGTATAACCGCCGGATACGCTGCCCGTAACCTGAACATTATCCAGATCCACTGTGTTCGAGGAAGCGCCTGTGGTTCCCTGCCCACCATAGACACTGCCGCCGACCTTACTGTTCGTTCCGGTCACTTTACTGCCGTCAGCAACGCCGTCATGCGTGAATCCACCGTAAACGTTATTCGTCACCGAGCTGTTAGAGAGCGTCACAGTGCCGCCAGCCTGACCTTCTGTCGTGTAGCTCGCGTAAACATACTGGGGGGCGGTAACATCGGAGAGGGATACTTCGTTGCCTGTAGCGTTGCCATCCTCAGTATAGCCTGCGTACAGATTGCCGGTGAACGTCGTTCCGTTGGAGAGGGATACCTTATTGTTTGAAGCCTCCCCGGATGTCGTATCGCCTCCTCTGACACTGCCCGCGACCTGAACATTGCTCAGGTCTACAGTGTTGGAAGAAGCGCCTGTGGTTCCATACCCACCGTAAACGTCCCAGCCAACAGTGCTGTCCGTTCCGGTCACGGAATTTGAGTTTGCCGTTCCCTGGTAGGCATAGCCGCCATAAAGGGAAATCGCAGCGCTGCTGCCTGACAGAATCACAGTATTGGAAGAAGCGTCAGCGCTGGCATAGCCGCCATATACTGTCGGTGCAACAGAGCTGTTTCCTGATATTGTTACAGTATTGGAATTGGTAGTACCATAAGCCGCATACCCACCTGCAACGGGCCAATAGCCCTGAACCGTGCTCCCTGAAAGCACCTCCACGACGTTACTGGTAGCATTCCCGCGCAAAGTGTGGCCACCGTAAACACCTTCGTAATCAGTAACAGTACTTCCTGTGAGTGTTACCGTATTGCTCTGCACATTGCCATAGTTTGTAAAGCCGCCAGCGACCGCCCGGCCGACGCTGCTGTTGAGCAGTATCACCTGGTTGCCGGATGCCGAATCGTTATCGGTCTGATTGTTATCGCACCGGCCACCGAACACGTAACGGGTAATTGTCGTACCCGTTGCCGTCACGGTATTGTCAAGCGCGCCCCCGGCGCCATCGCCACCAATTATGTCTCCGTAGACAGTAGCGTTTGTAGCAGAAACAGAGCTCAGATTGGCTAAGCCATTCGGAGCATAGCTGCCAACGGCGTACCACACATGGTCTGTGGAACTCTGTCCGATTATCGCACCATCGGGCAGCGTCGTCTGACCATCAACGGCGCTGCCAGCAGCAGCCCAGTTGGCAATGACATACCAGACCGTTGTGGTATCAACGCTGGAAATGGAGAGCCTGCCGCCCCTGATAGTAGCTCCTGCTGTTTCGCCTTTTATGTCGTACTTGGTATTTGTATCAGTAAGCGGCGGGTTCGGGTCAGCGGCAAAGGCCAGGCCGCAGGGGAACAGGGCAAGCCAGGCTGCGGAGGCGCTGATAAGCCATGGCGTGTGCTTTACTGCCTTGCGCAAAAGATGCCTGTTTTCCAGATATCCGGTCGATTTCTCGTTTTCAAACTTAAAGAGATTTTTTCTCCTATTGCGTCTTTCGAATCTCGTTTTTTCCTGATTTTGCATAACATAAACCCTAAATAAACTTGAGAACTGGCCTGATGATGAGGATCGGCCAAAAAGAAACACCAGGTTCGTCCAGTAGAGAGAAATATGTGTATTTCCTGCTACTTAACAACCTTGGGCAGC
>ENA-ORCN01001107-ORCN01001107.1-human-gut-metagenome-genome-assembly--contig:-NODE-1107-length-19828-cov-12.679358_pt1 | contig 19828 bp, 22 predicted proteins | sample MGYA00242984_ERZ507984 | MGnify/ENA primary metagenome ERZ507984 (study PRJEB26167, sample SAMN06115395) | human gut metagenome | host: Homo sapiens | place: China:Hubei | collected 2016-05-19... | reverse complement strand
ATAATTTTACGTCTGTTATTTCCACTATAGCCCCAGTTTTTACCCCGGTTTTTCTATCCTATTATGCAAAAAAGAACTTGCCGGAGTTAAAAAATCAAGTCGAACAAAGTATAAATATGATGGCGCTAATTATGTTTGTTCCGATAAGTGGTTTTATTGTGTTTTCACAGGACTTTTATGGATTGTGGCAAAGAAGTCTGACTCCTGCAGAGATCAATATGGTTGCGGCGCTCTCTTCAATAACAGTGATTCAGGCATACTTTAACTCTACAACAGCTACAATGGCTCAGTTGAGTGTTGTAAGCAATAAACTTAAACTCCCAGTGTTTATTTCGTTAGGTTGCGGATTAGCTAGCATCATAATGGATATTTTGCTGATTAAATTCACACCAATTGGGATATATGCGCTGGTAATTTCTCCGACTGTTGTGATGATACTCCGTTATGTATTGTTCAACTCAATATATGGGGCGTACTGCATTAATCAACCTTGGAAGTGCTTCTTTTCGACTGTAATGAAGACTTGGGTGGCAATTCCTATCTTGATAATTGGAATGATTTTTATCAGACGAGTTGTATCAATCACAAATTGGTCTGGATTAATGATTGCTGCGATTTTAAGTGCAATTTTCGGATACGGCGTAATGATTTTGCTGTTTGGACGAGACCAATTTATGAAGATATTAAAGAAAAAAGGAGAAAAATAATATTTAGAATATAAAGATTTGGGAGTAGTCGTAATGAATATATCACAAAAAGTGTTAAAAGGCAATTGCGTTAGCTGTGGAATGTGCAGCTCCATTTGCCCTCAAAATGCTATCACGATGGAGTATAAAAGGATAAATGGTTTTTTTTCTCCCATCATATCTGTTGATAAGTGTATAGACTGTGGACTGTGTTTGAAATGTTGTCCGACAGAATGTACGAATAGTAAATCAGTAATGGGTGTCTGTTTAAATGTATATTTAGCACATGCGGTAGATGAAGAAATTAGAAAAAAGGCAACTTCTGGAGGAGTTATCAATACGCTAGTTCAATTTATCTTGTCGAAGAACATAGTAGAGGCAGTGTTGCTTGTAGGACATGATGCTAATTCGCCAATTGAAGCGAGCGCTTATATTGTAACGAAAGATACAGTTAGTTTGCTCGCAGAACAGCCACGAGAATATACTTCACGGTATGTGGTTGTACCGATAATGGAGCGATATAAGGAACTTATTGGTAAATACAAAAGAATTGCGGTAGTAGGAACACCGTGTCAGATAAACTCATTACAACGAGTAAAAAAGGCTGGAATGAAGATATTATCGATAGGTGTCACTTGCAGTTCGGGTACTTCTTACTTAGCCACGCAGGAATATAAACATCTGATGAAAGCGACCGATTCGGTTATGTATTACAGGGGAAACGGATGGCCGGGCTACAACTCCTTATATATGGGAGAAGAATCAATAGAGAACTATCATACTGGATCATTGTTTGAAAGGATGTTTAGTTCGCAAATTTTCAAAAATCCCGGATGTCGTAAATGCAGCGATCATTTTGCGGAAAATGCAGATATTAGTTTTTGTGATTTTTGGAATGCAGAAGAAATGAGCACTGAAAAAATCGGTAATAGTTGTGTTATCGTAAGATCTAAGTGTGGCAAACGGATATTCGACGACATGATTTCTGAAGGTGTAGTATCAGTAGTGAGGGAGTTAGAAAAAAAAGAGGTCATAAAATCACAGTATGGCGTTCTAAAAGCAAAAAAAGGTAATCTGAAAAAAAAATCAGGTTATACTCTTTTTATATGGATGATCGACATCGTGCGTAAAACAAAAGTATTCCGTTTATTCGGGCTACGAGAATACCAGAAAATAGCAGCAACATATTCTAAGCTGTGTAATAAATCTTCATTGGATTTCAAAGATGATTATATTGATTAATGTAACTTTTGGCATCTGTTCACGTATTAAAAACATTTAAACAGACAGAACGTTGATGAAATAAAATTTCAGGAGGAATCATATATGAAAGGTATCATTTTAGCAGGAGGTTCAGGCACACGCCTATACCCATTAACAAAAGTAACAAGTAAACAGCTTTTGCCAATCTACGACAAACCGATGATTTATTATCCAATGTCTGTTCTGATGAACGCTGGCATCCGCGATATTTTGATTATTTCCACACCGCAGGATACTCCTCGTTTCGAGAATCTGCTGGGGGATGGACACCAGTTTGGTGTGAATCTGACCTATGCGGTTCAGCCGTCTCCGGATGGACTGGCACAGGCCTTTATCATTGGTGCCGATTTTATTGGTAATGACTCTGTGGCTATGGTGCTGGGCGACAACATTTTTGCGGGCCACGGATTGAAGAAGAGATTAAACGCAGCAGTGGAAAAGGCGGAAAACGGCAAGGGCGCAACGGTGTTTGGATACTATGTGGACGATCCAGAGCGTTTTGGTATTGTGGAGTTTGACCAGAACGGTAAGGCCATTTCTATCGAGGAAAAGCCAGAACATCCGAAGAGCAACTATTGCGTGACTGGCCTGTACTTCTATGATAACCGTGTAGTCGAGTTTGCCAAGAATTTGAAACCGTCTGCCCGTGGTGAGTTGGAAATTACCGATCTGAACCGTATTTATCTGGAAGACGGCACCCTGAATGTAGAGCTGCTGGGTCAGGGCTTCACTTGGCTGGATACAGGTACACATGAGAGCTTGGTGGATGCCACCAACTTCGTAAAGACTGTCGAGCAGCATCAGCATCGTAAGATTGCTTGCCTGGAAGAAATCGCATATCTGAACGGATGGATCAGCAAGGATGAGCTGATGGAAGTCTATGAGGTCATGAAGAAGAATCAGTACGGACAGTATCTGAAGGACGTCATGGACGGCAAGTATCAGGAACATCTGTATTAATTAGAAAACGAGAACAAGATACATAGATAAGTGTAGAGGAGAATAAATCATGAATATTATTGTTACCGGCGGCGCTGGTTTTATTGGTAGTAACTTTGTATTCCATATGCTGAAGAAGTATCCAGATTACCGGATCATCTGTCTGGACAAGCTGACCTATGCAGGTAATCTGTCCACACTGGCACCTGTTATGGATAACCCGAATTTCCGCTTTGTGAAGGCAGATATCTGCGACCGCGAAGCAGTGGATAAACTGTTTGAAGAAGAACATCCGGACATCGTGGTCAACTTTGCGGCAGAATCTCATGTTGACCGTTCCATCGAAGATCCGGGCATCTTCCTCCAGACCAATATCATCGGCACCAGTGTGTTGATGGATGCTTGCCGCAAGTACGGTATCCAGCGTTATCATCAGGTTTCTACCGATGAGGTTTACGGTGACCTGCCGCTGGATCGTCCTGACTTGTTCTTCACCGAGGAGACTCCGATCCATACCAGCTCTCCGTATAGCAGTTCCAAAGCAGCCGCTGACCTGCTGGTTCTGGCTTACCACCGTACCTATGGTCTTCCTGTGACCATTTCTCGTTGCTCCAACAACTATGGCCCGTATCACTTCCCGGAGAAGCTGATTCCGCTGATGATTGCTAATGCACTGGCAGATAAGCCGCTGCCTGTTTACGGCGAGGGCCTGAACGTCCGTGACTGGCTGTATGTTGAAGATCACTGCAAGGCCATTGATTTGATTATCCATAAGGGTCGTGTGGGCGAAGTTTACAATGTCGGCGGTCACAACGAGAAGCAGAACATTGAAATCGTGAAGATTATCTGCAAGGAACTGGGCAAGCCGGAGAGCCTGATCACTCACGTTGGCGATCGTAAGGGCCATGATATGCGTTATGCTATTGATCCGACCAAGATCCACAATGAGCTGGGCTGGTTGCCGGAGACCAAGTTTGAGGACGGCATTAAAAAGACCATCCAGTGGTATCTTGATAATCGTGAGTGGTGGGAGACCATCATCAGCGGTGAGTACCAGAACTATTATGAGAAAATGTATAGCAACCGCTAAAAGCCAGAGGAGGAAAGAACATGAAGTTTTTTGTAACAGGCGTTGGCGGTCAGTTGGGCCATGATGTGATGAATGAGCTACTGAAGCGCGGCCATGAAGGTGTTGGTTCTGATATTCAGGAAAACTACAGTGGTGTTGCTGATGATTCTGCGGTAACAAAAGCACCGTATGTGGCTCTGGATATTACTGATAAGGACGCTGTTGAAAAAGTAATTACAGAAGTAAATCCGGATGCCGTGATCCATTGTGCAGCATGGACTGCTGTGGACATGGCAGAGGATGATGATAAAGTGGCGAAAGTTCGTGCTATCAATGCAGGCGGCACGCAGAATATTGCAAATGTATGCAAGAAACTGGATTGTAAGATGACCTATATCAGCACGGACTATGTGTTTGATGGTCAGGGCACAGAGCCCTGGCAGCCAGATTGCAAGGATTATAAGCCTTTGAATGTATACGGTCAGACAAAGCTGGAAGGTGAGTTGGCAGTCAGCCAGACACTGGAGAAGTATTTCATCGTCCGCATTGCTTGGGTGTTTGGGCTGAATGGTAAGAACTTTATCAAGACTATGCTGAATGTCGGCAAGACACATGACACTGTCCGTGTGGTCAATGACCAGATCGGCACACCGACCTATACATACGATTTGGCTCGACTGCTCGTTGATATGAATGAAACCGAAAAATATGGTTATTATCATGCAACCAACGAGGGCGGCTATATTAGCTGGTACGATTTCACGAAAGAAATCTATCGTCAGGCTGGATATAAGACGGAAGTCCTGCCGGTGACCACGGCAGAGTATGGTCTGAGCAAGGCAGCTCGTCCGTTCAACAGCCGCTTAGATAAGAGCAAGCTGGTGGAAGCTGGCTTTACTCCGCTTCCGACTTGGCAGGATGCACTGAGCCGTTACCTGAAAGAAATCGAGTAGTAATAGAGGAGATAGAAGAAATGGGACAGATTAAAGTTGAGAAAAATGTAGGTGGCATTGAGGGGCTTTGCGTGATTGAGCCTGCTGTTCATGGTGATGCACGTGGCTATTTCATGGAAACCTACAACGAAAAAGATATGAAGGAAGCCGGCATCGATATTCATTTTGTACAGGATAATCAGTCCATGTCTACAAAGGGCGTGCTTCGTGGCCTGCACTTTCAGAAGCAGTATCCGCAGTGCAAGCTGGTACGCGCTGTGCGCGGAACTGTGTTTGATGTCGCTGTTGATCTTAGAAGTGATTCTACGACCTACGGCAAATGGTATGGTGTTACCCTGTCGGCCGAGAACAAGAAGCAGTTTCTCATCCCGGAAGGTTTTGCGCATGGATTCCTGGTTCTGAGTGATGAAGCAGAGTTTTGCTACAAAGTCAACGACTTCTGGCATCCGAACGATGAGGGCGGCATGGCTTGGAACGACCCGGAAATCGGCATTGAGTGGCCGGAGCTGAAGGGCGAATACAAGGGCAGTGCAAGCGCAGAGGGCTATACGCTGGAAGACGGTACGACACTGAACCTGAGTGATAAAGACCAGAAGTGGCTGGGACTGAAAGATACTTTTAAGTTTTAATAGGAATTGGTAAGAATAGCGCCATAAGTATTACAAAAGGCGTATCCACATAAGGCGGAAAGAACGCAGTAAGGAGAGAGTTATGAAAACAACATTACTTATCATGGCAGCCGGTATCGGTAGCCGCTTCGGAACGGGAATTAAACAATTGGAGCCGGTGGATGATGCTGGACATATCATTATGGACTACTCGATCCATGACGCAATTGAGGCAGGCTTCAATCATGTAGTATTTATCATCCGTAAGGATATCGAGAAGGAGTTTAAAGAGGTTATCGGTGATCGCATTGCCTCCATTTGCTCTTCTCATAATGTAACTGTGGACTATGCGTTCCAGGATATTAACGATATCCCGGGAACTCTGCCGGAAGGTCGTACTAAGCCATGGGGAACCGGTCAGGCTGTGCTGGCAGCGAAGAAGGTCATCAAGACCCCATTCATCGTTATCAATGCAGATGATTACTATGGCAAAGAAGGTTTCAAGGCCGTTCATGAGTATTTGGTAAACGGCGGCAAGTCCTGCATGGCAGGCTTTGTGCTGAAGAATACTCTGTCCGATAACGGTGGTGTGACTCGTGGTATCTGCAAGATGGATGAGAATGGAAACTTGACTGAGGTTGTGGAAACCAAGAACATCGTAAAGACTGCAGCTGGAGCAGAGGCAGATGGTGTAATTGTTGATGTGAATTCTCTGGTATCTATGAATATGTGGGGCTTGACTCCTGATTTCTTGGACGTGCTGGAGGAAGGCTTCAAAGAGTTCTTTGAGAAAGAAGTTCCGGGCAATCCGCTGAAAGCAGAGTATCTGATCCCTATCTTCATCGGCGAACTGCTGGAGCAGGGAAAGATGTCAGTGAAGGTTCTGAAAACCAATGATACATGGTATGGTATGACCTACCATGAAGATGTCGCAGCAGTAAAGGGCAGTTTCAAGGAGATGCTGGAGAACGGCGTGTACAAGGCTGACCTGTTCAGTGATCTGTAAACAGCGATGAAAGAAACGATTGATTTACTCGGAAAGATCATCACAAACATCCTGACTGCTCTCTATGAGCCATTTGGATTTTCACTCCTGCTTTCCTTCCTTGCCATGTTTTTCTACCTGTATGCGTATGAACCTTCTGCAGCAGGTAAAGGATGGAAGAGTGCCATAGTGACATGGTATCAGAAATTTAAAGAGAGCGTGTTCTTCCGGAGGTTGTTTTTCTTAGCTTTTGTGACCTCACTTATTCTGTTCCGAACCCTGTTAAACCGTCAGCTGTGGATGAATCCTTTATCCAATGTCATGGGTGGCTGGGGCATCTGGGAGACAGTGAATGGCGAACAGAAGCTGACCACCGAGTGCATCGAGAACGTGATCATGATGGTACCGTTTTCAGCAGTAGTGATGTGGACATTCGAAGAAAAGATGGAGAAAGGCTGGAAGAAGAAACTGTGGCAAAGCGGTAAAATAGCATTTATCTTTTCTGTAAGTATTGAGATGCTACAATTATTGCTTCGCTTGGGTACATTCCAGCTATCAGACATCTTCTATAACACAGTCGGCGGAGTGCTAGGCGGCGTGTGTTACTGTGGAATCATGAAGGTAAGAAAGCGTCTGTAAAACTGAATGAAATTGTGATATACAGGGAGCGGAAGCTCCCTGTGCTGCTCATAATAATATCACACACCTCTCCGTGGTGAGCAGCAGGCAACGATCTTATGGTCGGCGAAGATGTGATGAACTATATTAAGATAATGAAGGAGCAAGAGCTATGGATGCTAAAGAGTATAATAAGATTATGGAACGTCTGGACTTTATTGAGTTCCGTCAGCAATTGCTTTTTGATAACGATGATGTGAGCCGTAGTATTTTTGAGTATGGTTTAACCAGAGAACAGTACAAAAGAATCATGGATCTTATGCAAGATTACAGAGAACGCATTGAGCGAGGCGAAAAGTGTGGTCATGGTGGGTTTGAACAGGCAATGTACGAAATTGTTCCAGACCATAGAGGCGATTATCACATGTGTGAGGAACTTGTAAAAGGATTCAGAGACGAGAATAGATGGGAAGAAGTTTTTGATAATTTATATGGAGAAATGCCCAAGTATTCTTATTTGAAGTTAAAAGATGAGTAAAATTATGTGGAGTACTGTTGGAAACGTAGCAAGTATTGTCACGATTGTCGGATTTGCAATTACGATTTGGCAATTATTTGCATTAAAGAATTCAGTAAAAAAATCTGAACAAGCCATACGAGAAGTACTTGATGATAAAGAGTATGAAAAACTAAAACATATTTTAGAAGCCACTGAAAATCAGCTTAAAGAAGTTAGTAGTTTATTGATTACAGTAGATAAACAAGGAGTTAACCAAAAATCAATAAGAGAACGCTGTGTTAATGTTTGCAGCGAACTTAACAAGTGCTATATTTCTTTGCCAAGTGGAGATAACTATAGTAATATTAAGAATCAGTTTGTGGAAGCAAGAAACCATATGGAATCTTTTGTTGATGGAGAACTAAAAAGTAAATCAGAGATGAAGGAGGCACGCGCGTTTCTTGAAAATGCAATGGAAGGAATAAAGAAAGCCGAGGAAGAATTTGCAGAGAAAAAAGTTCAAGCGGCTACTCATAGAAATTGATTTTAATTGCACAGACTTAAGACATATTGCCCTCACCCCAACACAGTGCTATACTTAAACAACTATAAAAGGAAAGAGGTTATCACCATGCCCAGAACGAAAGGCAGCAAAAACCGTCCTAAAACCAATATCACCAAAGACTACGCATCCCAGATCGCGGAGAAGTAGGAATCTATCACTTCCTTGACTGCTGAGATCGCATCCATCACCGCCAATATTGATACTTTGAAGGCTGACCTTAAAGAGAAGAAGTCTGCTTTGAAGAAAGCTGAAAAAGAAGTGGCAACGCTGGAAGCGAAGAAGGCAAAGGCAGATGCTAAGGCTGCTGAAGAAGTTAAGAAGGCTGAAGCCGAAGCAGTGCTGAAGAGGCTGCTGGCAAGCGGGATGAGTTCGGACGAGATTCTGGAAAAGCTGAAATAAACAAGAAAACCAATAACAAAAATAAATGCCGTGTGGACAAACTGAACTCCAGGAGTTCACACGGTATTTTTTGAAGGCTGTTATATAGTTTATAACGGAAATAAAAGAAGAACAAAATTATAAGAAATGGAGTGTGACATAAAATGAACTTATCTAAAATACACCACATCGCAATCATCGTATCTGACTACGAAGCTGCAAAGGATTTCTATGTGAACAAACTGGGATTCTCTGTTATCAGAGAGAACTACCGTCCAGAGCGTAAGGACTGGAAGCTGGATCTTCGTGTTAATGAATACACAGAGCTGGAGATTTTCGCTGAGGAAAACCCGCCGAAGCGTGTGAACCACCCGGAAGCATGTGGGCTGCGTCATCTTGCTTTCTGTGTAGAGAGTGTGGAGCAGACAGTGAATGAACTGGCGGAGGTAGGCATTGAATGTGAGCCGATTCGTGTCGACGATTATACCGGCAAGAAGATGACTTTCTTCCATGATCCGGATGGTCTGCCGCTGGAGCTGCACGAATAAGCATGGGAAAGAAAAGAGCGTATAAATCTCGGAAGTCCGGTGGAGGCCGAAAGAAGCTGAAGCCAGAGTACGATGCTGGGAAAAATCTGAAAGAGCAGATGGAAAGTGCTGTGGCACTTTATGATTCTGAGATGTCCTTGCAGGCCATCGGCGAAGAACTGGGATTAAATCCAATCAAAGTAAGAAAGCTGCTCATCACGGCAGGTGTGTATGAATCAGAAGTGGCGGAAAAAGTAAAAAACACTTTTGAAGAATACCGAGAAACACAGGACTACAAAACCTCTATACTCTCAACTGCAAACACCCTGAAACTTTCCAAAGCCTCTGTTACCTCGTATCTGCCTTATAAAAAGGGCGTGTACTTCCAAAGTACAGCAGAAAAAGAGAAGATCAGTGTTGGGGCAGAGCGGCAGCGGAGATACAGAGCAATGAAGCGGTGGAGGGCCGATCCGACAGAAGAAAACTTTTGGGGAGTGGTTCTGGCCTATGCGGGTGTGAAATTCAAAACTTACTCCGGCTTGCCATTCTCTTACCAAATTAAAAAAGGCAGGAACGGCGAGTACACAAAAGAACTGTGGATCGACCGCCGGGAGAAGAGTAAAAGCCTAGCGTGGAGTTCAGTACTGCTGGCACTGAAGAATATTAAAGAAGAAGTAGTAGAGAGACCCAAAGCTCTGGGCGATATCCGGGGAGTGACCTACATATACGGAATGTTCTATCGGTTCGGGCTAATCGATGTGCCGGACGAAGTGAAGGAGAAGATGGGTCATCCGAAAAACCGCAAAAATTAGGTTGCTATGTACAGAAGTGTGCGGTAATATGTGCCGTAACTGAGGATGTGAATCTTAGTTTGGAAGGATGGCAGCATTATAGAAAAATTGAAAGAAATGCTAGAAGAGTACATGAAGAAAACGGAGCCGGAGTATTACCCGCCAGTGGAGAAACTGCTGAATCTGATCTACGAGCATTACACGGAGAACAACCCAGTAGAGGGAAAAACACAGTTGCTGGGAAAGCAGCAAAGGCCAAGGAAAAGGAACTGGAAGAGTGGCTGCGTTGCTTGGAAGGTATGAATGGCTCGTAGATGACTACATCGGCGATAAAATTCCACTTTGGGAGAAGATCATGGACCGACAGGGGATAGTGTGCTGTGCATGTGAGAAGACCGTTTTTGAAGAAGGTCTGAAAGTCGGGAAAGCACTGGAAAGTGTAAACAAGTCAATCAAGGGGACGCAGTTCGGACTGAAGGATGTCAACAAACTCCTGAAACTGGACCCTTCCAATGAGAAGCCTGAACGATATCCTTGCGGATTGCCGTGTGGAGCTGCACGAATAATCATGGGAGAGAAAAGAGCATATAAAGCCAGAGAATCCGGCGGTGGTCGGAAGAAGCTGAAGCCGGAATACGATGCCGGGAAGAATCTGAAAGAGCAGATGGATACGGCTGTGGTTCTTTATGGGGAGAATTGTTCTCTCCAATCTATAGCAGATTCTCTGGACTTAAATCCAATCAAAATAAGAAAACTGCTCATCACGACAGGTGTGTACTTCCCAAGTACAGTAGCCAAATTATTCTGCTGTTCAAGCAAAGGTAAACGAACTTTTACATTAGTAACCTGATAGAAACAAAAGAGTGACAAACACATCAGAAAGCCTTACAATATAGGAAACACAGTTATCTTGGAACTATCAAAACAGTAATTTGGATTATAAATTACAGTATAATTAAAGATTATGGAGAATAATAAACAGCTATGTCGATTAAAGAACGAGAGGAGCTTTTATTTCAAAAATTAAGAGAAAAAGATGCCAGTATTGTAGCCGATGGAGTGATCTGTGAGCAGGAATTTTTAAATGCCAGATATAAGATCGTATATATCTTAAAAGAAGTAAATGGCGGAAAAAGCTGGGACCTGCGGGATTTTGTTTATGAGGGTGGAAGACCACAGACATGGGATAATATTGCACGCTGGACGGAAGGAATTCTGTCCTGGGAAAAAGAATTTCCGTGGTCTGAGATGGAGATGGACAATGAACAGAGACGCTTGAGGGAGTTGAAGAAAATAGCAGCGGTCAATTTGAAGAAAACTTCTGGTGGACATACTTCAAATAATGGTGAAATTTACAGGGCAGCAGTTGATCATCATGACATTATCAAGGAGCAGATTGATTTGTATAAAGCAGACTTTATTATTTGCTGTGGCACGGAGTATGCTTTTATGGATGCATGTTATAAGGACAGAGAGGTTGACTGGGAAATGACTTCAAGGGAAATCTGGTATTTCAGAGATGGCAAATCTGTTGTCATCTCATTTTCGCATCCGGAAGCAAGAGTGAAAGATGCGTATTTGTTTTATGCACTGACGGATGCGGTGAAGGAGATTATGCGCTGTGAAGAGTTTGAAGAAGAACTATAGGGATTATAAGGGAAAAGTTTTGCAAAATCTGCAAGTGAAAGCAGAAGTATCATATATTGCAATTAGAATATGACAGGATGGCTTGATAAACAATAACATGAGATGTTTTGAAATAAAAAAATTGCACTTGCAGGTTTGAAGAGAAAAGAGATAAATAATAACCTTTTGTGGAGCAATACACAGTTTACATTTTAGAATCTGTGGAAAATATAACGAAGAAAAATGGAGAATAGATGAAAAAAGTAAGATGGATTATTTTCGGAATGTTAGTAGCTTTGCTTGCAGGATGTTCTGGAAAGAAAACAGCAGAAACTTCTGCGGATGCAAAAAATGCGGAAAGTACAGATGAGAAAAATACGCTTGATTTTGTAGATGCACACGGAGAGCGTTATACGGTGGAAATCAATGAAGCAGTTGCGAAGAATCAGTATGATAAAGCACTTTTTGTAAAAAATGAAAATAAGATCAGCTATGAGGATAAGAAATATACTTCAAGGCTGGGTGTAGATGTATCTGTTTTTCAGGGAGATATTGACTGGGAGCAGGTGAAAGCAGCAGGTTATGAGTTCGCAATTTTGCGGATTGGATATCGTGGCTATGGTGAAGAAGGTACGTTAAATGTAGACGAGAAGTTTGAACAGAATCTAGAAAATGCCCGAAAAGCTGGAATAGATGTGGGCGTTTATTTTTTCTCGCAGGCGGTAAATGAAGAAGAGGCAAAGGAAGAGGCTGATTTTGTTCTGGAACATTTGAAAGGGCGGGAGCTTCAGATGCCGGTTGTGTACGATCCAGAGCATATTCTGGAAGACGAAGCACGGACGGATGGTGTAACGGGAGAACAATTTACCCAAAATGCGAAGGTATTTTGTAAAGAAATAGAAGAAGCGGGATATGATGCCATGATTTACAGCAATATGCTGTGGGAAGCGTATGAACTGGATCTGGAAAAGCTGTTGGATTATCCGGTCTGGTATGCAGATTATGAAGAACTTCCGCAGACGCCGTATAGGTTCAGTATGTGGCAGTATTCCAGTACAGGAAGCGTGGCGGGGATTGAAGGAAATGTGGATCTGAATATCCAACTGCTTAAAAAATAAAAAATCTATAGTTGTAATCTTGTGGTCGGCGAAAAAATATAGTATAATTGAAAAAAGAACATATGTTCTCTTGCGAAAATGTTAGGAGGTGCGGCGAATGCCGGAGCAGACACGCAGTTATGTAGCAATTGATCTGAAATCTTTCTATGCTTCGGTGGAGTGCAAGGAACGGAATTTGGATCCGCTTACGACGAATCTGGTTGTAGCCGATCCGGAGAGGACAACGAAGACGATCTGTCTTGCTGTTTCTCCTGCGCTGAAAGCATATGGGATTCCGGGAAGGGCAAGACTTTTTGAGGTTGTCCGGAAGGTGAAGGAGATCAACGGCGAGCGAAAGCGGAAAAATGGAGGATATGAATTTACCGGGCAATCCTGTGACACCGGGGAATTAAAGGCAGACCGAAGCTTTGCACTGGATTATATCACGGCGGTTCCGAGGATGGCACTCTATATGAAGTACAGCACCCGGATTTATGACATTTACCTGAAGTATGTTGCACCGGAAGACATACATGTCTATTCAATCGATGAGGTTTTTATGGATGTTACCGATTATCTGCATACTTACCGGCTGACACCGGAAGAACTTGCAGGAAAGATAATGCGGGAAATCTATGAGCAGACCGGGATTACGGCGACAGCTGGAATTGGTACGAATCTGTATCTGGCGAAGATTGCGATGGATATCATGGCAAAGCATAGCGAACCGGATGAGAATGGTTTCCGGTTTGCAAGTCTGGATGAGATGAGTTATCGCAGATCTTTGTGGAATCACAGACCGCTTACAGATTTTTGGCGTGTGGGAAGAGGCTATGCGAAAAAGCTGGAACAATGTGGATTGTATACCATGGGAGATATTGCCAGATGTTCGGTTGGAAAAGAGAATGAATTTTATAACGAAGAGCTTTTGTATAAAATGTTCGGTGTGAATGCAGAACTTCTGATCGATCATGCCTGGGGCTGGGAACCGTGTACGATTGCAGATGTAAAAGCGTATCAGCCGGAGCATAACAGTGTTGGCGCAGGCCAGGTACTACATTGCCCGTATGATGCCCAAAAGGCGAAAATTGTGGTTAAAGAGATGCTGGACCTTTTGACACTTGATCTTGTAGAAAAGCATCTGGTTACGGATCAGATCGTGCTGACTGTCGGATATGATATCGAGAATCTGACAAGTGGAAAAGGTTATACAGGGGAGGTGACAGTGGACCGGTATGGAAGAAAGATTCCAAAGCATGCACATGGAACAGCGAATCTACGAGAGTATACAGCTTCTGCGAGAATGATAACCGATGCAGTGATGGAACTGTATGACCGGATTGTGAATCCGCATTTGATGGTGCGGCGGATTTCGATGGCAGCGAATCACGTTTTGGATGAAAAGAAAGCGGCAGATAAGACAGAATTCCGGCAACTGGATCTGTTTACTGATTTTACCGGAGGCAATGAAAAGAAGCAGCAGGATGAGAAGCTTGAACGGGAGAAGAAGATGCAGGAGGCAGTACTTTCGATTAAGAAGAAGTATGGGAAGAATGCAATTCTGAAGGGACTTAATTTTCAGGAAGGAGCCACTACCAAAGCGCGGAATGAGCAGATTGGAGGGCATAAGGCATGACAGGATATGAGGATATCATTCATTTAGCGCATCATGTATCGGTCAGACATCCGCAGATGTCAAGGCAGGACAGAGCGGCGCAGTTTGCCCCGTTTGCAGCGCTGACCGGACATAAAGATGCAATCAGGGAGACCGAAAGACTGACCGAGCGGAAACGCAGACTCAGTGAGGATTGCAGACAGATACTGGATCTGTATTTACGGGAAGTATGCCAGAGTCAGGAACAACGGGAAGTGGATTTTGAATATTTTGTACCGGATCAGAAAAAGGAAGGTGGCTCCTACCAGAAAAAGTCCGGCTGTATCCGGAGGATTGACACCTATCTGAATGAAATCGTATTACAGAGCGGGGACCGGATTCCGCTTGACGAAATCGTAGACATTGATGGAGTGATTGCCACGGCTGACGAAGTGTGATAAAATAAATTTTATAATTTCATGGACAAATGCCCATAAATTCAGAAAAGATACAGAAAACCAGGCAGGGAGAATGGAAAGAATGCAACCAGTTTACGAAAGATTTATCGAGAATCCGGATTTTACAAAACCGGATTTTATCGAATTGATAAAATGTGCAGAAGATCCGGAGGCAGTCCGGAGACTGAAAGAGGAAGCAGTCCGTATCCGGGAGATTTATTACGGGAAAAAGGTATTTACCAGAGGGCTGATCGAATATACCAATTATTGTAAGAATGACTGCTATTACTGCGGAATCCGTAAGAGTAATACGAATGCAAAGCGCTACCGTCTGACAGAGGATGAGATCATGGCATGCTGTGAGAATGGGTATGAACTTGGATTCCGGACGTTTGTGCTACAGGGCGGAGAAGATGCTTATTATACGGATGACCGGATGGTGGCGATTATTAAAAAAATCAAGGAAGCATATCCGGAATGTGCACTGACTTTGTCTATCGGAGAGAAGTCTTATGAGAGTTACAAAAGATTTCGGGAAGCTGGAGCAGACCGGTATCTGCTTCGCCATGAAACGGCGAATGAGGAGCATTACCGGAAGCTACATCCGGAAAAGATGAGCCTTACCGTTCGTAAGAATTGTCTGTATGATCTGAAGAAGCTTGGTTATCAGGTGGGGGCTGGCATGATGGTTGGTTCACCTTATCAGACGACAGAAGATCTGGCAGAAGACCTGGTATTTCTGAAGGAATTGCAGCCGGAGATGGTGGGAATCGGACCGTTTATCCCACACCACGATACGCAGTTTGCAAAAGAACCGGCAGGAAGTGTGGAGATGACACTGTTTTTGCTCGCTGTGATCCGAATCCTGCTGCCGAAGGTGCTTCTTCCGGCAACGACAGCACTTGGGACGATGGATCCGCTTGGAAGAGAGAAAGGGCTGCAGGCAGGAGCCAATGTCGTGATGCCGAACCTTTCTCCGGTGAAGAACCGGAAGCAGTATGAGCTTTATGACAACAAGATCTGTACCGGTGAAGAGGCAGCAGAATGTCGCGGATGTATGGGGAGACGAGTAGCAAGTGTTGGATATGAGCTGGTGACAGAGCGTGGGGATGCAGTGTAGAATCGAACGGATTTTCTGTAAAAAATCACTAAAATCCTGTTTCTGATTTTAAACAGATATTACAAAGAAGAAAATTTATTTTGAATAATTAAAAGGAATTCGAAGAAAGAAAACATTTTTCGATACATTTCGGTGGATTTCGCAAGCTGTCAAACCGGTATTTTCAGTAGCAAAAGAATCTCCCTTTTTACCACTAGGAAAGTACACCGCAGATATGCTACTATATAGAAGTCGACAATACTTATACGCGTAAGAACAGGAGGAACTTGATTTAGCCGTTTCTAATAAAAGACCGCAAGCCTTTCTTGTAACATGCGGTATCAGAAATAGAATATTTTATTTTGAAGCATATGGAAATTGTATATAGATAACCATATATACAAAACGGACACCGGGGAATGGAACTGTAAAAGGTTTCGTTCCCCGGTGTTTTGTTGGGGAATGAAAAGTATCGTTTGAATTTATGGGTGAATTTTTGTTTCAGGCTTCTGTTTCAGGCTTCTGAATTTTATCCCTACCGAAATTTACAGTTTTATGGTATGATGAAAAAGTATGTAATCATTGCAGAAAAAGTCGTTTATGATAAAAATATGAGGATTACATGAAAGAGGAAGCTAGCCTGGAAAAGATCTTGTTTCCGATTCCAGATTTTGGGAGGAATAAAGTTTGAGTAAGAAAAATGAATATCAGGGACATTTGATCCGTGAGGTTTACCCGGATTCAATTGCCGAGGCGATGGAGATCGAGCCGGGAGATGTCCTTCTACGAATAAACAACCAGAAAATAGAGGACGTTTTTGATTATCGTTACATGATCAAGGATGAGTATGTAGAAGTGCTGATCCGCAAGCCGGACGGGGAAGAATGGCTTCTGGAGATCGAGAAAGAGTATGATGATGACCTTGGCGTAGAATTTGAAAATGGTCTGATGAGCGACTACCGTTCCTGCAGCAACAAGTGTATTTTCTGTTTTATCGACCAGATGCCGCCGGGAATGCGTGAGACCTTGTATTTTAAAGATGATGATTCCCGTCTGTCTTTCCTGCAGGGCAATTATATTACCCTGACGAATATGAAGCAGAAAGATGTGGACCGTATTATCGAGATGCAGCTTGCGCCGATCAATATTTCTGTGCAGACAACGAACCCGGAGCTGCGCTGCAAGATGCTCCACAATCGTTTCGCCGGAGAAAAGCTGAAATTCCTGGATGATCTGTATGCCGGACATGTGGAGATGAATGGGCAGATCGTACTGTGCAAGGGAGTTAATGATAAGGATGAGCTGAAGCGTTCTATCGAAGATCTGATGAAGTATCTGCCGTTTATGCGGAGTGTGTCAGTGGTTCCGGCAGGACTTTCCAAATACAGGGAGGGACTTTATCCACTGGAGCTTTTTGATAAAGAAGAAGCGGAAGAGGTCATTGATCTGATCGAGAGCTATCAGAAGAAGGCGTATGACGAGTTTGGACTTCATTTTATCCATGCAAGTGACGAGTGGTATATTCTTGCAGAGCGGGATTTCCCAGAGGAAGGACGTTATGACGGATATATCCAGCTGGAAAATGGTGTTGGCATGATGCGGCTTCTACGGGATGAATTTTACCATGCCTTTGAAGAGCTTCAGAAAAGTGAAGAATATCCAAAGTTAAAAGAAGGGATCGCACGGACATTTACCATTGCGACTGCAAAGCTTGCGTATCCGACAATTCAGGAATTTGCAGACAGGATCACGGAAGCATTTCCAAAAGTAAAGATCACGGTTGCCTGCATTCGTAATGATTTCTTTGGTGAGACGATCACCGTATCCGGTCTGATTACCGGACAGGATCTGGTGGCACAGTTAAAAGAGAGAAAAGAAGCAGGAGAGGATCTGGGAGATACTCTGCAGATTCCAATCAATATGCTGCGAAGCGGAGAAGAGGTCTTTCTCGATGATCTGACGGTGCAGGACGTGGAAGCGGCACTTGGCATGACGGTGAAGGCAGTGGAGTCCGGTGGTAAGGATTTTCTTGACGCGGCACTGAATTTGGATTATCATACAGAACGAAACAATGAGAATTTTGTATACATCAAAGCATACGACAGGGAGGATGAGTAACTTGAAATTTTCAAAACAGATGTCAGAATCAATTAAACTTGGTGTGATCCTTGCGATTGCCGGTGGATTTATGGATGCCTATTCCTATATGTGCAGAGGAAAAGTATTTGCCAATGCACAAACCGGAAATATTCTGCTTCTTGGAATCAATATTTCAGAGAGAAACTGGCATATGGCACTCCACTATCTGGTTCCGGTGCTGGCATTTGCCATTGGAATCGCCCTTGCGGATCTGGTGAAAATACGGACGAAAGATCTGACACTTCTGCACTGGAGACAGATTTCGGTATTCTGTGAGGCAGTGATCCTGCTGAGTGTCAGCTTTATCCCACAGGATTTTAATCTGGTGGCGAATGCACTCACGTCCCTTGCGTGTGGGATTCAGGTGGAAAGCTTCCGCAAAATCCATGGAAACGGAATTGCAACCACCATGTGCATCGGAAACTTACGAAGTGCGACCCAGCATATGTGCAGTTATGCGAACACGAAGGATAAAGAGTATATCAAGAAAGGACTTTTGTACTATGGAATCATCTTCTTCTTTGTGATCGGTGCAGTTATCGGAAATGCCTGTGTGGAAATGTTTGCTGAAAAGGCACTTCTGATCGCTTCTGCAATTCTGGCAGTTGCTTTTGTGATGATGTTTGTTGATGGAGAAAAAGAACAATGCAAATAAAGCAGATCGCGTATATAAGATCTGATTTTGTGGAGAAATTCGGGATTCCGCGACAGAGTAATCTTGCGGATACCCGGGCAGAAATCCATTTTCTGCCGGAATATCAGAATGCGGATGCACTGCGGGAAATCGAGGCGTATGATTATCTGTGGCTGATCTGGGAATTTTCGGAATCTATCCGGGATACCTGGAGCCCGACGGTACGTCCACCGCGGCTTGGTGGTAACAGACGGGTGGGAGTTTTTGCCACCCGTTCTCCATTTCGCCCGAATCCGATCGGACTTTCTTCCGTAAAGCTTATTGGGGTGGAATTCCGGGAAAAAGAAGGTCCGGTGCTGATCGTGGAAGGTGCGGATCTTCTGGATATGACGCCGATCTACGATATCAAGCCCTACCTTCCATACGTGGATAGCCACCCGGAGGCAAAAGGCGGTTTCGCGGAAGAAAAGAAAGATTATAAATTGGATGTGAATTTCCCGGAAATGTATTTGGAACAGATTCCGGCTGAAAAAAGAGCAGCACTGATTCAGATCCTGGAGCAGGATCCGAGACCTTCTTATCAAAAGGATCCAGTCCGGATTTACGGCATGTCTTACGCGGGAATGGAAATTCATTTCCGGGTAGACAAAGAAACACTTTATGTGACGGAGGTAGAAAGGTCATGAAAATCTATCTGGCGCCAATGGAGGGCATTACAGGTGAGGTATACCGCAGGGCGTATCACACCTTTTTTGAACCAATGGATAAATATTTTACACCATTTTTAAATCCAAACCCGAAAGGCAAATTCAGCAGACAGGAATGGAATGAGATCCTTCCGGAAAATAATGAGGGCATGTATACCGTTCCGCAGATCCTGACCAACCGCGCCGAGGATTTCATCCGCCTGGCCCGGCAGTTGAAAGAATTCGGATATGAAGAAGTCAATCTGAATCTCGGTTGCCCCTCCAAAACAGTTGTCAACCGGAAAAGGGGATCCGGTTTTTTGTTTTATCCCGATGAACTGAATCATTTCCTTGCCGAAGTTTTCGATCAACTCGATATGAAAATCTCTATCAAAACAAGAAGCGGTAAATATGATCAGGAAGAGTTCGAAGAACTTCTGGATATCTATAACCAATATCCTCTGGAAGAACTGATCCTTCACCCAAGAGTCCAGCAGGATTACTACAAAAACAAACCCGACTGGACCACTTTTGCCTACGCCTGCCGGAACAGCAAAAATCCTCTGGTCTATAATGGAGACATTTTTTGTGCGGAAGACTACAAAATTTTCCAG
>ENA-ORCN01001106-ORCN01001106.1-human-gut-metagenome-genome-assembly--contig:-NODE-1106-length-19830-cov-11.298841_pt1 | contig 19830 bp, 15 predicted proteins | sample MGYA00242984_ERZ507984 | MGnify/ENA primary metagenome ERZ507984 (study PRJEB26167, sample SAMN06115395) | human gut metagenome | host: Homo sapiens | place: China:Hubei | collected 2016-05-19... | reverse complement strand
TGCCACAGATCAGGGTCTTCTCGGAAATAATGGTATTTACCACCTCATTTCCGGTCTCGACAACGGCATCATAGATACCGATGGCATCCTCCAGTTCCCGGATATAATCACTGCGCTCCCCTTCGCTGACATGCTCTAAGGCACGGATCTGGTGCTTGAGGTCATGGCACTTGTGATTGATGGTCTCGATATTTTCCCTGGAGAGTTCGTACTGGCGTTTTCTCTCATATAAGAGGTGCTCCACGATCTCCTTTTCCTGATTGATATTGCGGATCTGCAAGATCCCATGCTGCACCCAGAGAAGCAGGATACAGATCAGAAAATCTACCGTTGCCCCCTGATAATTTACATGATCATAGGTATTGGAATTGCTCACGAAAATTGCCTGACACATAAAGGTTGCCAGATAGACGATGCCAAACAACATCCCACAAAAGGCGATATTGCTTGGATTATCTTCAAAGAGCCGCCCACCACTATCCTTTAGTTTCTGATGAAAGACCTTGTAAAAAATAAAATAAAAGAGCGCTGTTGTAAAGATACACATAAGTCCGTAATCCCATAGTCTTTCCAACAAAATCTTGCAGACACCGCGCGCGATCACTTCATTGATGATGACATATTCAATGTGCTGCAGACTGTAGGCTCCCGCGCACAAGAACATGGCATCCGCCTTGCTCAGATCAAAACTGTAATAAATATAGAGGATGGTTCCCGCGGACAAAAGGACATACCACAAAATATTTACGGCATTGATCCAGATCCCCGATACCTGTTTGGTCAGATCCAATACATAGGTCACATAAATCCCTGCGGACAGACTAAAGACCAGCCAGCCCACCGGCAGCAGCCATTTCCCGGTCGTACGCTTCTTGGTAAAACAGGCGGCAAAGAGGATCTCTGCCAAAAGCAGTTCCCAGATAAAGCGGAGTTCTTCAAAGACATCCAGTGCAGAAATTTCCATCATGCCATACCTCCGATATATCTGGTCAAGGCATCCACAAAGGCTGTCTTTTTGTTGCGGCTGATCGGCAGTTGGTCAGACCCTACCGTAACCGTATTTCCATGGAGACAGGCTACCTTTGCAAGATTGACTAGGTAAGATTGGTTACAACGGACAAAATGATAGCGTTCCAGTTCTTCCTCAGCCTCTTTCATGGCGCCGCGTACTTCATAGACCTGCCCGGTCGTATGGTATTGCAGATAATGACGGATAACCTCGACATACAGGATGTCCTCGATCGCCACCGGCTGTATACCATCTGTCGTCTGCAGCATCATCTGCTTTTTCTCATGCCGCCCCATATAGCGCATTGCCTTTTTCATCTTGAGGGCAAACTCCTGATAGCCCAGCGGCTTGATGACATAATCGATTGCCTCGACCTCGTAGCCATGCAGGGCATACTGTGCCATATTGGTAATAAACATAAGCAGGACTTCCTTGTCATCCTGTCGGATCCTGCGCGCCAGAGAAATGCCGTCCATGCCCGGCATTTCCACATCCAGAAGGATCAGGTCTGCATCCTTTTGATAATGCTCCAAAAAATCCTCCGGACTTTCATAGACTTGTGCGATCACGCTGACCTTCTGCTCTTTTTCAAAAGTTTTCAGATAATCAGCGATCTCATCCCGCATCTTTTTTTCATCATCTACTACGACTACTCGCATACGTTTCTTCCTTTTCTTACACTGCAAAAGAGGTGCCGCTTTTGCGACACCTCTTATTCTATCATGGATTATTTTACTTTTGCAAATGCCTGATCCAGATCTGCGATAATATCATCGATATGCTCGGTACCGATAGACAAGCGGATCGTATTTGGCTTGATGCCCTGATCTGCTAATTCTTCCGCTGACAACTGTGAATGTGTTGTTGTTGCCGGATGGATCACAAGGCTCTTTACGTCTGCTACATTTGCAAGCAGTGAGAAGATCTCCAGATTGTCGATAAACTCATGTGCTTCCTTCTGTCCGCCCTTGATCTCGAAGGTAAAGATAGAACCGCCACCATTCGGGAAGTACTTCTCATAGAGATCATGCTGTGGATGATCCGGCAGAGAAGGATGGTTTACATGCTCAACCTGCGGATGCTTTGACAGATATTCAACCACTTTCTTGGTATTCTCTACATGACGCTCGATACGGAGTGACAATGTCTCTGTTCCCTGTAATAAAAGGAAAGCATTGAACGGAGAAATGGTTGCTCCTGTATCACGAAGCAGGATGGCTCTGATGTAAGTAACAAAAGCTGCCGGACCTGCTGCATCTACGAATGAGATACCATGGTAACTTGGGTTTGGCTCAGCGATCGGCGCATATTTGCCGCTTGCCTTCCAATCGAAAGTACCACCATCAACGATCACACCACCAAGGCTGGTGCCATGTCCTCCGATGAACTTGGTTGCGGAATGAACAACGATATCTGCACCATGCTCGATCGGACGAATCAGATAAGGTGTTCCGAAGGTATTGTCGATCGCAAGCGGAAGACCATGCTTGTGTGCGATCTCTGCGATAGCATCGATATCAGGAATATCTGAATTTGGATTTCCTAAGGTCTCGATAAAGATGGCTGTGGTATTGTCTTGGATAGCACCCTCTACTTCTGCAAGATTGTGAACATCTACGAAAGTTGTCTCAATGCCGTAAAGTTTCAGGGTATGTGCTAAAAGGTTGTAACTTCCACCATAGATGGTCTTCTGTGCTACGATATGGTCGCCTGCTTTAGCAAGTGCCTGGATCGTATAAGTGATGGCTGCTGCACCGGATGCAACGGCAAGACCTGCCACACCACCTTCCAGGGCTGCGATACGATCTTCAAATACACTCTGGGTTGAATTGGTAAGTCTTCCATAAATATTACCTGCATCTGCCAATCCGAAACGATCAGCGGCATGCTGTGAATTGCGGAATACATAAGATGTTGTCTGGTAGATCGGAACGGCTCTTGCATCGGTTGCCGGGTCTGCTTCTTCCTGTCCTACGTGTAACTGTAATGTCTCAAATCTGTATTTTCTTTCTTCACTCATTTTCATTTTCTCCTTTAAATCTGTTCTTGGTTTTTACTCGCTCTTTCTTATCTTATCTCTGCCTTGCGGCAACATCGCCAGGAACACATTCGAAAATGAACCAATTCATCAAAATAATTCATGATCTTTTCCTCTCCCTATATTCATACTAACTTACTAGGAATTGTGATGTTAGAATCATATCCTATAATTCCTAGTATGTCAATAGGTTTTAGGACTTTTTCAAAAAAACTTTAAATGACATAATTATTCGCCATCATTCCCTGTTCTTCCTCGACAAGGTCAGCCAGCGTCGTGTTGTCGATCACGCTGCTGATGGCGGCATCCAGTTTCTTCCAAAAATGCAGTGTCACGCAGTTGTCCGCACGATCACACTGATTGATGTCATCTGCCAAGCATGCGACCGGCACCATATCTCCTTCTGTCAGGCGCAGGATCTGACCCATTGTGTAATCTTTTGGATCACGTGTCAGGACGTAACCGCCCTGGGGTCCACGGATCGATCTGACAAAGCCTGCCTTATTTAAAATAGATACCACCTGTTCCAGATACTTGTCTGAAATCCCCTGTCTTCCAGATACATCCTTGATGCGTACCGGCTCACCAGTATTGTGGAGTGCCAGATCTAACATAAAACGAATGGCGTATCTGCCTTTTGTTGAAACTCTCATATGAACCTCTTTTTCTATCAATAAATCTAATGTCCTGCCGCAAGTGCGACAGGACAACAACATACAAACCGATGCGATTAGTCTGCGAATAACGGTGTAGACAAATATCTATCACCAGAATCCGGAAGAAGTACCACGATATTCTTCCCCTTGTTTTCTTCTCTCTTCGCCACAATCGTAGCTGCCTTTAGTGCTGCGCCGGAAGAGATTCCAACCAGAACGCCCTCCGTTACTGCAAACTTTTTACCCTCAATAAATGCATCCTCATTCTCGATTGGAATGATTTCATCATAAATGCTTGTATCCAAAGTATCTGGTATAAATCCTGCACCAATTCCCTGAATCTTGTGTGCGCCGGCCTTACCTGTGGAAAGAACTGCACTTGTTGCAGGCTCTACTGCGATCACCTTTACATTCGGATTCTGCTCCTTTAAGTAAGCACCAACACCGGAGATGGTTCCACCCGTACCAACACCGGCAATGAAGATATCCACAGCCCCATCTGTCTGTTTCCATATTTCCGGACCTGTTGTAGCTTTGTGCGCAGCCGGATTTGCCGGGTTCACAAATTGTCCTAACACAATCGAATCTGCAATCTCGTTCTTTAACGCTTCCGCTTTTTCAATGGCTCCCTTCATTCCCTTAGCGCCTTCGGTCAAAACAAGTTCTGCCCCATAGGCTTTTAAAAGATTACGACGCTCTACACTCATCGTATCCGGAAGTGTAATAATCGTGCGATATCCCCTTGCTGTCGCAACTGCGGCAAGTCCAATTCCTGTATTCCCGGAAGTAGGCTCAATAATGGTCGCGCCTTCCTTCAAAAGGCCTTTGTTCTCCGCATCCTGAATCATCGCAAGTGCCACACGATCCTTCACAGAGCCCGCCGGGTTTAAGTACTCCAACTTTGCTAGGATGGTTGCGTCCTTGACACCGACTGCCTCGGTGTAACGATTTAATTTCAAAATAGGTGTGTTACCGATCAATTCTACTGCACTGTTCTTAATGTCTGCCATTTGCTTTTCCTCCTACAAATCCTGTCTGCTCATATCCGCTGATGCAGGCAACTAAGTATCAACATGTTTCATTTCATCACAAAATTCACAATTCCTATATTCCTAGTCAAATAGTAGGTTTTCTATGATTTGTAGTTTAAAGGATAGGATTTTATTTGTCAATACCTTTCTTTACCTTATCTCTGGCTTCTTTATACTCCTGCCTGTCCATCGGATAGATATAGCCACAACTTTCACACATAATGCCGCGTTCCTTTTCAATATTTACAACCGGTATCCAAAATAAAGTGCCCTGGTTTAAGTGGCGGCACAAGGTCATATATGCATCGTGTCCACAGTTTTTGCAAATACCTCCTCCTCCATTTCCCTCAACTGGGCTTTGATGCGCTTCTTCTTGGTTCCAGCTGTGCCAAACATCAGTATTGCAACAAAGGCAAAAATACCAGCCGCCAGAAGATATACATCCCCTTCGCTGTCTCCAATGCCCAGCAAAGCAAAAAAAAGCCATCCAATGCCACGATTATGAAGTTGGCACTGGACGACTTTCGTCTTTTTCTTCGATTGTTCTTATCCCCTGTCTCATCTTCTGCCTCTACTTCTCTGCTAAACCAACGTCAACTTACCCAGTTTAGCGCCGTAAGCGATGCAAGACCACAATCTAAAGTTGAAGTTTACTCTGAATCAGTTTCTTTACAGCATCAAAACTCTCCTTGCTAATGACATGCTCAATACGACAGGCATCTTCCAAAGCAATTTCTTTCGGAACCCCCAGGGCCATGAGTCCCTGTGAGATCATTTCATGGCGTTCGTAAATCATCTCTGCAATCTCACGTCCTGCATCTGTAAGATAAATATATCCTGCATCTGTTACCGTAATCTGCTCCTTTTCACGCAGATTTTTCATTGCAATACTGACACTTGACTTTTTGAAATACAGTTCATTTGCAATATCAACTGCTCGGACAACCGGTAATCTCTTACTAAGAATCAAAATGGTTTCCAAATAATTCTCAGCTGATTCATTAATAAATGTTCGCATACAATTCCAACCTCCTAAAATCTATGACTGACTCTGAGAGTAGCAAATAATCTTTTTCAAATGATTCTGATGTAAAAACTCTTTAGATATGACTATCATAACATATTTAGGATAGCAGGTGAAGTTATTTCTATGCTTCCTTTTACTCTGCTACTGTTTCATCTGCGATCGGCATGGCACCGTTATCCTCGTGTGCGATTTCCTCTAATGCCTCGCTTTCGGCCTCTGCATCCGCATTCTCCTCGCAGTCCTCATCATAAACTACGATCTCCCTGATCGCATGTTCATTTCCCTGCACCAGATAGGTATGCTCACTTCCGCAGTACGGACAGATCTTTCCGTGTTCTACCGTACCGTAAGTCTTTTCGCAGTCCTCACAGAAAGTAACTGCCGGGATCATCTCCACTTCCAACTGGCAATCCTTTAAGATCTCACTCTTGGTACACTTCCACTTCCAGCAGTCCTCCAGATAGGACGGAATGACGGTAGATACTTCTCCGATCTCTAAGACAACCTTGGCAACATGATTGACATGGTTTTCCACTGCCAGAGATTCTACTTTCTTTGCAATATGAAATACGATTCCTAATTCATGCATGTTCTTTTCCTCTTTAATCTCCATATTCCCCGGACAAGCGCAGTTTCTCATCCCCGCCTGCCTCGTAAGGCATCCGCATCTTGCAGACGCTGTACCAGTATAACATATCAGCCGCCTACTTGCATCCTTTTACGCAGGTAGACGGCTGATTATCACCATATTTTTATTTCTGGTAAAAATTATTTGTTCTGCATTGCCTCTTTATGCGCCTTGATCGCAGCCTTTTCCTCTGCTGTCTTTGGTGCAAAGACAATCTTAACGGCACGCTTCAACTCATAAGGAATGATAGCCTTGAACTTGTCTTCTGCTGTCACCATGGTTGAGCACTCTGGGTGATCTCTGTGGAGTGTGATAGCATCAAATGCACACTTGGTCGTACATACACCACAACCGATACACTTGTTGGCATCTACGATCGTAGCACCACAGCCTAAGCAACGGGAAGTCTCGATCTTGACCTGTTCCTCGGTAAGTGCGATATGCGCATCCTTGAAGGACTTGTTGCCAAGTGTCTCGTCAAATCCTTCTGACTGACGGGAAGAATTGTCGTAACTCTCTACTAAGATATCATCCTTGTTGAGTTCGATGAATTCCCACTTGTTACGTCCGATGGTCATATGACCATTCTGCACATATCTATGTAAGGATTCAGATGCCCAGTGACCTGCTGCGATCGCATCGATTGCGAACTTCGGTCCTGTCATGACATCACCACCGATAAAGAGATCCGGTGCGCCCTGCACCTGATAGGTAAGTCCGTCTGCTACCAGAGCCGGTCCTCTGAATTCTACATCTTCGCTCTTTAAGAGATCGCCCCATACAGACTGCTGTCCTACGGCAAAGATCACGCGGTCACAGTCGATCGTGATGGTCTCGCTTTCGTCATATTTTGGAGCAAATTTCTTGCGTCCGTCTACTTCTTCAAATACAGATACGCACTTCTTAAAGATGATGCCGGATACCTTTCCGTCTGTAACGAGAACCTCCTTTGGTCCCCATCCACACTTGATGGTAACACCATCTTCACCTGCTTCTCTTACCTCTTCATCAGATGCAGGCATTTCCTTCTCTGACTCCAAGCAAAGCTGTGTAACTTCTGAAGCACCGTTTCTTGCGCTGACACGAGCTGCATCGATAGCAACATTACCACCGCCGACAACAACAACCCTGCCATTGTAGTCTGCACCACCGCAGTTTGCATTCTTCAGGTAATCAATGGCTGTAAAGGTGCCTTCTGCATCATCCCCCGGTACACCAGGACGACGGCCTGCAGAGCATCCGATAGCAATATAGAATGCCTTGTAGCCCTGTGCACGAAGTTCGTCTAAGGAGATATCCTTACCAACTTCTACGCCGGTCTTGATCTCAACGCCCATCTCGCGCATGATGTCGATCTCAGCCTCGATGACGTCTTTTTCCAACTTGTAAGATGGAATACCATAGCGAAGCATACCGCCGGCATTCTCGTTCTTCTCAAATACGGTTGGCTTGTAGCCTCTCTCTGCCAAGTAGAATGCGCAGGAAAGTCCGGCTGGTCCACCACCGATGATAGCGATCTTTTCTTCCCATCCGTTCTTGTGGATGCTGGCTGGAACAACGATCGGAGGAACGTATCTGGTATCCGCATGCAGATCGCGCTCTGCGATGAAACGCTTTACTGCATCGATAGCGATCGGTTCGTCAATGGTTCCTCTGGTACAAGCATCCTCACAACGTCTGTTACAGATACGTCCGCAGACAGCCGGGAATGGATTCTGCTTTTTGATCAGTGCCAGAGCCTCTGTGTACTCACCCTGTGCTGCCTTCTTTAAGTATCCCTGTACCGCGATATGTGCAGGACATGCTGTCTTACATGGAGCAGTACCGGTCTTGTGGGAATTGATACGGTTGTTGTCTCTGTAATCCGGGTCATAGTATTCCTTGCCCCATTTTACCTTATCCGGAAGCAACTGCTTTGGATAGGTCACTTCGGTTCCGTCTGCCTTGCAAAGTTTCTGTCCCAGTCTGGTTGCACCTGCCGGGCAATACTCTACGCAGCGTCCACAAGCCACACACTTGTCCTTGTCTACGTGTGCCACATAAGCGGAACGTGACATATTTGGTGTATTGAATAACTGTGATGTACGGAGTGCATTACAGATATTTACGTTACAGTTACAGATACCAAAGATCTTGTTCTCGCCATCGATATTGGTGATCTGATGTACGAAACCATTGTCCTCAGCACGTTGTAAGATCTCAAGTGCTTCTTCTTTTGTGATGTCATGACCCTTACCGGTCTCACGGCAGTAATCTGCGAAATCGCCGACACCGATACACCAGCCGTAATCATCATCTGCAACGCCTTCACCGATCGCCTTACGGGAAGCACGGCAGGAACAACGTCCTACACCGATCTTGCCTTCGTATTTAGACAGCCAATAAGATAATTTCTCGATGTCGATGGCCTCATTTTCCATAGAGATCGCTTTCTCTACCGGGATAACGTGCATGCCGACACCTGCACCACCAGGAGGTACCATCTGTGTAATACCATCCAATGGGATATAAGTCATACGCTCGAAGAAAGAAGCAACATCCGGGTGCTGTTCCAATCTAGGATTGCCCTTGACATCCCCCGGGATTTCTTCCATGTTGAAAAGTTCAGCAGAACCAGGTACAAACATCGGAAGTGTGTAGCGTCTTTCTGACTGTGGTGCTGTACGGCCATTGTGGTCATAATGATAGCCGTAATCATACTCCAAAAGTCCGATATAAGACATTTCATCCAATAACTTCTGGAAGCCTTCTTTCCCTTTTTCTGCTACCTTGTCTTTGTTCATTTCACAGAGTTGATCAAACGTGTAATGCACACGTCTTTTCATGGTAAGACCTACCTCTGCCATTTCCTCTGTAATGATCTCTGCGAGTCCCCAGTATTCCGGATCCTCTGCGGTAACGCCACCGATCATATGACCGGCAACATCTGTGATTCGCTTTCCTAAAGCGATGATCTTTGGACTTGGATTCTTGTCGCCTTTGTGATTCGCAGGCCACTCATTGTACTTATTCATGTCCATGTCTATACTCTCCTTTTCTCATTTCTTATTGCTTGTTTCTATTGTCTGCACCGATGCGGTGCTAAACATTCTCTTGTAATTACTTATGTATGTTCTTCGCTCATGCCAAAATGCATTTCCCGCAGACCCTCGACCTCGTCGCAGATCTCCTGTAAGCCACAGGAACCACAATCCATATTGACATCTTTTAGCATATGATCGATGGTCGCCGTGATCTGCTTGGTCTTTTTGAGCCCTTCCTGCAGACCGGCGTAATCAGCACCCGGATCTGTGATAAAGATGATCTTTACTGCCTCGACTTCCTTGTGCAGGTGGAGTGCCTTTTGCATGGCATTACCGATCGCTGTAAAATTCAGCCCCTGTTCCAGTGCATCTGCCGCCACGCGCACGCTCTCCCTGTCATTGGAAGATGAAACGCGAAGCATAAATCCCTTAGGGTAGATGTGGTAACGGAAGTAGCCGATGTTCTGGATGGTATTGTATAACTTGTCTCCCGTTCCAATACTATCCTCGGCAACACGTACCAGGGTGATCCTTGCATATGGGGTGTCTTCTGTGATCTGTGGCAGATCTTTTCCTATGAGGGTGATCTCATCCTCTCCTACCAGATCTGTCTCCGTCGTCACTAAGGTATTGCCCACGGCAGGAAGATTATGCCCGCCCAGTTCATATGCCATATCTGCCTGTAAGATCATCATTGCTTTTCCGGCATCCTGCCAGTCTCTGCTGATCGGATCTGCAGCGTCACCGACCGGAAGTTTCACGACATCCTGACCTGAAAGGTCAGTCAGAATGTCATTGATAATCTCATCATAAAGTCTCATAGATGTGTGTCTCTTTCTATCTTATCGTAATGCTTTAACATCAACGGTTCGATCGCTGCCGTAAGTTTCATATCCAAGTTAAAGAAATATACGATAAAACTCAAAACAAAGAGGCAAACCAAAACGATCGCAATGATCAAAAGTACATGAAAAAATGTTGCCATATTAAACCGCTCCTTCCTTAGCCATTCCCTTTTGACGTGCAAACTCTGCCGCCCCAAGTGCTCCCATCAACTGTGGGTCGATCGGAAGATCGATGACTTTCAAATTCAATACCTTTTCGATGGCTTCCTTCAAGCCGTCGTTCTTGGCACATCCACCGGTCAAAGTGATGGAATCTACAGCACCTGCCTTCTTTGACATAACGAAGCAGCGCTTTGCAACGGATAACTCGATACCTGCTGCGATCTCATCCATCGGCTTGCCCTCTCCTACCAAAGAGATAACCTCTGACTCTGCAAATACGGTACACTGTGCCGTGATCGGGATCACATTCTTTGCCTTCAAAGATAACTTGGAAAACTCAGACAGATCCATTTCAAATGCCTTTGCCATTGCCTCAAAGAAACGTCCGGTTCCGGCTGCACACTTGTCATTCATAGCAAAGTTTAAAACGGTTCCGTCAGCATCAATGGCAATACCCTTGACATCCTGTCCGCCGATATCGATGATTGCCTTGACATTTGGGTCTGCTACATGCACGCCCATGGCATGACAGGAAATTTCTGAGATATTCTCGTCTGCGGAAGGTACCTTGTTACGCCCGTATCCGGTACCTACCAGATAAGCCAGATCATCTGCTGACTTTAAGTCCGGCACCTGGGCAACTGCCTTTTCAATGGATTCTTCACAGGAAAGTACCGCATTGATACGGCTGCGTAGTGTTACATCTGCTACCATCTTTCCTGTCTCATCGATGATGACACATTTTGTATAAGTTGATCCGGAATCACATCCGCCATAATATTTCATCTTGTTCCTCCTTTTTACCATGAATGCTCGTCGTGCAATACTTCCAGCGACGGATCCAGTGGTTCTTCCTTAAATACAGTTCTCATATAACGATTGACCTGATCACGAACACCCTGACGGGATACGATACGAGGATCGAACAGATCGTGGGTTACCCAGATCAGATGAATACCTTTTTCTCTTGCCTTTTCCTCGAACTGTCCATGCATACCATCCAGTGCCTTACATGCCATGTGCTCCCAAAGGATGACCACATCGGCATTGAACTCTTCACAGAACTCCCAGAGTTCGTCTAAGAGAACCTTGTAACCACCGTGGGTACGGTTTCTCATGATCATATTCTCTGTCAGCCAAGCCATATCATAATATGCCTTTTCGCGGTTCTCCGGTGTATCTTCCTCTGCGATCATTTCGGTATTGACCATGGAAAGCATATCGGTCAGCGGAACGATGCCCCAGCAGTTTAAGATCCAGAGCAAAAAGTCCATATAAAAGTGTGACTGTACGCCCCATACGATAGCACGGTGACGATACTCTCTTGCCATCATCATCTTGTCTTTGTATGCCTGATTGGCAAGTGCGGTCAGTTTGCGGTCTACATTGACGAACTCCGGTACCTTACCACAGATAGCCATGTAGTTGGTCTCTGTATAAAGCGCAAGGTTGGAACCAAAGACCTGTGGATAATCGGTCTTGTTCATGTCCAGCCACTCCATACGGTGTCTGGTAGACTCATTGACACGCTTTGCACACTCAAAGTAGTAAGACCAATCCCATTTCTCGCCTGTCTTTTCTTCGATAAAGGCGATACAATTCTTGATCTCCTGTGCTGCGTAATCCTGTACGTCGTCCTCTCTGTGGCGCATCGGGGCTGCCAACTGAAAGATCGGGATACCGTCTTCTAATTCCAGACGCTTAGCAATACCACCGTTACTCATAAGGGAACCGTCACAGGTCGTATTACACTGTACGGCGCAGGCACCAAGGATCGGTGCATCATCATCAATGGAAACGCCAAGTTCTGCCTCCGGCATCGGACAAACATCACCGGCAAGTCCGTATTCCTGTGCCACATCAATATAATGAAGGGCTGCTGTTTGGTTCAGAAGAACGGATACATAGGTGGACGGCGTCTCACGGGAAAGTCCCTTCAAGGTAGGAAATCCCATCATAACGGCTGTCATTTCGTTCTCATCTACCAAAACGACCTTCTTGGAAAACTCCTCATCATTGCCGATGCGGCGGTCGCCGCGGAAAAGATTGTCGAGAAGTTTTGCTACGTCATAAACGACCAGATCCTGCTCTAAATGGCACATACGAAGGTATGGTCCACGCAGTCCCTGTGTATGCTTATCTACCATCATCGGTACTGCCAGATAGTTTGCCATCCAGCGGTAACGGAACATGGCTTTGATATTTCTAGGTTTGATGATAAAGCCTGCCAACTGCTTCATAATATAAAGCCAACGTGTGTAATCATAAAAGGTATCTTTGAATCCACGCCACTCACGTCTGCTTCGTACTTTTCCATCGGTAAAAAATCTACCCAGCGCTTCTGCGCCTACTTCTTTTGCCATTATTTCTTACCTCCTTGAATCTTCTTGATCTCAATGCTCTCTACGAATGCCTGCACACGTGTGCGCATCTGACCGGAAGAGCCAATGGAATATGGACGATCCACAGCAAGTACCGGATAGCCGTGCTCATCACGGAGCACGATCGTACCGATCATACGCTCATAAGCCCATGGATCACAGAACTTCATCTGTTCGTAGATAATACCGTCTGCGCCGTATTCCTTGGCAAGATCTGCAACGTAATCACGTCTGCCAGTCATCTTTGCCATATCCCAATAACGCGGGCACTGTGCTCTGCCCTGCACCTGACGGCAGATCTGTTTTACCACATCTTCCTCGTCATTTAGGATGATCTCATCACGTCCCGGCAAAGATCCGTAGCAGAAACGGTCTGCACATACATAAGCGCCGGATTCTTCTACCAGTTTGATGACATCAACATCATCCACCTCAGAGCCGACAAAAACAACACGAGCACGGTACTTGTCAGCCGCATCCGGCTCCCTGGTCTTGATCTCCTCCAAGGTCTCGCGAAGTTTGTCTAGGATCAGATGCTTTGGTGCCACGTAACTTGCCATGGTAAGGATGTGGAACTCATAGCCTGTCACGCGCGGATTGGCTTCCTTACGGAAGTCTCCGATCTGACGGATCAGACGGCATACTTCATTATGCTGATCTACTGCTGCACGGATCGCCTCATCGGATGTGTCGATACCATATTTTTCTGCCAGAGGCTTTAAGATATGGTTGCGGCACTGTAAGGTATACATTTCCAGCGCATTGTCATCGTTTTTCTGTGGAATCTCCATGTATTCCCAGAAAAATCCGTCCTTGCCCTGACCCATGGTCTTAAGCAGTTCCATGTTCTCTACGCAACGATTCATCATGGTACAGCCGTCCGGTGTCACGATACCATCTACGAAGTTGTAGCCGCCCTCAATGGCTCTCTCCAAAAGTGCTCTACTGTACTCGCACAAGAAACTTGTCATGTAGTAAGTAGCCATCTCCATAGAGCCTGTACGCGGTGCACGAAGTCTTACCGAAAATGTGCCCGGAAGATTTAAGAGTGGTTCCGGTACATTCTCGCAAGTCGTTGCGATACACTTAAGACCCTCGTCCTGTGCCTGACGCACAAGTTCGTTATTGGCATCTTCCAATAACTTTTCAAAATAATATAAGTGCTTTAAGTCTTTCACGCTTGCCCTCCTTTACGCTTCTAAGATTCCTATACCGATCAGAGCTTCCTTGGCTCCCCTGACGATTGCCGCATCATCATCCAAATAAAATACGCTCTCTCCCTTGAGATCGAACTCTGCCAAAGAGGCATCCGATAATATGTAGGAAAGTACCGGGATATCGCCCACGTCCATGTACTGTTTGACGTCTAAATTCGGAAGGCGGTTTGCGATCACGCCGACCTTGTCGTACATAACGAGTTCGTCTGCTACCTGCTTGATGGTCTTTACGACCTGTGTCCCCTTCTTGGAAGAGTCTGTGATCAGCATGAGGTGTGTCACCTTTTCCATGACACGACGGTTGATCTGCTCGATCCCCGCCTCGCCGTCGATCACGATATAATCATAATTCTCTGCCAAAAGACCAATAACTTCTTTCAGGTAACTATTGATCTTGCAATAGCAGCCTGCTGCCTCCGGTCTTCCGATAGCAATAAAAGAAAAGCCATCCATCTCGACGAGCGCGTCGAAAATACGGTATCTGGCTTCTCCTAATAATTCAATTGCCGCCTTAGCGTTGCCGTCCTCTGCGTTTGCAACCACCTCTTTGCGGATATCGTCTACCGTGAGTTTCACGTCCACACCCAAGGCGGTAGACAAGCCAACAGCCGGGTCTGCATCAATGGCAAGGATCCGCTTATCCGGATAGGCTGCCACCAAGAGTTTGACCATAACTGCTGCAAGCGAGGTCTTACCAACGCCACCCTTACCGGCAACGGCAAGGATCTTGGCATCAATCTTGTCTGTATTCATTTGCTGTCTCCCTTACTTTACTTATGCATAGCCCTTTATAAGAAGTTTATAAAAAGATTATTTAAAGTTTATCATAATCTATGCGCTTTTTCGACACATAATGCCACGATTGTGTAAAAATGTCATATTGCACAAATTGTGTCCATTAATTTCATACATAATTACTATGTGTCGTTTATGCCACATATGTCTGTGTTTATTACAAAATTACTTTTTTATAAGCCCAAGGGACACTCCTTATGACAAAAGGGACGCTCCTTGTGGCAAAAGGAACGTCCCTGATTTTAATATCTTATTTACTTTTTTTCAACAATTTTAACGCTTCTTTTGCATCTGTCGACTTCTGCGTAATTCTGCAATCAAAAGTGCAAATCCACCAACAATAATGAGGGCAAGTACCATGCAAGATACCGGTGAAGTTTCTCCGGTTACCGGTGCTTTGGCATTTACTGTTGTTTTCGGTGCTGCCTGATTATTGGTATTTGATGCCGCCTGCGTTCCACCGTTTGGCTGGACATTTGTAATGCCTGCTGTCGGAGCAGAAGGTGTTGGTGTTGTGGCAGATCCAGTATTTCCACTATTAGAAGATGCTGTAACTGAAAAGTTTGCCGTTGCTGTTCCGCCGATTGATTGAATAGCAATCGTATGGCTTCCCTTAGATAGCGTATCTAGGAAAGACTGCTTCAGACGTACAATCGTACTACCCTCTGACACGTCATAATTGGATCGATCCACTATTACGCCATCGACCAATACAGCTACAAATTCACTGAATGGAGCATTCGAGCGGAAGGTGAGTGTACCATCCTTACCAATGGTATGTTTTCCATTGGCACCATCGATTATTTTATAAGTATTTGAAACCAATTTTTCGATTGGCTCAGTTTTGGTTGCTCCACATGCCGTACAAGTAAATGTCTTCACACCTTCCTCACTTGTTGTCGGCTTTTTTGTTATTTTCCCTTCATCCCATGTATGCTGATGATTTGGTTCATCGGCTGTTGTCAGCATGAGCATATTACCTTCATGACGAATCTTGTATTGCGTATCATCACTGACAATATGATTGCTGTAATCTACATCAGGTGTTACTCCTGCTGCAGCAACAACAGGTTTTCCAGTCACAGGTATGTCTTTTGTCGATACTCCTATGATTCCACTGAATGGATCTGATATATCTAGTTTCACGTATAACGTTTCATAACCACTTTTTTGTGTAGAACTTGTCATATAGACATTGTTATTTTTGCCACCAGCCGTATTGTCTATAACTGTGGCACTACCGGAAACGTTTAGTTCTGCTGCTCCACCGGTATCATATGCATTGTATCTTGCTAATGCGGATCCATATACCCCTCCGCCTTGACAGGTTGCCGTATTTCCACATATTTTACCACCATTCATGAAAAACTTTGCTGTCCAGCTGACATATACTCCACCGCCGTTACCATAACTAGACCATGTACTATCTGCGGTATTACCTGTAATTGTTCCACCATACATATGAAATTCTGCTGGTCCATTATAAACGCTACGGGTAACTTCAACACCTCCGCCATTTTTGGCTATATTTCCGCTAATTGTTCCACCATACATATGAAATATACTGGATTTGTTCCTATCTTGCACTCCTACTACACTGACACCGCTTCCGCCTGTGTCATATTCTGATGTATTGCCTGTAATAGTACCGCCATACATATCAAACGTACCACCTTGTACTTTTACACCTTTTCCTTTGCATGTTGCGCCTGATAAATCATTTGCATGCTTAATCGTTCCCGTACCCTGGCAATCCGTCAGCACGAAATGTCCCTCAACCATGACAGCATCCACATCGTTTGTTTCACCTTCTGGATTTTGCATGATAATACTATGACCATTCAAACAAAGTGCAACATCGTCAGATATTTTCAATCCACAATACTGATTTCCGCTTGTATATACACTACTGTATGTATTCGTAGATGTGATTGTCACATCCTGTTTTAAGTAATAATATCCACCTGATGTAATTTCCGATAAATCATCAATACCCATCCATACCTGATCCGCGCTACAATTGTGACCATTCATGTTTAAAGTATTCGTACCACAGACACAATGCTTGTGTTCCGTAGGTGTCGGTTCTGTTGCGTCCTTACCTGTTAACACCAGTTTCGTAGAATCACTACTATCGCGCATAATCTTATAGTTAGAGCTATCACTGGTAATAATGTTACCATAGTCCTTATTTGCAATTGCTCCTTGAACAATAACAACCGGATTTTCAACAGTTGGCACCACTCTATCCGTGTACACACCAAGCGTGCCATTCATATCACCAGCAATTTTAATAGTCTTGGTCTCACCACTACTGGTTGTATATAGACCAACATTACTTACACTACCATCTGCCTTTTTATTACCAGTGATGTTGACATTGCCTGACACTGTTATGTCACTAACAGCATACACTCCACCGCCTTCTTTTTCCGTAGTATTACCTGTGATATTTCCACCATACATATAAAAATAACAGCCCCACTGTGTCGGTATATACACGCCACCACCATCACTAGCCGAATGATTATTGGTAATCGAGCCCCCATACATCTTAAAAGTTCCAGATAAATACACGCCGCCACCACAATTTCTACCATCAGATGGATTATTACTTGTAGCATCGTTTCCAGTAATTGAACCGCCATACATCTTGAAGGTTCCCCCGCTGACATTTATAGCACTACCAGTATATGTTATTCCATCCGCATTCTTAGCATGCGTAACCCTGCCTGTATTCTGACAATCCGTCATTGTAAATGTAGTATTACTCGTTACGAAAATATCATTACTCAGATTCCTACCTGTCGCTGTAATACTATGACCGTTTAAACAAAGTACTACACCATCAGGCACTTGCCAGCCACGATACATTTCCTCCGCATCTGTCGGCACATTAAGTACGACATCATTTTCCAGATAGTAATTCCCCGCTGTATCCGGCAGGCTATTCGTTTTTGTCCATGCCTCAAATGTGATTTCTGTTTCCGACGTATGGTCGCCAACATCTTTATGCGTTGCTCCACATACACAGTGTTTGTGTTCACCGGCTGCCTTTACCTGCAATGCCTGACTTGGCATAAGTCCAAGCACCATTCCTAAGCATAAGAAAGCCCCAAGTATTTTTCCAAATGTCTTTTTCATAAGCGTTCTCCTTTTTTCCGTTCCCTTTGGTGTCTGTTTCTTTCCATCCACCTTTTTCTTACATCTATCATAACGAATTTGGGGGCTTAAAATTTCGTTCGGCGCGAAGTGTAGATTTTGGGGTGCGAAATGCGAAAAAGACCACTACCTCGCAATGTCTTACAAGGTAGTGGTCTTATATAATATTACATTTATGCTCTGTGTGCCTTGCGCAATTCTGCAATCAAAAGTGCAAATCCACCAACAATAATGAGGGCAAGTACCATGCAAGATACCGGTGAAGTTTCTCCGGTTACCGGTGCTTTGGCATTTACTGTTGTTTTCGGTGCTGCCTGATTATTGGTATTTGATGCCGCCTGCGTTCCACCGTTTGGCTGGACATTTGTAATGCCTGCTGTCGGAGCAGAAGGTGTTGGTGTTGTGGCAGATCCAGTATTTCCACTATTAGAAGATGCTGTAACTGAAAAGTTTGCCGTTGCTGTTCCGCCGATTGATTGAATAGCAATCGTATGGCTTCCCTTAGATAGCGTATCTAGGAAAGACTGTTTCAGACGTACAATCGTACTACCTTCCGACACGTCATAATTGGACGGATCCACTATTACGCCATCGACCAATACAGCTACAAATTCGTTGAGTGGCGCACTAGAACGGAAGGTAAGTGCCTCTGCCTTGCCTATAACATGCTGTCCGTTATCTCCATCCTTCATTACCGGCTTTTCAGGAGCTGGCGTTGGCTCTGGATTCGGCGTCGGTTCCGGATTCGGCGTCGGTTCCGGATTCGGTTCTGGTTTCGGATTCGGTTCTGGATTTGGTGTTACATTGCGTGCTATTGCTGCTGGCAATGTAATTGTAGTATCAGCCGTAGGCGTTCCATTTACAACGATAACCGGTCCCCACCCTTCCAATACATATCTTGCCACTGTAATGCCATTTTTTGTAATCATCGGATAATCATCTTGAATATAGTAATCTTCGTCTGCGGTATAATATACCGGCTCCATTGCACCCAACAAATTGGTCTGTTGTTCTGCGCCATGATATGGATAACGCGTTAATCCTTCTCCTGCAATGAGTGTCACACTATATGTCTTTGGCTTAGCTTCTCCACAATAGATACATTTATCGTTCTCATTATAAGAATGGCGGCACAGTTGGTAATATGTCTTGTTCAACTGTGGAGTTCCAATATTTACATTTGTACACCCTTTAAACATATCTGTGTTCCAGTCTGATCCCAACATTGTAGCACTCGGCAATGTAGCATTTGGTAATGTCCATGCTATCGTGTGACTACTATCCTTTGTACTCGTCATGGATAAATTCTTGCAATTCTTAAACATACATCTATAACAATCTAGCGCTAATTTTGTAGCTGGCAGATTTGGAATTTGCTGTAGCGATGTACATCCCTGAAACATGCCAAAATAGCAGTCCTGTGTCAATGTCGTTGCTGGCAGTTCTGGAGCTTTTATTAGAGATTTACAATCTCGAAACATATTAGAATAGCAAGCAATATTCAAGGCTGTTGCAGGCAATGTGGATGGTCCAGTCTTCATATTCGTGCATCCTGAGAACATGCTTGTATAGGCATCATACCCCAGCGTAGTTGCTGGTAATTTCGGCGCTTCCACCAGGCTTGTGCAATTCTCGAACATACGCTCATATCCACCGTTTACTACACTTTTTGATGGTAATTCCGGGGCTTGTGTAAGACCATCACAATTCATAAACATGCCTCCAAAGCCAGACGCTACTGTATCAGGATTTCCACCATTCCCATCTTTAAGACTAGTTATACTGCCAGACGCAGCAATTTTTCCCGTCATGGTAAAAGCTGGGTTTATATAAGTATTTATATTAAGTTTGGTAAG
>ENA-ORCN01001104-ORCN01001104.1-human-gut-metagenome-genome-assembly--contig:-NODE-1104-length-19843-cov-20.728119_pt1 | contig 19843 bp, 18 predicted proteins | sample MGYA00242984_ERZ507984 | MGnify/ENA primary metagenome ERZ507984 (study PRJEB26167, sample SAMN06115395) | human gut metagenome | host: Homo sapiens | place: China:Hubei | collected 2016-05-19... | reverse complement strand
AAACTACTAGCGTAAGCTAGTAGTAACCTTGTTCTTTAGAGTACTACCTAGAGGATAGACGTAAAGTACGGTAGAAGTAGAGCGTAGGCGCAGCCCAAATCTCTAATCCTTGACAAAAGAAAAGGTTGAATCCCATTTACTTGACATTGCTCTTTTTTTTGGGACAGTTTGCAGGAGAGAATCGAATTTTACTTTGAACACTTGGTTCTGGTGAAACCCCAAAAACTGGACACTCTTGTTTTTATATTAGCTCTGCTATGCAAAAAAGCGTCCCACCCATAGTAGGGCAGAACGCATGAATTTTAATTTACTAAAGCATATTTTAATTTTTTAAGAGCACGTTCTTTGTGAATAAAGCAGGCTTGTCTGCTTATCCCATATTTTTCACCACAGGATTGCATACTTTTATCTTCAAAAAACACGTCTTTGATAATATTTCTCTGTGCATCTGTAAGTTTTTTCATTGCTTCGGACAATAACTGATTTTGCACCAACTGTTCAATATCATTTTTTTCGTCAGCAATTTGCATTCCTTCACCTTCTTCTTCTGCATCCATATAATAACAATCCTTGACTGATTTTCCACGAGTAACCTTGTGCAGCAGTCCGTAATGGATATGGTATTGCAAAAGTCCGGGCAGATGCCCGAAGTCCCGTCCGTCATACTTCTTGATTTGCTCTAAAAAGATTAACCAGGCAGTATTGATTGCGTCCTCGCCTAAATTCTTGCGAATTTCATAGCGATAGGCTTCCTTGTAGATTAAGGGTTTAAAGGCGTTGCATAATACATCGATGGCCTTGTGGTCATCTTGTTGGGCGCTGATTACCAGCTCCTTGAATTCTGTGAGAGTGAAGGTTGGTTTTTCCTCCGAGTAGTCTGTCTGTTCGGTTTCTTTTGACACGCAGCAGATTATCTCTTCGGCATTTTCCTGCTTATTACAGTTTTTGATTGTTATGTTGTCCAGTTCCTTTCTGTGGCGGTCGCAATGCCGCGTATGACAGAATTCTGTGCTGTACTGCATCAAGTCTTGATAAATAAATTATATCACAGAAAATTATGAAAAGTCAAAAAATTCAGCACGATAATTCCGATTTATAAAAATTATGTAGTTATAACGAAAGGAGAAAATCTCGATGTTAGATGATGAAAAGCTATTAGCAAAATGCTGGGGAGAAGAAATATCTTCTCTGAGGCGGAAAATGTGTCGCAAACAAGAGGAAGTGGCAAAAGCTGTTGGTATATCTTCACGCTGGCTGTATAAAATTGAATATGGTCTTGCCAGTGGGAGGCTTTATACTTATGAGCGCATTGTTAAGGAGTTAGGGAAAGATTTTACGGATGTGCGCAGCAGGGTTATGCAAAAAGTGTTGTTGGAGCAGAAAATAATAAAAAATAATAAAGCTTGAGATTGGGGAAGTGAAAGGATATGTGCTTGTTTAGAAAGTGTGAATTTCGCTTTATAACAAAAAATATGTTTCTTTTTTGGGTCAAAAATTGTATAATAGTTACATGACTAATCCAAGAAATGATGGTTAGAATAGGGTTTGTAAAAGATGCATGCATTGAATTTCATTTCAATATAATTCAATGATAATTTCAAAATGTAAATATAGGAGATAAGTAATTCATGAGTGAAAAGAATGTTATAGATTTATTTTGTGGAGCTGGTGGTTTATCGTATGGGTTCCAAAGAGCAGGATTTAATGTTTTAGTTGGAATTGATAACGATGCAAAGGCTCTTGAAACTTTTGAGCTTAATCATAGAGGTTCAAAAGTAATATGTGGTGATATTACACAAATTTCTTATGAAAAAGATATAAAACCTTTACTCGGTGGAAAGAAAATAGATGTTATTGTAGGAGGACCACCTTGTCAAGGTATGTCGCTATCTGGACCAAGAAAATTTGATGATCCTAGAAATAAATTGTATTTATCGTACATTCGTCTAGTTCAAGAAATAAAGCCTCAATCTTTTGTTATAGAGAATGTTCCTGGGCTTATAGGTTTATTTGGCGGACAAATTAGAGATAGTATCATTGAAAAATTTACGACAATGGGATATAAGATAGTATATAAAATACTTTCTTCAGATGAATACGGTGTTCCTCAAAGAAGAAAACGCGTGATTTTTGTAGGTACTAAAATCGGAAAATATGAATATCCTTCGCAAAGTAAGGACATCATTACTTGTAGTATGGCACTTTCAGATTTGCCGACGTTAGAAAATACATTGGGTGAAGAGGTTTCAGAATATATTCTTCCTCCGCAAAACGATTATCAGAAGCTCATGAGAAAAAATTCCAATGTGATTTTTAATCATATAGCTGCTAATCATTCTGATAAAGTTAGGGACATTATTTCAATGGTACCAGATGGCGGTAATTATAAAGATTTACCGGAAGAATATAGAAATACAAGAAATTTTCATGTTGCTTGGACAAGATTTGCGAGTGATAAACCAGCACCTACGATTGATACAGGACATAGACACCATTTTCATTATAAATATAATCGTGTGCCAACGGTAAGAGAATGTGCAAGATTACAGTCTTTCCCGGATGATTTTAAATTTTTAGGGAATAAGACACAGCAGTTTAGACAAGTAGGAAATGCAGTTCCGCCACTAATGGCACAAGCTATAGCTGTGCAGGTAATGAAAATGCTGGAGGAAGATAACAATGAGTGAATATAAAATACCAGAAGAATATTATTTTAGGATTCATCATGTTCGTCCTAGATTTAAGGGAGATATAGAGAATGTATTGATATACATGGCTGAAGAAATATCGGCTGTGGGCGAAAAAGAAACAAGTCAGTTTGTATCTGAAATCAATGCTGCAATATTTAATTATCCGGGAAATTCTCATCGCACGTTAAAGACTATAAATAATTGGCGGACTGAGATTTCTGCATTATTTGGTTTTATAGAGCATACGGATAATACTGATAAGCCTGGTAAAAGAGCAATAGAATTATCAGAAAGACAGGACTTAGTTGAGTGCTTTAAGACCTTTTTGTATAATTTTCAGTATCCTGGTGCTCATATAAAGCCTGCAAGTGTATTAGAACAAATAGAAGCAGGAATACGTTTTAAACCAGCACAATATATTCTGAAATTGTTACGCTATGCAAATAGAACTGGTGGTAACGCAAGTGGAATAACGAAATATGAAGTATGTCATTGTGTTTTTAATGATTTGCGAGTTACACACTATAATGAAGGTGTAGAAAAAACATGGGAAAGAATTCTATCAAACCGAAGAGCAGGATATGAATATGATCAAACTGGAGATGTAATTCGTTATGCCGGAGATATAATTGATTATATGGAAATTGCTAATTTGCTAAAGACATACGACAGTAGGATGTATTATTTAAACACTCTTGAAGAAGAGGCTATTATTAAATTTTGTGAGTCCAAAGAATGGTTTTCTGGATATGACAGAATGCTAGAAAAACAACAGGGAACATTGCAAGCGATAAAAGAATGTACTGCTGGATGGTTCGCATATGTCAATAGAGATATGGATAATACGGACTTTGCTACTGATATTTTGGCATATATTGCAAAAAATGCAGAAGAATTAAATGTTCTCAAGGGAAATATTATAACAGAGCAAGACGATACCATTGATAATTTTGTAAAACGTGAAAATGAAATACAGCAACAAATTAGTGATAGATATAATAATTTTACAACAAAGGATATTGGAGATATAGGGGAGGCTTTAGTTCATGGCCATGAATGTATGCGCGTTAAAATAGGTGGCCGTGAAGATCTTATACATCTTATCAAAAGAATTCCTTCACAGTTTGCTACTGGATATGATATATCATCTGTTGAGTTGGACGAAAGAAAACGGTACATAGAAGTTAAAACAACTATAAGCGCTAAACCGTTGCATTTCAATAGGGTTCATATGACAAAGAATGAGTGGAATACAGCTAGCAGCGTGCCTGAAATATATTATGTTTATCGTTTACTTTTAAACAAAAAAGAAAAGAAACTTTTTTTACTGCAAAATCCAGTAGGCCTTTATAAAAAAGATTTAATTTCGATGGTTCCCGGTAATGATGGTGCAGACATTACTTTCGATCCCAAAATTGTTGGCAGTTTCGAGGAGTTGTTAACATGGTCAAAATAAGAGTAGCATCTCTTTTTTGTGGATGTGGAGGAACTGATGTTGGATTGCTAGGAGATTTTGTTTATCAGAATAAACATTATGAATCTAATGGAATGGAAATTGTGTATGCTAATGACATTGATTCTAATGCATGTTCTATTTTTAAACAAAATTTTGGCTTAGAACCTGATAATCGAGATATTCGTACAGTAAAGTCAGAAGAATTGCCGGAATTTGATGTTTTAACCGGTGGATTTCCTTGTCAGTCATTTTCTATTATTGCACAAAATCCTATAAGGTTAGGGATTAAAGATGAACGTGGCATGTTATTTTTTGAAATGTGTCGCATTCTAAGAGAAAAGAAACCGAAATGTTTTATAGCAGAAAACGTAAAGGGAATTTTGACGGCCAATAAAAGAAGTGCTTTTCCTCTGATAATTAAAGAATTTGAAGATAGTGGTTATGACGTAACATATGCAGTTTTAAATTCAGCCAACTATGGAGTGCCACAAAAAAGAGAACGTGTTATTATTGTTGGTTTTAGAAAGGATTTAGAAGTAAAGTTTGTATTTCCTTCTACAATTATTGAAACTGACACTGATTATGTTCCTCTTGCAACAGTGCTAGAGCATAGTGTTGAAGAAAAATACTATTTTAGCGATAGAGCAGTGGCAGGTATGTTGAAAAATCGTGCTTCAATGAATAAAGGAAGAGCACAAGATATTACAAAGCCTTGTAATACAGTTGGTGCACATTTGGCTAAAGTTTCATTGAATAGTACTGATCCTGTACTTTTTGAAAATGGCCGTTACAGAAGATTTACGCCAAGGGAAGTAGCTAGGATTCAATCATTTCCTGAATCATTTGAATTACTTGGAAGTGAATCAGCACAGTATAGGGCACTAGGGAATGCTATACCACCAGTGATGTTCTGGTATGTGGCTAATGAAGTAGCAAAAAAACTTTAAGTAATTAGTTTTTGGCTTGATCTAATATTGTATTATTTTGGAGCTTGTAAATCAAATTTAATGATTAAAATTATAGATTTGGGTGATTTGTAAGTGGACAAGCTGACCAAAGAACAACGCCATAAGAACATGCAGGCCATTCGCAGTAGGGATACTGAAATCGAAATTCTTCTGCGCAAGGCTTTGTGGAATGAAGGTATACGTTATCGCAAAAACTATAAAGTTTGCAGTTGTCATCCGGATATCGTCATAACCAAATATAAAATCGCAGTCTTTTGTGATGGAGAATTTTGGCATGGTAAGAGTATGGAACACTATGCTGTTGCAACTAACGTTACATATTGGAATGAAAAAATTAGACGTAATGTGGAGCGTGACTTGGAAAATACAATCGAATTACGTGACAATGATTGGATTGTGCTACGTTTCTGGGAAACGGAAATAAAAAAACAACTTTCCGATTGTGTGGCTGAAGTGAAGCGTTGTATTGACGTAAGAAGAAAGAATACAGCTAAAAAACAAACATAAAATATATAAAAGGCGTTCTGCCATGCGGTAGAACGCCTTTTAATATGCTTGTGTAATGCTTTACAGCGAAATTTTCATATCTCTTATTAATGGGTTAAGAATTTTAATAAAAGTACCTTTCATACCAAGGGATTTAGTATATATTATTTCAGCGCTATCAAGTTTTCTGAGAGAATTAACTATAGCTGATTTGCTGACTTGACATTTATCAGCATATTGTGAAGCTATAAGTACTCCCTCATCTCTTTCGTTGAGTTCCTCTAAGATACTTTTAAATGCTTTACACTCGGAGTATGTAAGCGTTTTTAATGCATTATCTACGGCAGCATGATTAATGATTTGCTGCTTTTCTTCTCTTAGTTTTTTATGATGCTGTTCGAGTGCAATAAGTGTTGCTAAACATTCGCTCATGATCGCTTGCTCATCTTCGTTAGTAGTTGTACTACTTAGTTTAGCAAGGGCTTTTTTAGTATCCAAGTAGTCACTATACTTATCTTGTCGGAAACATTTATAAAGGTTATGCATTTTGCTTCTGAGGTCCATAATTTCTCTCCTTTTTGATTGCTTTATGCTAGTATATCATAAATCGTTGCAATTTACAATACTTTCAGAAAATTATTTATTATTGCTCGAATGAAGAGAGAATATAATTCTAACACCCAATTAGCCTACGCTAATTTTATCTTGACAAAACCCTCATCTTATAAGATAATGTCATAGTAAAGTTAGAGTAGGCTAATTAAATTTTAAAGATAGCATTGGCTAATATTGTAAAGGAAGTTGCGTATGAAAAAATATATCTTACTCGTATTTGTCGTAATCATAGCCCTGGCAGGCTACTTCCTGCTGGCAAGAGGCCAGCACAAGCTCGCAGCCAACGCCGCCGTCAGCGTAACCGACAGCACCGGCGCCAAGGTACACATCCCCGCGGAGCCCAAAAGAATCGTCTTTCTCAATGCCTCCAATCTGGAAATCTTCGCCTCCATCGGTGGCAAGGCCGTCGGCAGACCTACCAGCACTTCATATCCCAACGACATCAAGGAAAGCATTAAGGACATCCCTGAAGTAGGCATGATCCACGCGCCGAATCTGGAAAAAATCATGAGCTTGAAGCCTGATCTGGTTGTAGGCACCAACGTACCCTTCCACGTAATGCTGCGCAAGCCTCTGGAAATGGCCGGCGTGCCGCTTTACCTGAACATGATAAACTCCTATGAGGATGTGCTGAAAAGCATAGACGATTTTGGCTGCTTTGCCGGCAGAGAAAAGGAAGCTGCCGTCAAGCGTGCGCAGATAGAAAAGGAATATGCCGCGCTGACGCAGGACGTACAGAAGGGCAGGGGACCGAAGGTGCTGATCATCTTCGGCTCGCCGGACAGCTTCAACATGTCCACCAAAAAGAGCTTTGGCGGTGATCTGGCAGAGCGTTTGGGTGCCGTAAATATTGCGGACAAGGCCGAAAACGTGAAGGACAGCAGCTACATTCCGCTGAGCATGGAATTCGTAGCCAAGGAAAATCCCGACATCGTGATGCTGATTACCATGGGCGGCAGCAAGCCAAGGCAGGCCGCTGTCAAGGGTGATTATGACCTGGTGCAGGGTGTGAGCACTTTCCTGGCGCAGGCAGGCATCACCGTGACGCATAAAATGTGCGCGCACAGCCTGAAGGCCATCACCGAACCGGCGGCAGATGTAGAAGCCTACGCCGAGGAGGGCGAATGGCTGCAGAAAATCCGTGAGCTGCGCGATACGTTGCTTTTCGCGGACGATGTGGCGCTTACGCAGGCAGATGCAAGCAACATGAAGGTGCTCATCAGTGCACCGTTTATGAATGGCGTAGTGGCAACACACCTGCCGTTTATGGGCGAAAAGGGTGCTGATTTCCTGCTGGAGCAAATCCAGGGTTATTATCAAAAGTAAAGTTTAAAGCAAAAGGAGGACACTATCATGAAACAAATTCCTGTAATTTTTTGGACCGGTACCGGTAACACACAAATGATGGCTGACGCTGTTGCAGAAGCAATTAACGCTGCCGGTGCGGAGGCTGTTGTAAAAAATGTCAGCGAAATCACTGCTGACGAGGCTGCAGGCTATGATGCTCTGGCATTGGGCTGCCCGGCAATGGGCGCAGAGGTGCTGGAGGAATGCGAATTCGAGCCGTTTTTCACCGAGCTTGAAGGCAAGCTGGCAGGCAAAAAGGTAGCGCTCTTCGGCTCCTATGGCTGGGGCGGAAGCTATATGCAGGATTGGGAAGCACGCGTTAAGGACGCGGGCGCAACACTTGTAGCTGACGGCGTACTGGCGCTGGGTGCTCCCGATGACGAAGCAATGGCTAAGCTGGCGGAAGCAGGCAAGCTGCTTGTCGAGTAAGGCTGAAGCAACACAAAAAACTGCCTTTCAATTTTCAGAAGGGCAGTTTTTTAGTGAAGCGCTTGCGTTATAGCAATTGGCAAATAACTCGCTTTATGATATTATTTAAGAACACATCCTATTGACTTTATACCTGCTATATAGTGTAGACTGTATCATCATAAAAGAAAGTATATAACGCCGCGGCAGCGTTTTACGCCAGGCACATCGGCAAAAGCTGCTGCCCGCGCTTTAGAATATATATGAATAGAGGATAGGAAAGCTTTATGTTCAAAACATTTCTCAGCTATTATAAACCGTATAAGGGCATTTTTCTCTTTCTTGTGATAGGCTCGCTGCTGCGCGCACTGCTCGAGCTGTTCTTTCCCTATGTAGTGAAGCTGATGCTGGAACAGCAGCTGCCGCTTAAGAATCTGCCGCTGCTCCTTGAATGGTCGGCGGCACTGCTGGCCATGTATCTGGTAAACTTCGGCATGCATTTCAGCATCATCTATTGGGCGCAGTCCATGAGCTATTCTATGGAACGCGACATGCGCCGCGATTTGTTCAGCCATCTGCAAAAGCTGTCCTTTGGCTTTTACGATAAAAACAAAAGCGGCCAGCTGCTTTCGCGCCTCACAAGCGATTTGAGCGAAATTAACGGCTTCGCAGGCAATGCGCCGATTGATCTTATCGTCTGCGGGCTGACGATGGTCGGCACAATGGTTATTTTAATCTATATGAATCCTATGCTGGGCAGCCTTATTGCCTTCCTGCTTCTGGTGAAGGCAGTGCATACCGTTTTCGTCAACCTGCGCATGAAAAAGGCCTTCTTTGCCAATCGTGTGGCAATGGGCGAGGTAACGGGCAAGGCTGCGGAAAGCATTAACGGCGTGCGTCTGATCAAAGCCTTCGCGGGCGAGCGCAGCGATATGGCGCAGTTTATGGAAAAGGCGGATGCTTATCTAAAAGTATGCAAAAAATCCTTCAAAATAACCTCCTATTTCGTCGGCAGTATGATTTTCTTCAGCAACTTTATCAATGTGGCGATATTAGTAGTGGGCGGCCTGCTGATAAATCAGGGGCTGATGAGCTTCGGCGAGCTGGTGGCCTTCTTCCTCTACGTGGGCCTGTTTATGAAGCCGCTGATGCAGCTTCTGGGCTTCATTCAGGTATATCAGCGCGGCATGGCAGGCTTCAAGCGTTTTTATGAGCTGCTGCAGGAAAAGCCCGAGATTATTGATGCACCGGATGCTAAAATTTGTCCGCCCTGTAAAGGGAACATCACCTTTGATAACGTCAGCTTTGCCTATGCGGACGGCAGACCAGTCATCCGCAACCTTTCGCTGAGCGTGGCAGCAGGTGAAACTGTGGCCTTTGTGGGCGCTACGGGAGCAGGCAAAACAACCATTGCCAGCCTTTTGCTGCGCTTTTACGAGCCGCAGAGCGGCAGAATTTTGCTGGACGGCTGCGATATCCGTGAATTTACGCAGGAATCACTGCGCAGGCAAATCGGTCTGGTGCAGCAGGATGTCTTTCTCTTCGGCGACAGCGTGCGCTACAACATAGCCTATGCTAAACCGGATGCGACAGCGGACGAGGTGCAGGCGGCAGCGAAGGCTGCGGCGGCGGATGAGTTCATTCAAAAGCTGCCTGCAGGCTACGATACCGAGGTGGGTGAGCGCGGCGTGAAGCTGAGCGGCGGCCAGAAGCAGCGCTTGGCGATTGCGCGTGTCTTCCTCAAAAATCCTCCGGTAGTAGTGCTGGATGAGGCTACAAGTGCGCTCGACAATATTACGGAGCAGCAGATACAAAAGGAGCTCGACGAGCTGGCGGTAGGACGCACTACGCTGATTATTGCGCACCGTCTTTCCACCATCCGTCATGCGGACAAGATTGTGGTGCTTGACGAGGGCGCTGTTGCGGAATGCGGCAGCCATGAGGAGCTGCTGGCGCGCAAAGGGCGTTATTATGATTTGTATCAGAAGGAGTAAATAAGAAGCTTGCGGATGTAGGCGTACTGCAGAAGATAATAAAATAAAAATAGCGCACGATCTTAAAGTGTGCACTGAGAATACAGAAAACCCATGTCTTGCCGATTTCGGCGGGACATGGGTTTTCTTAGGTGTGCTTACTTCTTTCGTCCCCGAAAGAAGTAACAAGAAAGGGGCGCGCTTTGCGAAAGCGCGGGAAACAGTCGCTTTTTTGCTCGCACAAAAAAGCTTAGCAAAAAATGCTTTACCATAACTCATAGGCTAATAATAAGCTTAGTTCTGCGTACTTCCGCAAGCAATTATATATCGCAGTGAAAACATAAAAATTTTTCGTTGCAACGCGATATATAATTGCGATGCTCATGTTTTACACACCAAAAAACTGCCTGCTGAAATTTTCAGCAAGGCAGTTTTTTTATAAACACTATAATCTCAGCTCTATTCTGCTTTAACCTTAAACACAATCGCATACAGCACCGGCAGCACCACCAGCGTCAGCAGCGTTGCTCCGGTCAGGCCGCAGGCAATAGCAACAGCCATGGCATTCCAGAACTGGCTGGCGAACATAGGAATCAATCCCAGTACGGTGGTGAAGGCTGCCAGCATAATCGGGCGGAAACGCACAATCGCCGATTCCGTAATCGCTTTGGCAGGCTCCATACCGGCATCAAGATGCTGTTGGATTTGGTCAACCAATACCATACTGTTACGTATAATCGTACCGGTGAGTGCCAGAATACCCAATTCCGCCATAAAGCCCAAAGCGGAATTGAACAGCAGCAGGCCGAAGATAACGCCGATTATACCCATCGGCGCCGTCAGCATAATAACCAGCAGCTTGCGGATATCCTGCATCTGCAGCATAATCAGAACGACAATCAGCAGCAGCATCAGCGGTATCGGCTTCATCAGATAATTCAGGGTATCGTTGCTGTCCTCCAGCGAACCGCCGACCTCGATGCTCATACCGGCAGGCAGCTCCTTGCGCAGAGGCTCCAGCTCCTTATACACCTGCTTGGTGACATCGTTGCCGGTAACGCCGTCGACAATACCGCCGTTGACGGTAATCGTAGGACGCAGGTTGCGGCGCCAGATGATGTTATCCTCACTGGTGTAGTCAAGATGCGCAATTTGTGACAGCGGCACAGCGCCCTTGCTCGTAGGAATGGAAATGGTTTCCAGCTGCGAAATATCTGCGCGCTGGTCAGGCTGCAGGCGGAAAACGATACCAATCTGCTGGTCGCCCTCCAGATAGGTTGCCACGGTATAACCGGATACCTGGGCCTGCAGAGCGTTGGCCACAGTCTGACGTGTGAGCCCCATTTGCAGCAGCTTGTCATTGTCGACCTTCAGCTTAACGGCGTTGGTCTGCTCCAGCCAGTCAAGACGTGTCATGTTGACATAGGGATTAGCGGCCATAACCTTGCGCACCTTCTGCGCATATTCCTTAACCTGCGCGTCGTTGTTGCCGCTGACGCGGATCATAACAGGATAGGGAGCAGGCGGACCGAGCGGAATCGAGCGGGAGTAGACGATAGCCTCCGGCAAATGCTCGGCAGCAAGCTCGCTGATGCGCTTCTCCAGTTTTTTGCGGTCCTCAACGCTCTTGGCTACAACAACGAGCTGTGCGTAGTTATCGCGCGGCTGTACCGGGTCGATTACCAGCACAAAGCGCGGTGCGCTTTCGCCTACGTAGGTGGAAACATGGTCTAATTCTTTATCATCTTTAATCAGATTCGTCAGCTTGCGTGCTGCGGCATCTGTAGTTTTAATCGAACTGCCCTCAGGCATATTAAGCTCTACTAAAAGCTCCGGACGTACGGAGGCGGGGAAGAATTCCTGGCTGACGAAGCGCAGCATGAACATGGAAATACCCAACATTGCCAGAGTAATGCCGATCACCGTGATGCGGTGTCCCAAGGCCCAGTGCAGCAGCTTGCGGAAGGCGCGGTAGAAGCTGTTGTCATAAGATTCCTGCTTGATAACGGTAGGACGTATCCATTCATAGCCTAATACCGGCGCCAAGGTTGCGGAAACAAGCCAGGACAGCATCAGTGTTACGGTCATAACCGGGAAAAGGCTGTAGGCAAATTCCGAAGCGCTGGCCTTGGAGAAGGCAATCGGCATAAAGCCGAGGCAGGTGATGGTGGTGCCGGTCAAAAGCGGCCAGGCGCAGGTTTTGAAAGCGTAGGAGGCTGCTTCTTTACGCGGCATGCCTTCGGACATTTTTACCTCCATCAGCTCAACAACGACGATGGCGTCATCGACCAGCATACCAAGGGAAACAACCAGTGCGCCCAGGGATACCTTATGCAAATCAATGCCCAAAGCGAACATGGCGCAGAAGGAGCCTAGCAAAATCAGCGGGATGCAGCAGGAAATTACATAACCGCTGCGGCGTCCGAGTGTCATCAGGCTGACTACTAGCACGATGATAATTGCCTCGTAAAGGCTTTCGGAGAATTCGCTGATGGATTTCTTTACTACCTCAGGCTGGTTGGCAACCTGATTAAGCTCCAGTCCGAGCGGCAGCTCCTTTTGGATGCGGGCGATTTCCTTGGCCAGATTTTCACCAAGCTTAATGTTATCGCCGCCGTCCTCCATAGAAAGTGCGATGCCGACTGCGGGCTTGCCGTTATAGTACATCATTGTTTCCGGCGGGTCTGCATAACCGCGGGTGATGGTTGCGATATCACCCAGGCGGAAGACACGGCCATTGGCATTGATGGGGATGGCAGCAATATTTTCTACGCTGTCGGGACTGCCGGTAATGCGCAGGTAGGAGTTGGCTGTATCGGCCTCAATCATACCGCTGGCATTGACCGAGGTCTGTGCTTTGATGGTGCTGGCGATGCTGTTGATATCCAGTCCCAGCTGTGCCAGCTTGGCGGTTTGCATCTGCACGAAGATTTTCTCCGGCTGCACGCCCACCAGCTCAACCTTTTTGACATCAGGCACGCTGAAGAAGTCGAGCTTAATTTTTTCGGCGTATTTACGCATATCCTCATAGGTGAAGCCGTCACCGGTAATTGCGTAGATATTGCCGTAAACATCATCAAAACGGTCGTTATAAAAGGGACCTACGGTGCCCGAAGGCAAGTCCTTCTTGCCGTCATTGACGATGTTGCGCAGCTCCAGCCAGCGCTGACGTACCGTGTTGCCGGCAACCTCATCCTTGAGCGCTACGGTAATAACGCAGACGCCGGGACGCGAATAGCTGGTGATTTTTTTAACCTGCGGCAGACTTTGAATCTGCTTTTCCAGCGTATTGGTCAGATGCATCTCAACATCCTTGGCGCTGGCGCCGGGCCAGGCTGCGGATACTACCATCTGCTTGACAGCAAAGCTGGGGTCCTCGCTGCGTCCGAGCGATTTAAAGGAAAACATACCCATAATCAGCACAAGCACAGCGAAGAAGTAAACTAACTGGCGATGGTTAATAGCCCATTCTGCCCAGTTGGCATGATGCTTTTCGTTGTTTGACATCAGATATCACCGCCTTTGGTCAGACGCACCTGTTGGTTATCGACAAGCTTGCTGAGGCCGGCGGTTATCAGAATATCACCCTTGTTTAAGCCGCCTGCCAGACGCACATTGTTGCCTACATAGCCGGCAACCTTAACGTCCTGCAGCACAGCGCGGTTATTGCGCACCAGCCAGACCTGAGTCTTGCCATTTACCTGATACAGTGCTGTTGCCGGGATAACCAGCTCGTCCTCGGACGCAGCGGCGTCCTTAAAGCTTACCTTGGCAGTCATGCCGAGCTTGGCTTCTGCAGGCAGCTGCGGCACTGCAACGCGCACCTTATAGGTACGTGTAATGCTGTCGGCAATAGGAGATATTTCGCGGACAGTGCCCTTCGCCGTAACATCGGGAAGCGCCCAGAAGCTGATATCCGCCTGCTGGCCGACGCTCAGCTTCACATTTTCCGGCACGTTAATCTGGATTTCACGCTCACCGCTGCGCACGATGGTGACCATCGGCGTACCGGCTGCCGTTACCTGGCCTGCTTCGCCGGTGATGGCTGCCACAACGCCGTCGGCATCACTTGTCAGCTGCGTGTAGCTCAGCTGGTTGCCGCTGGCATTGGCGTTGGCCTGTGCCTGGCGCAGCGCAGCATTGGCTGCCTCCAGCTGGGTATTGTATTGGTCGCGCGTTGCTTCGCTCACAGCACCGCCGGCATACAGCTTGTTAAAGCGCGCCGCATTGTCAGCTGCCAGCTTTTGGTTGGCAACTGCGGATGCCAGCTGTGCATTAGCTGCTTCCACGCTCTGGTTTACGTCCTTCGGGTCAATTGTCATAAGAATCTGGCCGGCGTGTACCCGGTCGCCTACATTGACAAGACGGGAAGCGATTCTGCCGGCAGTCTGGAAGGCCAGCTGGCTTTCGTAGCGCCCGCGCACCTCACCGGGATAAACAGCAGAGGAATCGACAATGCTTTCGCCTATCGTCATTGTCCGGACGATGGGGATGTAGTTTGCCTCCTGCGGCTTATGCGTAATACTGCTGTAAAGCTGCCAGCCTGCGGCTGCCAGTACGACAACGGCAGCACCGGCAACAAGTTTCTTTTTATCAGGAAGTTTGGGAAGTTTTTCCATAATTGACTGCATGATTTAACAGCTCCCTTGCAGAATAGTTTTATTGTTGAAAAATTTTTAATCGTTCAATTAAATTATAGGTTCTAAAGAAGATAGCGTCAAGCAACAAAGTTGTAAACAAAAATAAAGCTGCTTTGAAGCAGCTTTATTTAAGGAATATATTTACTTTTTACTAAGTGACGCAAGGTAGGTGTTGAGTGCCTGCAGCAGGTAGTCAAGCTCAGCGCCGTTTTGAAAATTGCCTAGCTCGCAGATATGGCTATGCATCAAAAAGAAGAACATGATAATACCTTCCAGTGTGAAGGCAACGTGGGTTGCTTTGATATCCGCAACGATTTCGCCGCAGGCAATCGCTTCCTCAACCAGCTCGGTCATGAACTGATGGATGCGGTACAGCTTGCTGCGCACATAATTTTCAAACATGGGCTGCGGAGTCAGCAGCTCGCGGTAAATCAGATGAATGTTGTAAGGGTTCTGCTGCTGCATTTCGGCAATGCCGTCTACATAGGTACGCAGCTTGGTAAGCGGTGAACCGGGCTGCTGACGGATTTTGTCCTGCAGCTTCAGAAATTTTTCTGCCTCGGTATATAAAACCTCCTGATATAAATTCTTTTTGCCGCCGAAATAATAGGAAATCAACGCGCTGTTGACGCCGCTGGCAACAGAAATCTGCTTGATGGACACGGCAGCGAAGCTGTCCATGGCAAACAGCTTGGTTGCGGCTTCAAGAATTTTATCAGCAGAGTTGAGATTAGGACTTTCATCTATCATATAACGTAATACCTCGTTGGAATAAATAATGTATGAATATATTATACACGATTTGGGCGCAGATGTAAGCTGATTTTGTTAAAAAAGTGATATTATGAAAATATCTTGTTAAATATAAAAATTTTGTTCGTTAATATGTTGGCTATGTACTGCTTTTCTGCTATAATAAAAAAATAACGGAGGTCAGTATAGAAGAAATGAGTACATTGGCTATAGCTTTGATGATTGTCATAGCATTGCTGTTGGCAGGTGTGATAATATTATTAATACAGGGACGCCCGAAGGCGGACATGACGGCGCAGCGGCTGGAGCTTTTGGAGCGCAGGCTTGCGGAAAGCATGTACGACCTGCGTGGTGAGCAGAGCACGCTGGCACGGGCGGCACGCTTGGAAAACCAGGCGGCGAGCGACAGGCTGAGCGAACAGATTGATAAACGTGTGGCGCGTCTGGCGGATATGACGGACCAGAACCTGGAGCGTATACGCATGACTGTGGACGAGCGCCTCAATCAATCGCTGGAGCAGAAATTTGCGCAGGTCAACAAATGCCTGGGAGAGGTGCATCAGTCCTTGGGGCAGATGCAGAGCCTTTCCTGCGGCGTGGACGAGCTGCGGCGCGTTCTTTCCAACGTCAAGGTGCGCGGTACCTGGGGCGAAATGCAGCTAGGCAATATCCTCAAGGATATTCTGGACCGTGCCAGATATGTAGAAAATGCTGAGGTGCGTCCGCACAGCGGCCTGCGCGTGGAATATGCCCTGCGCTTGCCCGGTCAGCGGGAGCAGGAGGTGCTGCTGCCGATTGACGCCAAGTTCCCGCTAGAGGATTACCAGCGTCTGCAGCAGGCGCGTGAGGCCGGTGATACACAGGCGGCTGATGCGGCGGCGAAGCAGCTGGAGCGGCGTTTAAAGAGCGAAGCGAAGGATATTTGCGAAAAATATATCTGCCCGCCGTATTCGACGGATTTTGCCGTGATGTATCTGCCGAGCGAGGGACTGTTTGCGGAGGCGCTGGTTCTGCCGGGACTGGCTGAGGAGCTGCAGCTGAAGTTCAGGGTGTGCGTAGCGGGACCGACGACGTTGGCGGCACTGGTGAACAGCCTGCAGCTGGGCTTCCGTACCTTGGCGGTGCAGCAGCGTACTACCGAGGTATGGCAGCTGCTGAACAAGGTGAAGCAGGAGCTTGCCGGTCTGGAAGCAGCGCTTGATAAAACAGCCAAAAAGCTGGAGGAGGGGCAGAACGCCCTGCACACCACCAAGCGTTATACGGCACGTTTACAAAAGCAGCTGGATGCTGTGCAGCTGCTGGATGAGGAAAAGCATCATGACAAAGAATAACGAGCCTAATCCCTATAAAAAGCCGCCGCTGTGGGTGCAGATATTATTGTGGGCCTACGGCTTTATGTGGCTGAATATGGTTTTTGTTACGGGCTTAAACAGCCTGTATCTCGGTTATATAGATTATGACAGCGGCAGCATTGCCTTCGCCATGACCTGTGGCTTTTGGCTGATTTTCAAATATTTGCCGCGCTTGCTTTAAGAGGGGGAATTTATCATGGAGCAATGGGATATTTATGACAGTGAACGTCGTCTTACCGGACGGACAATGAAGAAAAACGAATGGATACTGCAGGACGGGGAATACCATCTGACGGTGCTAGGCGTTGTGCGCAACACCGACGGACGCTTTCTGATTACCAGACGCGTGCTGACGAAGGCATGGGCTGCCGGCTGGTGGGAGGTTCCCGGCGGTGCGGTGCAGGCGGGCGAAAGCTCACGCGAGGCTGTGAACCGCGAAGTATGGGAGGAAACAGGTCTTGATGTTTCTGCCTGCGCAGGCGGACCGGCGCTCACCTATCATCGCGAGAATCCGGGTGAGGGCGATAATTATTTTGTCGACTGCTATCTCTTTACGCTGCCCTTTGCACCGAAGCAGGTAAAAATCCGCCCTAATGAGGCGTTGGAATACAAGCTGGCGACCTTGGAGGAGATTCAGGAGCTGGCGCGTCGGGGAATCTTTTTGCATTATGACAGTATTAAGGATGTTTTTGCAAAATAAAGCTATCTGCCGGCGTTTGCTGTTGAAAAAACACAGCCGGCGTGGTAAAATATTATGGTAAATGCTTAAATAAATATGGCAAAGAGAAAGTTTGGAGGAATTTACAATGTCAGGACATTCTAAATGGGCGAACATTAAACATAAAAAAGGCAAGGCTGACGCTCTGCGCGGCAAAATCACTACTAAAATCAGCCGTGAAATCACTATTGCCGTTCGTATGGGCGGTGCAGATCCTACCGGTAACATGAAGCTGAAGCTGGCTCTGTCCAAAGCTAAGGCTAACAATATCCCTAAAGACAACATTCAACGTGCAATCCAAAAGGGTGCAGGTGCTCTGGAAGGCCAAAGCTTCGAAGAGATTACCTATGAAGGCTACGGTCCTGCAGGCGTTGCTATGATGGTTAGCTGCCTGACCGATAACCGTAATCGTACCGCTGCCGATGTACGTCACGTATTTTCTAAGCACGGCGGCAACCTGGGTGCCAGCGGCTGCGTAAGCTACATGTTCAAACAAAAAGGTATCTTCGCAGTTAGCGCCGAAACCGGTGTGAGCGAGGACGATCTGATGATGATCGCTCTGGATGCAGGTGCTGAGGATATCAAGAGCAGCGAAGACGGCTTCGAAATTATCACCGATCCGGCTGCTTATGACGATGTAGAAAAAGCTTTGGCTGATAACAATATTGAAGTTGCAATGTCCGAAATCACCATGGTTCCCGATACTATGGCTGAGCTGTCCGGTGAGGACGCAGAAAAGGTTCAGAAGATGCTGGACGCATTGGATGATTGCGATGATGTACAAGACGTTTACACCAACGCTGACTTGCCGGAAGACGACGAGGAATAATATTATTATTACGAAGTAACTGCAATGTGCGCGAAGCATAGTTGCAGAAAGGAAAGCAGGCAGTTGATGTCTGCTTTCTGTTTTTTGAGAGGTTTTTTTATGCTGGTTTTAGGAATTGACCCCGGTACCGCCATCTGCGGTTATGGCTTGGTAGATATGACAGGCAACCGTCTGCGCCCCGTTTTTTACGGCTCGGTGCTGACGGATAAGGATATGCTGCCGGAGCTGCGGCTGAAGAAGATTTATGATGATATTTCGGATATTATCGAGCACTTTAAGCCGGATTTGCTGAGCATTGAAAAGCTGTTTTTTAACCGCAACGTGACTACTGCGATTCCTGTAGGCCAGGCACGCGGCGTTGTGCTTTTGGCTGCGGCCAACAAGGGACTGCCGGTGATGGAATTTACGCCGATGCAGATTAAGCTGTCGGTAGTAGGCACAGGCAGTGCGACGAAGGAGCAGGTTATCTATATGGTGATGCATCTGCTTAATATCCGCGAAAAAATTAAGCCGGATGATACGGCCGATGCGCTGGCAGCGGCAATCTGCGGCATTAACACTGCGTCTACGCGCAGATGGCAGGAGGGCAGGTAGATGATAGGTTCATTGAAGGGCTCTGTTGAAAGCCTTGGCATAGATAACTGCATAATCGAAACTGCAGGCGGCGTAGGCTATCGCGTTTTCATGCCGGCAGCACAGCTGGCCCAGCTGACGCAGGGTGCAGCAGTGCGCCTGCACATCCACACCGCAGTACGCGAGGATGCCATTGTTCTTTACGGCTTTTTGAGCCTGGAATATTATGACCTCTTTGAGCTGCTGCTGACCATCAGCGGCGTAGGTCCCAAGATGGCCTTGGGTATTTTATCCGCAGTTAAACCTGATGCTTTTTATCTGGCGGTGCAGAGCCGTGATATCAAGGTGCTCACCAAGCTGCCCGGTATCGGTAAAAAGACGGCGGAGCGTCTGCTGCTGGAGCTTAAGGACAAGGTCGGACCTGTGGCCGCCGAAAGCGGCGACAGCTTCGGCGAGGCGGTAGCTGCCGGAGGCAGTGGTGCCGTAGCGGAGGCTATCGAAGCACTTGCTTCCTTGGGCTACAGCAATAGCGAGATTATGCCTGTAATCAAGAAAATCGAAGGCGCAGAGAGCAAGACGAGCGAGGAAATTCTGAAGCAGGCCTTAAGGCTGATGATGAAGTGATTTTTCGCGGACAAATCGTTTGGCGGCATTCGTGTCTGTGCAAGGCTTACTAGGAGGAACTTATGGAATTTGATGATAGAATTATTGCCGGGGCGGAACAGGAAGCAGATGGCTGGCAGTACAGCCTGCGTCCGCGTCTGTTAAATGAATATATAGGTCAGACGCAGGTCAAGGATAATCTGTCTATTTTCATTAAGGCTGCCGCTGCCCGCCACGAAGCGCTGGACCATGTGCTGCTGTTCGGGCCTCCGGGCCTGGGCAAAACTACGCTGGCCAACATTATTGCCAATGAGCTTAATGTCAACATCCGCGTTACCAGCGGACCGGCGATTGAGCGTCAGGGAGATTTAGCAGCGATACTGACTAACCTTGGCGACAATGATGTACTTTTTATTGACGAAATCCATCGCT
>ENA-ORCN01001100-ORCN01001100.1-human-gut-metagenome-genome-assembly--contig:-NODE-1100-length-19886-cov-31.674239_pt1 | contig 19886 bp, 22 predicted proteins | sample MGYA00242984_ERZ507984 | MGnify/ENA primary metagenome ERZ507984 (study PRJEB26167, sample SAMN06115395) | human gut metagenome | host: Homo sapiens | place: China:Hubei | collected 2016-05-19... | reverse complement strand
GGTGCCACCCACATGACCCACCTGTACAACGCCATGCCCGGCATCACCCACCGTGCCCCCGGCCCCATCATTGCGGCACTGGAGCACGGCGCAGAGGTGGAGCTCATCACCGACAACGTGCACATCCACCCGGCCATGGTGCGGTTCACCTTCAACACCTTCGGGGCCGACCATGTGTGCCTGATCGCCGACAGCATGATGGCCTGCGGCCTGCCGGACGGCCAGTACAGCCTGGGCGGACAGGCTGTCACGGTCAAGGGCCCGCGCGCTACCCTGACCGAGCAGCCCGGTACCATTGCCGGCAGCAATACCTGCCTGTACGACTGCATGAAGCGTGCCGTGCTGGAGATGAACGTGCCGCTGGAGAGCGCCGTGCGCGCCGCCAGCGAGAACCCGGCCCGGAGCATCGGCGTGGACAACGATTACGGCAGCCTGGCCGCCGGCCGTTACGGCAACGTGATCCTGGCCGACAAGGAGCTGAACATCAAGGCCGTGATCCAGAAAGGGACCCGCATCGTATGAACAAGACCTTTACCTGGCGGCTGCTGACCCCCGGCGAGCTGACCGACGTGTATCTGCAGGAAATGCGCCGCGACTTTCCCGCCGGGGAGCTCAAGCCGCTGAGTATGATCCTGACCAGCGAGGCCGAGGGCCTTGCCCACACCTGGGGCGTGTTTGACGGGGAGACGCTGGCCGCCTACCTGCTCATGGTGCGCCCGGAGGGCAGTGCCATCAGCCAGCTGGACTATTTTGCCGTGGTGCCCGCCTACCGCGCGGGCGGCCTTGGCGCAAAGCTGCTGGCGGCCCTGCCGGAGTACGAAGCCGGGGCACAGGCCATCATCATTGAGGCCGAAATGCCCGAAAAGGCTGAGGACGAGGCCATGGCCGTGCGCCGCCTGGGCTTTTACGCCCGGTGCGGTGCCCGCGACACCGGTTACTATGAGCACCTGTTTGACGCGTGGTTCCGCATCCTGGTGCTGCCCTGCCCCGGTGTGCCGGAGCTGAGCGACAAGGACGCGCTGGACGCCCTGGTGAGCTGCTACAAACACACCATCAGCGAGAGCCAGTGGCGCAAGTATGTGCAGTTCTATACCCCGGATGGGGGCTTGCGCCTGTAAGGGAGACCCCGACGCAGGGTCGCAAAGGTGAAACAGCAATTGCTGAAAAGGAGGTTTTTCTTATGACAACTAAAATGGATCGGCGCACGTTTCTGAAGGGGGCTGCGGCTGCTGCGGCAGCAGTGTCCCTGTCTGGCCTGCTGACCGGCTGCGGCGGTGACCAGGAGCTGCCGGACAACGCAGTCCAGCTGGGCGTGTTCAACGTAAGCATTTACGGCCTGAACGTGGACCAGGGCGCGGAGCTGGGCGGCGACGCAGGTGCCATCACCGGCACCGTGAAGATCCGCTTCTCCGACAGCGGCAGCAGTACGCAGGCTGTGCCCTACCGGGGGATGTTCAACGCTACGGTCGGCGGCTCTAAGCTGACCCAGGTGGCTCCCACCGGAACCCTGGTGGTCTCCGATGCACTGCTGGGCAAGCCCTTTGCCACCAAGGAAGTGACCCTGAAGCTGAGCTTCCCTGATGTGACCACTCGAGAGGCCTACCAGAGCGGAAAGCCTGCTTACCTGACCATTACCATCAACAACATAACGGGTGTGCTGTACCTGGTAAAACGGGGCGACGGATACGTTGCCACCAAGACGGTCGGCTGATCGGATCAAGAACCTTTTGCCCCGGGCACTCTGAAAAGAGTGCCCGGGGCTTTTTGTCCTTCTGCCCAGGGGCAGAAGGATGGTTTTGGGCAGTTTTTCCGGCAATGTAAAGAAATGTGCCACGTTTTTCACCGTCAGTTTACAAGCTCCTTGCAAAAGCCAGGCCCGGCCCCCAAAGTTTTACCTGCATTTTGCCCGTGTATGGTCGCAGTCTCCGGCGGGAATGCGCTACAATAAGGCCGTTCCCAAAGAAGCACAATAAGAGACGCCGGGCGGGTGCCCGGCCCGATCTGGAGGAAAATACCATGAAAAAGATCACGCGTCGTTCGTTCCTGGCCGTCTGCGGCACCGTGGCAGCCGCTGCTGCCCTCACCGCCTGCGGCGGTTCCGCTTCTTCTGCTACGGCATCCACCGCTTCTTCCGCTGCCGGGAGCACTGCTGCCGGCACCCTGAGCGGCAATGTGGCAACCGGCGGTTCCACTTCCATGAAGAACGTCATCGCTGCCCTGACCGAAGGCTTTGCCGAGGTGGAGCCGGGCGTTACCGTCAGCTATGACCCCACCGGTTCCGGCGCAGGCATCACCGGTGCCACCGACAAGACCCTGGACATCGGCCTGTCCTCCCGTGCCCTGAAGGACGACGAGAAGAACGATGTGGACGGCACCACCGTGGCACTGGACGGCATCGCCATCATCGTGAATAAGGACAGCAAGGTGGCGGACCTGACCGTGGACCAGCTGAAGCAGATGTTCACCGGCGAGATCACCAACTGGTCTGAGGTCGGCGGCGACGACGGCGAGATCGTGCTGATCGGCCGTGAGGCCGGTTCCGGCACCCGCGACGGCTTCGAGAGCATCGTGGACGTGAAGGACAGCTGCAAGTACGCACAGGAGCTGACCGCTACCGGCGCTGTCATCAGCGCTGTGGAGGCCAACCCCCTGGCCATCGGCTACGCTTCTCTGTCTGCGGTAGGCGATACCGTGGCCATGGTCACCGTGGAGGGCGTGGAGTGCAGCGAGGCTACCGTCAAGGACGGCAGCTACAAGATCCAGCGTCCCTTCGTGTTCGTCACCAACAAGAGCGTGGCCCTGTCGGAGCAGGCACAGGCCTTCATGGACTTTGCCGCCAGCAAGGACGCTGCCGACCTCATCCGCACCGCAGGCGCTGTGCCCGTGAACGAGTAAAAGGCGCTCAGAGCCAGCCCGGCCGGGAGTTCCCCCGCGAAATTCGGGGCTTCCAGCTCCCGCCCTATTGCCTACGGCAACAGGGTCCCACCCTCGGATCATTCGCTGGTGAAACTCCCGGCCGAACTGACCCGGTAAACAGGATGGGGACAATGATAAAATTAGCCCACCGCGTTGGCCTGCCGTTTCTGCGAGCCGACGCGGCTTTTATAAAGGTTTTCAGCTATGAACAAAAAATCCTATCTGGCTCGGGTACGGCTGCCCCGCACCCCTGCCGACTGGCTGGAAGCGATGATGAATTTCATCTTCTTCCTGTGCGGCATGCTGGCGGTGGGCTGCGTGGTGCTCATCACGGTGTACATGGTCCTCTCCGGCGTGCCGGCCATCCACAAGATCGGCCTGTTCCGGTTCCTGCTTGGCACCGAGTGGGCCTCCACCGCCGCCGACCCGAAGTTCGGCATCCTGCCCTTTATCCTGTCCAGTGTGTACGGTACGCTGGGTGCCACCCTCATCGGTGTGCCCATCGGCCTGCTCACGGCGGTGTTCCTGTCCAAGGCGGCCGGCCCGAAGGTGCGCACGGTGGTGGTCACGGCCATTGAGCTGCTGAGCGGCATCCCCAGCGTGGTGTTCGGCCTGCTGGGCATGCAGGTGCTGGTGCCCGCCGTGGCAAAGACCTTTGGCAAGGCGTCCGGTGCCTGCCTGCTGTCGGCCATCGTGGTGCTGTCCATCATGATCCTGCCCAGCATCGTGTCCGTGTCGGTCACGGCCCTCAACGCCGTGCCGCCGGAGTATGAGCAGGGCAGTCTGGCCCTGGGTGCCACCGACACCGAGACCTGGTTCAAGATCAGCGTGCCCGCTGCCAAAAGCGGCATTGCCGCCGGCATCGTGCTGGGCATCGGCCGCGCCATCGGGGAGGCCATGGCGGTGATGATGGTGGCAGGCAACAGCCCCAATATGCCGGACAGCCTGTTCCGCAGCGTCACCTTCCTGACCACGGCCATTGCCAAGGAAATGAGCTACGCCGGCGGCCTGCAGCGGCAGGCGCTGTTCAGCATTGCTCTGGTGCTGTTTGTGTTCATCATGATCATCAATGTGGTGCTCAACGTGGTGCTGAAGGGAGGCGACCGCGATGCATAACGGGTTTTCGCCCTCCCGCCGCGCCTGGAACCGTGTGATGACGGTGCTGGTGTGGGCGGCTGCCCTGCTGGTGATGGCGCTGGTGGCGGGCATCATCGGCATGGTGCTGGTGCGCGGTGTGCCGCACATCAGCTGGAACTTCCTCACCACCACGGCCAGCGTGCTGAAAGGCACCGACGGCATCCTGCCGGCCATCCTCAACACCCTGTACGTCATCCTGCTCACATTACTCATCGTATTGCCTCTGGGGGTGGGTGCAGCGGTGTACCTGACAGAGTACGCCTCCAATCGGCGGCTCATTGAGGTCATCGAGTTCACCAACGAGACCCTGGCCGGCATCCCCAGCATCCTCTACGGTCTGGTGGGCATGCTGGTGTTCAGCCAGGCGCTGGGCTTCCAGACCTGCCTGCTGTCCGGCAGCCTGACGCTGGTGGTCATGAACCTGCCCACCATCATCCGCACCACCCAGGAATCCCTGAAAACGGTGCCCCAGGGCTACCGCGAGGGTGCGCTGGGCCTGGGGGCTGGCAAGTGGCACATCATCCGCACCATCGTGCTGCCCTGCAGCATGGACGGCATCGTCACCGGCTGCATCCTGGCCGTGGGCCGCATCGTGGGCGAGAGCGCCGCGCTGCTGTTCACCGCCGGTGCGGCGGAAGTGATCGCCAAGGGTGTGGTCAAGGCCTACACCTCCAACGGTGCCACCCTGTCGGTGCTGCTGTACCTGCGTGCCTTTGAGGACGGCGACTTTGCCTCGGCCTGGGCCATCGGTGCCGTGCTGCTGGTGCTGGTGCTGGTCATCGATCTGGCGGCCCGGCTGGCCAAAGCAAAACTGAAACAGAAGCAGTAAAAATAAAGAGGTATGCTATGGAAAGCACAACGATGCCGGTCATCTCGGCAAAAAACCTGAACCTCTGGTACGGCGACTTCAAGGCGCTGAAACATATCTCGCTGGACGTGGGCGAGCGGGAGATCACGGCCCTCATCGGCCCCTCCGGCTGCGGCAAGTCCACCTTCCTGAAAACGCTCAACCGCATGAACGACCTTGTGCCGGGCGTGCGCATCGAGGGGGATGTCCGCCTCAAGGGGCAGGACATCTTTGCCCGGGACATGGAGCTCACCGACCTGCGCCGCCGGGTGGGTATGGTGTTCCAGAAGGCAAACCCCTTCCCCATGAGCATCTACGACAACATCACCTACGGCCCCAGGCTCCACGGTGTGCGCAATAAGGCAGAGCTGGACGAGCTGGTGGAAAGCTCCCTGCGGGGTGCGGCCCTGTGGGACGAGGTGAAGGATCGCCTGAAAAAGAGCGCTCTGGGCCTGTCCGGCGGCCAGCAGCAGCGGCTGTGCATCGCCCGCGCCCTGGCGGTCAAGCCCGAAGTGCTGCTGATGGACGAGCCCACCAGCGCCCTGGACCCCGGCTCCACCATGAAGGTGGAAGAGCTGATGAGCGAGCTGAAAAAGAACTATACGGTGGTCATCGTCACCCACAACATGCAGCAGGCTGCCCGTATCAGCGACCGCACGGCCTTCTTCCTGCTGGGCGAGCTGGTGGAGGTGGGCCCCACCAACCAGATCTTCAGCGCCCCGCAGGACAAGCGCACCGAGGATTACATCTCCGGCCGGTTCGGTTAAATCGAGGAGGAAAGACCAATGAGCATCCGCAAACAGTACGACACCGATCTGGAAGCCCTCAAGGTGGCGCTGGTGGAAATGGGCAGCAACTCTGCCGAGGCCGTGGAGGCCGCGCTGGAAGCACTGTGCACCGCCGATGCCGAAGCCGCCCAGAAGATCGTGAAGGGCGACAGCCGCATCAACAACATGGAGCGGGACATCGAGCACCGCTGCATGACCCTGCTGCTGCGCCAGCAGCCGGTGGCCGGTGACCTGCGCCGCATCTCCACCGCTATGAAGGTGGTCACCGACATTGAGCGCATCGGCGACCATGCTTCGGACATTGCCGAGATCATCCCGCATCTGGTCACCGTGCGCAAGGAGGGCGACCCGGCGGTGAGCCAGGCCATTGCCATGGGCCGCAAGGCATACCAGATGATCCAGGACGCCATGGCGGCACTGACCGTGGAAGACGAGCTGGCCGCCCGCAAGGTCATTGCGGCCGACGACGCCGTGGACTTTGACTTCAATGCCATCAAGCACACCCTCGCGCAGGAGATCGCAGCCGACCCCGCTAAGGTGGACGCTGCGCTGGACCTGCTGATGGTGATCAAATATCTGGAACGCATCGGCGACCACGCGGTGAACGTGGCCGAGTGGGTGCAGTTCGTGCGCACCGGCCGTTACAAGGACGAGAGCATGTTTTGATCAAGCGATTTTCCTCATTTTCTTCCAGATGGGCCGCGCTGTGCAGTTCGTGCACAGGCGGCCCTTTTTGCTGAGGAAAATAATTCAAAAATTTTTATCATTTCGTGCAATCTTCCGGGACCGTGTTTCGTATACGAAGTGTAAGGGCCTTCAAGCAAGACCTGCAGTTCCCGTGCGGCGGGTGTCCGGCTTCCCCCAGTCCCCGCCCGCCGCACCGTTACAGAGGAGATCCAGATGATGCAGACCAAGAACGAGATGCTGGAGAGCCGCACGGAAGCCGTCAGCCGCGACGCGCTGGTGCGGGCGGCTCTGCAGGAGATCACCCAGAATTACCGCGAGGCCAGCCTGTCCAACGTGGCGCGGGCCTATGGCGTTTCGCTGGCATACGTCAGCGAGTGCGTGCGTGCGCAGACCGGCAAGACCTACAAGGAGCTGCTGCAGAGACACCGCATGGAGACGGCGGCCCGCCTGCTGCGCCGCAGCGATCTGAACATCCAGCAGATCATTGCCCAGGTGGGTTACGAGAACACCAGCTATTTTTATCGTCTGTTCCACGAGCGCTACGGCCTGAGCCCCCGTGAGTACCGTCAGGTGCGCGCAGTCCGCAGCCGGACCACGGCCTGAGCATTCCAGGCAAGAGAATCACTTCCCCCCCCCCTGAGCAGGGCACCGGTGTGAGACGCACGGTGCCCTGCTTTTTTGCAGTTGTGCCGATGCACAAAAAACTGGTGTTTTCTGGCAGGATGTAGTATAATAACAAGTGCAACAAAGCGGTGCCGCGCCTTCCTTGCGGAGAATATGCGGCAGGATAAGAGGGTGTAAACAGATGTTTCGTGGAGCAGTGAGAGGAGATCTGCCGCAGATCCTGCAGATCTATGCCCATGCGCGGGAAGCCATGGCGGCTTCGGGCAACCCCACCCAGTGGGGCGACAACTTTCCCCCGCAGGAGCTTCTGGAGGAGGACATCGACTCCAACCGGCTGTTCGTGTATGTGGTCAACGGCCAGCTGATGGGCGTATTCGCTTTCATTCTGGGGGTGGACCCCACCTATCAGGTGATCGAGGACGGTGCATGGCTGAACGATGCCCTGCCCTATGGCACCATCCACCGGCTGGCATCCTCCGGCAAGAGCAAGGGGGTGGCTTCGGCGGTCATCGAGTGGTGTCTGGAGCACTGCCAGAGCCTGCGGGCGGACACCCATGCCGACAACCAGATCATGCAGCATCTGCTGGAAAAGAACGGCTTTACGCGCTGCGGCATCATCCATGTGGCGGACGGGACGCCCCGCATCGCCTACCAGAAGCTGGCCCTGACCCAGCAGCACAGCTGAGCCAAAAACACAGCATAGCACCCCCTGCCCCGAGGGCCCGGCCCCGGGGCAGGGGGTGCTTTTTTTGTTGTCAAAACCGCAAAACTGTATTTTATACAAATACAGTTTTCGGGGCGAAAAAATAAAAGTTCACAAAAATTGGAAAATGAGAGAGAAAAATACCTGGAAATACTTCCTCTTTTGGACCGTCTGTGCTATAATGACACTTGTTCTTGGGTAAGAGACAGAAAACTGTACGCATGAGGCGTACAGCATAAAGAGGAGTGTTATCATATTATGAAGACCCTGAAAGCTGCTGTTGCAAAATACAACGGCATCAGTCTGATCCTCCGTATCCTGGTGGGCCTGGCAGTCGGCGTGGTGCTGGCACTGGTGGCCCCGGGTGCCGGTTGGGTGGCTGAGTTCGGCAGCCTGTTCGTCGGCGCATTGAAGGGCATTGCCCCGGTGCTGGTGTTCGTGATCGTGGCAAGCGCCCTGGCACAGGGTTCTTCCAGGCTGGACCGCCGCTTTGGCACGGTGATCTGGCTGTACATGCTCACCACCTTTTTGGCAGCAGCCCTGGCGGCAGTTACCAGCTTTATGTTCCCGGTCAAGGTGGTGCTGGCAGACGCTGCCCAGTCCGACGTGATCCCCCAGGGTCTGGGCGAAGTGATGAGCACCCTGCTCACCAACTTTGTGGCCAACCCCGTGGCGGCCATCATGAACGGCAACTACATCGGCATCCTGTTCTGGGCCTGCATGTTCGGCATTGCCATGAAGGGCATCGGCTCTGAGAGCACCAAGACCTTTATGGCCAACACCGCCGATGCGGTGTCCCAGATCGTGCGCTGGATCATCAATCTGGCACCCTTCGGCATCATGGGTCTGGTGTACACCAACGTTTCCGGCAACGGCCTGGCCATCTTTACCCAGTACGGCAAGCTGCTGGCCCTGCTGGTGGGCACCATGCTGTTCATGGCCCTCATCGTTTCGCCGTTCATCATGTTCATCTACCTGCACTGCAACCCGTACCCGCTGGTGTTCCGCTGCCTGAAGGAGTCCGGCCTGACCGCCTTCTTCACCCGCAGCTCCGCCGCCAATATCCCCGTGAATATGGCCCTGTGTGAGAAGCTGGGGCTGGATAAGGACATGTATTCCGTGTCCATCCCGCTGGGCGCCACCATCAACATGGACGGTGCCGCCATCACCATCACCATCATGACGCTGGCCGCCGCCAACACGCTGGGCATTCAGGTGTCCCTGCCGGCCGCCATCGTGCTGAGCGCCATGAGCGCTCTGGGTGCCTGCGGTGCCTCCGGCGTGGCCGGCGGCTCCCTGCTGCTGATCCCCATGGCCTGCTCCCTGTTCGGCATCTCCAACGACGTGGCCATGCAGATGGTAGGCGTGGGCTTTATCATCGGCGTGGTGCAGGACTCGGTGGAAACGGCCCTGAACTCTGCCGGTGACGTGGAATTTGCCGCCACCGCAGAGTATCACCAGTGGCGCAAGCAGGGCAAGGCTCTGCCGGGGTTCCTGGCTCAGTGAGAAAACCTAAATTTTAAAAAATGCGAACGACCGCTGTCCTCGTTGCGAGGGCGGCGGCCGTTTTTTGCGTGTAAAATTTGAAAATCAATAACGATTGGGGTTATCCGTCTGGCAAAGAAGATAGTCGATGCTCACGTTGTACAACAAAGCAAGAGAAACCAGCAATTCTGCTGTGAGCTGTTGAATGCCTGTCTCGATGTAGCTGTACTTCCGCTGTGTGATACCGATTTGGTCAGCAACCATCTGTTGCGTAAGGTCGTGATCTTCTCGTAAGTCTTTGAGTCTGTTCTTCATGGCTGTTGCCCTCCTTACTATTAAGGATAGGCAAGAAGAATTTTTCTATTGACTAATAGATAAATATTATCTATAATACAAATATGCAATAAAAATACGGCTTTTGGCGAGAGAGGAACTGCAAATGGTCGTAAAGTCGGAATCTGTGATGGGAGAGATCCTGAAAAAACTTCCGTGTGAGCCGCCAGAGATAGGCGGAATTCTTGGCGGAAAAAATGGAGTGGTCACATGCCATGTCTTGGACTACGGAAAGACGGGCGGTTCTCCGTGCAGTTATACGCCAAATATTGCGTATTTGAACCGGAAGATCGAGGAATGGTTCAAAGATGGAATTGAATTTATGGGCATCTTTCATGTGCATTTTGGTGGAGCAGAGAGTCTTTCGCCGGGTGACAAATTGTACATCGGCCAGATTTTGGAAGCAATGCCAGAAGAAATAACTTGTTTGTATTTTCCGGTCGTTAAAATGCCTGAGCGGGAAATGGTGGTCTATCGGGCATCGAACGATCATGGGAAAATCAAAATAGAAAAAGAGCCAATCTTATATCAGGGAGGAATTGACGATGGAAAAAGTTGATACCCGGAACAAGCGCATGATCGTGCTGCCGGAGGGCTGCTTCTGTGGAAACTGCATGGAGTGTATCTATGCTGACCGGAGTGACTGGAACGGGGATAGGGTTTACTGCCGCTGCCAGAAAGGCTGGACCCACGGCTACAACCGCCCGGAAGATCGGAACGGCTGCATCTGGTTTGAAGAACGCTAAGAAAGTGATGGACCTGTAGTAAAGGAGCAGATCGGCCATCAGGATCAGTGTGGAACAATGAACTCACCGGATCTGCTCTTTAAAAGCTGCAAAGTGCGGCTTGCTTTGGGGAAGGCTGCACTGGAATGAATCCAGAAAACGGAGGAATAGAAAATGGATCAGTTGGTGGTATTGATCGTGATTCTGCTGATCGGCGCATGGTTTTCCTGGCGGGATATCAGCAATGGCCGGGGATGGATGTGCCGATTCCTTTCGGCAGAAACACTGCAGTCGCTGAATTCGGACGGCGGGCAGGTGAAAAAAGCACTCCTGTCGGTGGTTGTGGGCTATGCAACTATCTGCGTAACCATCGTTAAGTGGCTGTTTTTGCTGGCAATTCGGTTGACAGATGGATTCTGAGCAATGGTACAGATGAAATAAAGCAACAGCCGTCTGCTTTCTTCAAAAAGAGGGCAGGCGGCTGTTGCTTTTAAAGGGAGGATGGAAAAATGTATTTAACGATGTTGATAGCGGGTTTTGTGATCGCATGCATTTGTCCGCCGATCGGCTGTCTGATCATTGCTGTGGATGCATACATGGTAGCGGCGGCGTATCCGATCCTTGTCGGGATCCTATGCGGAGTGGCATATCTTGCAATGAGTGCATGGATGATCTACAGCTGATTTGGAGGAAAGATCAATGGGATATTATAATCAGGCTCTGACCGATTATGTCGGAAAAATCTGCGATGTAGAAAGGGAACTCTATACGACACAGCGGTTGATCGCCAATCTGGACTACCAGATGCAGCGGCTTGGACACCCAAGGGAAGTCGATCCTCCAGAACCGACAGACGGCGGAAATCCGTTCGTTCAAAACGGCGGCTGGTATATGGTTTTTCTTCTGGGGATCCCCATCTCTGGTGTTGTTCGAAGCATCTCGTTGGGCATTGTTATTGCGATCGCTCTCGGTGTGTTCGGAACGGTCTGGGGAAACATCTACCAGCGTGCTGCGGATAGGGAAATACGCAACGAAAAATGGGCAAAGTATGATAGTGCCGTGGCTGCAGACAAAAAGAGAGTAGAAAAAGAACGTGCTTACAGGAAACAGCTCCAGAGTGAAAAGGAACTGCTGCTGCAGCAGCAGGCAAAACTGGAGCAGGCCCGGGCAAGACTGTATTCCCGCGGAACGATCCACGAAGCCTACAGAAGCCTGATCCCCATGGCGTGTTTCCACCACTATCTCTCAACGGGCATTACGAACACACTGGAAGGAAAGAAAGGCTGCTATGACCGGTTTGATGAGGATTCGTGGAGGCACGCTGTCCTTACAAATTTACAGCAGGCAGTACGAGAACTGCGAAAGCTGCAGCAGGTCAATCAGGGCCTTTATGAATGCCTGAACCAGAGCAATCATACCCTGAACCGCATTGAGCAGGGAAACCAGAGAATCTATGGGCAGCTGGACGCTGTGAGGACAAATACCGAACTGACCGCATATAATAGCCGGGTATCGGCACTTGCGAACAGTGCGATGACCTATATGTATTACGACAGAAATTATCGCTGATGCGCTTTCCCGAAAAGGCCTTAGTCCATAAACCCTGCCTTTTCCAGGGCCGTGAGGATCAGGGGGATCAGCACCAGCTGGGCCAGGATGCCCGGCACGGCGGTAAGCAATGCACCGGACAAAAAGGCCTGGAAGGGGAAACTGCCTCCGGTCAGGCCTGCCAGCACGAAGCGTACGGCACCCCACACCAGACGCCCCGCCACCATGGCGGTGACGAGAGCGGCATACATCATGGGCAGGGTGTGCTTCACTCTGCGCCAGACAAGGCCGGACACAAGGCCGTAGGCGGCCAGCTCAAAGGCCATGGAGACGGCGATGGGAAACATCGGCGGCATGCCGAACAGCACCGAGCGCAGCAGCGGAGCCACAAAGCCCACGGCCAGCCCCCAGGGGCCGCCCAGCACAAAGCCGCACAGCAGAATGGGAAAATGCATGGGGCACAGCATGTTGCCCACCTGCGGCACATGGCCGGTGACCATGGGCAGCAGGAAGGCCAGCGCAAGGAACAATGCCGCCAGCACGATGCGGCGGGCGGGCGAAACCGTCTTGGTGTTCATGAAAAAGTCCTCCTTTGCACAAAAAAGGGGCCTGCTCCCGGCATTCCGGCCGGAAACAGACCCCTTCGTGGCGTCTTTTGAAAAAATACTCTGGACAAAAATATCCTCCGCATGGAGAAAACGGACTTCTGCCCGCACACCCGGCTCCGTGCCGGATTTTGACAAAATTATAGCAAATGCCCCGGCGGCTGTCAAGATGCGGCAAACGACCCGCAAATTGACCAAAAAGCGGAACTTTTCGGGCAAGATTTCCCCGTGTATGTACATTTTGCATGAAGGAACTTGACCTTTTTGCATAGAATAGCTAATATAAACTTGAAAAAGAGCGCACTGCTGGGACACACCTGCCCGGCAGGGCGTAAAACGGCTTTTTTGGAACGCTTGCAAATCTGAGGTTCATACGGGAGGACCATCATGACAAATGCAGAAAAACTTACCCTGGCAAAGCACGCCTGTCACATCCGCATGGGCGTGATCGAGGGCACGCACAGCGCAAAGTGCGGTCATCCGGGCGGCAGTCTGGACATCGCCGAGCTGCTGAGCTACCTCTATTTCGTAGAAATGAACATCGACCCGAAGGATCCCAAGATGGCCGACCGCGACCGTCTGGTGCTGTCCAAGGGCCATGCCGCTCCGGCACTGTATGCTGCTCTGGCAGAGCGCGGCTACTTCCCGGTGGAGGACCTCAAGACCCTGCGCAAGATCGGCAGCTACCTGCAGGGCCACCCCAACATGAACGAGACGCCGGGTGTGGACATGTCCACCGGCAGTCTGGGCCAGGGCATCTCTGCAGCCTGCGGCATGGCACTGGGTGCCAAGCACGCAGGCAAGCCCATCAACGTGTTTGCCATCGTGGGTGACGGCGAGGTGGAAGAGGGTGAGTGCTGGGAGGCCTTTATGTTTGCCGCCCACTACGGCCTGAGCAACCTGTGCGTGTTCCTGGACCGCAACCGCCTGCAGATCGACGGCTCCACCGAGACGGTCATGAGCAGCGAGCCGCTGGAAGAGAAGATGAAGGCCTTCAACTTCAACGTGCTGACCATCAATGGCCACGACTATGACCAGATCGAGGCCGCCATCCAGGCTTTCCATGCCGAGAACGACAAGCCCACCTGCATCATCATGGACACCACCAAGGGCAAGGGCGTTTCCTTTATGACCAACTCCGTGGACTGGCACGGCAAGGGCCCCAACGACGACGAATACAAGGTCGCTATGGAAGAACTGAACGCCGCCTACGCCGCGCTGGAACAGGAGGAGAAGTAAGATGGCAGACGTGAAAAAGATCGCTACCCGTGAAAGCTACGGCAACACCCTGAAGGAGCTGGCCGCTGAGGGCCACGACGACCTGGTGGTGCTGGACGCTGACCTGGCTGCCGCCACCAAGACCGGCATGTTCCGCAAGGCTTATCCGGACCGCCACTTTGACTGCGGCATTGCCGAGGGAAACATGATGGGCGTGGCCGCCGGCCTGTCCACCATGGGCTATGTGCCCTTTGTTTCCAGCTTTGCCATGTTTGCCGCCGGCCGTGCCTTTGAGCAGGTGCGCAACTCCATCGGCTACCCCCACCTGAACGTGAAGATCGGTGCCACCCACGGCGGCATCTCGGTGGGTGAGGACGGTGCATCCCATCAGTGCTGCGAGGACTTTGCCCTCATGCGCAGCATTCCCGGCATGACCGTCATCTGCCCCGCCGATGACGTGGAGGCCCGCGCCGCTGTGCGTGCCGCCTACGCCATGGAAGGCCCGGTCTACCTGCGCTTTGGCCGTCTGGCGGTGCCTGTGTTCCACGATGCCGACAACTACCACTTTGAGATCGGCAAGGGCGAGCAGATCACCGAAGGCAATGACATTGCCATCATCGCCACCGGCCTGATGGTCAACGAGGCCCGCATCGCTGCCGAGCAGCTGGCCGCCGAGGGCATCCATGCCCGCGTCATCAACATCCACACCATCAAGCCGCTGGACGAGGAGATCGTCCTGAAGGCGGCCAAAGAGTGCGGCAAGGTGATCACCGCCGAGGAGCACAACGTCATCGGCGGTCTGGGCGAAGCCGTGTGCGCCGTCCTGTCCGAGAAGCTGCCCACCCCCGTGCGCCGCGTGGGCGTGCAGGATGTGTTCGGCTGCTCCGGCCCCGCATGGGACCTGCTGGCAAAGTACGGCCTGGATGCTGCCACCATCTGCAAGACCGCACATGAGATGCTGAATAAATAAGCACTCCGTTTCTCTGTATCTGCGCCGCCGCATCATTCGTTGATGCAGCGGCGTTTTTGCATGCCACAAAAATTTTTGCTAAACACCGCAGGATATGGTATGCTTACAGAAAAAGCAGTAAAACCGGAAGGGAGAATCTCAATGCTGATCGTGGACAAACTTGCACTTCAGGAAAAACTTTCGGAAGGCGAAAAGACACTGGCTGCTTATATTCTGGCACATGGCATGGAAATTGCCAAATATTCCACCCGCAGTCTGGCGGAAGTGACCTATACCTCTCCGCCGACCGTGCTGCGCCTTTGCAAAAAACTGGGCTTTTCCGGCTTTGACGACTTCAAGCAGAACTTTATGCGCGAGCTGGAATATCTTGACCAGCGGCAGGGCAAGGTGGACTTCAATTTTCCCTTTGCGGAAACCGACAGTCCCATGCGGGTAGCACAGAACATCGGGGAGCTGTACGAGGAAGCCATCAGGGACACCATGCAGCTTCTCCGGTATGAAGATCTGCACAAAGCCGTGCTGCTTCTTAAATACCACGAAGAAATCCACGTTTTTTCCGCCGGAACTGCTATCAATCAGGCCGAGTCCTTCCGGGAAAAGATGCTGAAGATCGGAAAACGGGTGGTCATCTCCAACAATCTGAACTACCAGCGATATCAGGCTTGTTGTCTGACCGAGCGAGATCTTGCCATGATCATTTCCTATTCCGGCGAAACAGCGCAGATGCTGGAGATTGCCCGACAGTGCAAACGCTCCGGCACGCCTATTCTTGCGTTGACCAGTTTTGGCGAAAACAGCCTGACTGCTTACGCGGATTGCAAGCTGACCCTGTCCACAAAAGAAAGCATCTATCAGAATCTTGGGGACTACGCCTCCCACCTGTCCATGACTCTTTTGCTGGATATCCTGTATTCCGAATACTTCCGGCAGAACTACCAGAAGAACTATACGCACAAGCTGGAACGCGCCCGGGAGCTGGAGCAGCACCGCACCTCTACCAACCCGATTTTGTTGAATTTGCACAAAGAAAATGCGGAATGAAACACTGTTCCGCTTTTTGCCGAGCAAAAAGAAACAGAAAAATTAACACTGTAACAATAAGTTTGAAAGATATTGAACAAAGACCTCTTTGCAAGTATTCTATACCTGCAAGGAGGTTTTCAAGTTTATGGAGATGCCAAAAGAGTTTCTGTGGGGTGGTGCGACCGCTGCCAACCAGTACGAAGGAGCCTACCAGACCGATGGCAAGGGGCTGAGCATTGCCGATGTGGAAAAGGGTGCACGCCATGGGATCCCCCGAGAGATCCACACACATGTCATGGAGGGAAACTACTATCCCAGCCATGAAGCTGTGGATTTTTACCACCATTATAAAGAAGACATTGCGATGTTCGCTGAGATGGGCTTCAAGTGCTTCCGGATGTCCATCAACTGGCCGCGCATCTTTCCGCAGGGGGATGAATTACAGCCGAACGAGGCCGGGCTTGCCTTTTATGACCGGGTATTTGACGAGCTGCACCGCTATGGAATCGAACCAGTGGTCACACTTTCACATTACGAGACCCCGCTGTATCTGGTGCAACACTACGGTTCCTGGCGCAATCGTGCGCTGATCGATTTCTTTGCCCGGTACTGCGAAACGGTGTTCCGCCGGTACAAAGGCAAGGTGCGGTACTGGATGACTTTCAACGAGATCAACGAGACTATGAACCAGGCCGAACCGTATCATCAGGCGGGCGTGCTCTTTACGGAAGGTGAGGACCATAATGCTGTCAAGGCGCTGGTCAGTCACAATATGTTTCTTGCCAGCGCAAAGGCCGTGCAGATCGGTCATGCGGTCGACCCGGAAAACAAGATAGGCTGCATGATTCAGTATCCGACCACTTACCCGCGCACCTGCGCCCCCAAAGATGTGCTGGCGCAGCGGTTCCAGATGATGCCGAACTACTATTATACCGATGTAATGTGCCGCGGCCACTACACCAGCCTGTGCACGGCACAGCTGCGGCGCATGGGTACTTCCGTGGAGATGCAGCCGGGCGATGCCGAACTGCTGGCTGCCGGAACAGTAGACTACATTGCGTTCAGCTATTATTTTTCTTCTGTGGCCCGTGCAACGGAAGAAACCGACTGTTGTGTGGAGCGCAGCAATCCGTATCTGGAACGCACCGCGTGGGACTGGCCCATTGACCCGGATGGCCTGCGCATTGCACTGAACGAGCTGCATGACCGGTATGAGCTGCCGCTGTTCGTTGTGGAAAATGGTTTGGGTGCCATCGATACCGTGGAGCCGGACGGCAGTATTCAGGACGATTACCGAATCCGTTTTCTGGGCAGCCACATCAATGCGCTGCGTCAGGCTATCGAGCTGGACGACATTCCGGTGATCGGGTACACTTGCTGGGGGCCGATCGATATCGTCTCGGTGGGGACCGGCGAGATGCGCAAGCGATATGGATTCATCTATGTGGACAAGAAGGATGACGGCAGCGGCACGCTGGCCCGTAAAAAGAAAAAGTCGTTTGAATGGTATAAAAAGGTGATTGCAAGCAACGGCGCAGACACAGCCTTGTAAGCGATAAATCTTTTAGAATAGGATATTGAAGGAGGCAAAACAAATGGATGCAAAGAAAACTGCTCAGCAGGTGCTGGAACAGGTCGGCGGCGCAGAAAACGTTGCATTTCTGACCCACTGTGTTACTCGCCTGCGATTCAATCTCAGATCAATGGACGGCGTGGACGACGCGAAAGTCAAAGCCGTGCCCGGCGTGGTGGGCGTTGTGAACAAAGGCGGCCAGTATCAGGTCATCATCGGCAACGAAGTGGTTTCTGTGTACGATGAGCTGATGAAGCTTGGCGACTTCGGCGGCAAGGAAGTTAAACAGTCTGCTGCCACGTCTGGCGAAAAGAAAAGTAAGGTCAGCGTTGTTCTGGACACGCTGGCCGGTGTGTTCACCCCGCTGATGCCGCTGATTGCCGGTGCCGGTATGATCAAGGCTCTGCTGTCTGTGCTGACCCTCGTCGGCTGGATCGATAAGAGCGGAAACCTGTACTATTTCCTGAACTTCATCGCAGACTCTTCCTACTATTTCCTGCCGATCTTCCTGGCCAATTCTGCCGCCAAAAAGTTTGGCTGCAACCCGCAGATGGCTATGCTGCTGGGTGCCATCCTGCTACACCCCAATTACATTGCACTGAAAGCCGATGCCGACGTTGTCCATGTGCTGGGTCTGCCGGTCAGGATGGTCACCTACTCTTCCTCGGTCATCCCCATTTTCCTCATCACACTGGTGTTGCCCTATGTGGAGCGCTTTGTCAATAAAGTCGTGCCCTCTGTGGTCAAATTCATCCTGCGGCCGGTGCTGACCATCCTCATCATGGCTCCCATTTCCCTGTGTGTGCTGGGACCTCTGGGCAGCATCATCGGTGACGGTCTGGTCAGCATCCTGCTGGCCATCGAAAAGGTCTGCCCCTGGGCACTGCCCACCGTCATCGGCGCCTTTATGCCGTTCCTGGTCATGACCGGTATGCATTACAGTTTGCTGCCCGCCTATGTCAATTCCCTGTCCATGCTGGGTTATGAGACTGTCATCGGCCCGGGCAACCTGCCTTCCAACATTGCACAGGGCGCTGCCGCACTCTGCGTTGCCATCAAGACCAAGAACAAGAACTTCCGTCAGCTGGCTGTTTCCGGCGGCGTGACCGCGCTGCTGGGCGTAACCGAGCCTGCTCTGTTTGGTGTCAATGTTCGTCTGCGTAAGCCTTTGATCGCCACGACCATCGGCGGCGGTTTGGGCGGTCTGTATGCGGGCCTGACCGGTGTGCGCCGTTTTGGCGGTGGCGGTGCCGGTCTGGCGGCCATCGGCCTGTATGTCGGTGAGAATCCCATGAACGTGGTCAATGCGCTGATCTCCGCTGCAATCGCCTTTATTGCCACCTTTGCAATCCTGTGGTTCATCGGGTTTGATGATGTCCCGGAAGAAGATTGAGTTCATCTGAATCATTGCCGCCGCGTCATCTATGGATGCGGCGGCGTTTTTGTGTGTTGTGTGACCCGGTCACGGAAAAACATGCGGCATCCGGGGTATACTGATGCTGTCAGAAAAAACAAACACCTTTTACGGAGGGATAAAATATGGCAGTTGTGACCATTACGACCGAAAACTTTGAGCAGGAAGTGCTGCACAGCGACAAGCCGGTGCTACTGGATTTCTGGGCCAGCTGGTGCGGCCCCTGCCGCATGCTCAGCCCCATCGTGGATGAGGTGGCCGAAGAGCGCACCGACGTCAAGGTGGGCAAGGTGAATGTGGACGAGCAGCCGGACCTGGCGGCACAGTTCGGGGTGATGAGCATCCCCACCCTGCTGGTGTTCGAGCAGGGCAAGCTGGTGCGTCAGGCCGTGGGTGCCCGCCCCAAGGCCGGTGTGCTGGAGCTGCTGGGCTAAAATATCGTTTTGAATGTGGTACAGCGGAACGCCTGCGGGCACTCCGCTGTACCTTTTTTACGGAAATGGTTGGCATCAATTCAAAAAAATCATCCACGCTTCTACACATGGAATCACAAAACCAAAGCAAAAGAAAAACAAAAGATCCAGCACAACTTTCATCCATCTGGCAGAACGTGTACCGAAGGACATGGCATGAATGATGAAAAGATTGATCTCGCCCCAGCGGCGATAATAGCCTGTCTGTTCAAAGCTGTTCCAGATTTCCAGCGATAAAAATTCAATGCCAGCACACAACGGGAAAATGCCGAGCGAAGGCATCCAGCCGTCTGCCCGAAAAGAACCATCGCCAAGACCATACCAGTGTACCGCAATGGTGCCGGGGCAAGCCAAAACACCCCATAAGGCAAGCGCAATGCTCAGCCCAAGCAGGGCGGTGCGCACGGAATGCCAATCTACGGTGTGCTGCCGGCGCAGCATGGTAAAGAAATCTTCCAATTGGACGGTCGGTGCGGCATCGGCTTCTTCCGGCGCACGGCAATGCATAAGGTCGGCAAGGGTCAGCCCCAAAGCATCTGCCAGCGGTTCCAGTGTGTTGATATCCGGCAGACCGATGCCCCGTTCCCAGCGGCTGACAGCCTTGTCGGTAACGTGCAGCCGTTCGGCCAGCTCAGCCTGTGTCAGCCCCTGCGCTTTGCGCATCCGGCTCAGATAATTTCCGAAAGTTCTGGCATCCATTTTATCAACTCCCTTGGAAAGAGCATAGCATAAGGCAGCATAAAACGCAATCGACGCTCTGTTTACCCGGACAAAAAGTGTTTGGATAGCTTGAATGTAAACAGCAAAGCGCCCGCCC
>ENA-ORCN01001089-ORCN01001089.1-human-gut-metagenome-genome-assembly--contig:-NODE-1089-length-20061-cov-7.297738_pt1 | contig 20061 bp, 18 predicted proteins | sample MGYA00242984_ERZ507984 | MGnify/ENA primary metagenome ERZ507984 (study PRJEB26167, sample SAMN06115395) | human gut metagenome | host: Homo sapiens | place: China:Hubei | collected 2016-05-19... | reverse complement strand
TTGCTTTTTCCTATGCTGGGGATGCTGGGGATCGTCATTGCGATCCTTCTATTGCCAGCCATGATGACAATGGGAAGCAATATGGGCGACAAGGAAAAGTATCTGACCGATGCCATGGAAGAGTTGATCAGTGATCCTAATGTCAGAAATGTCATTGTTTCAGACTATATAGAAACCGAGCCTTATGGATATGTGGATCAGGATAAGTTCTTAAATGGGGCAGCGACCATAGAGACCCTTTTATCACCGGAAGACCTGCTTGCCTTTTTACATAGGATCGAGGAGAAAGCAGACCGTAAGCGCGAGATCCACTGGGGACCACGGACACTGGATCTGGATATTCTTTTGTATGATGATGTCTGCATCCATACCAAAGACCTGATCGTGCCGCATATTGATATGTGCAACCGCATGTTTGTCTTAGAACCGCTCATGCAGATCGCACCGGGACTGGTACATCCGGTCAGAAGACGTACCATCTATGATCTCTATTACATGTTGAAGGAAAAAGAAAATGCGTAAGTTTCGGACAAACAGACTCTGGCAGATCATTTATCCGATTGTGGTATATTATCTGCTATACAATGTATTTTTCGTGGCACTGCGCCTGCTTTTTGGCGCACACGCCAGTCATTTGTTTTTGCTGGGGATCGCCAGTCTTTTGACCATACCTTTTTGCTATGGTATTTACAAAAAAGCCCCGATCGTGCGGGCAGAAAAAGTCTGGGATAAAGAGACTTTCCCAAGAGAATGTCTGTATATCCTTGGTGTTGTGGCATTGGGACTGATCTTAAATTTCATCATTTCCCATACGCCGCTGGTGGCTTATTCTTCCGGCTATGCCCAGGCGAATGCCACGCTTTATGCGGGCGGTCTTTTGACCAAGATCTTTGCAAATTGCATCAGTATTCCGATTTTGGAGGAACTGGTCTACCGTGGGATCGTATGCGGGCAGTTGAGCCTCTGGTATGACGAAAAAATTGCAGTCATTATTTCTGCATTTTGTTTTGGTATCATGCACTTTAATGTGGTACAATTCTTATATGGATTTCTGGTAGGTCTTGCGATTGCAACGGTATATATCAAAACGCGCAAACTCTGGGTCGTTATCGTGGCTCATGGATTGACGAATTTTATCGTTGTCATATTGGCAAGCCTCGGATAGATAAGACATTTTTAAAAGAGACATAAGGAGGATCTGATTATGGACGACAGCAAGATCACACTTACCATTGGTAAGCAAAAGAACATTGCACTCATTGCACATGACGGAAAAAAGGCTGAGATCATTGCATGGTGTGAAGAACACAAAGAAGAATTAAAGAAGCACTTTTTATGCGGTACCGGCACGACCGCGCGTATGATCACAGATCGTACAGGACTTCCGGTACGCGGTTATAACAGCGGTCCTTTAGGCGGTGACCAGCAGGTAGGAGCCAAGGTCGTAGAGGGCAAGATCGATCTGATCATTTTCTTCTCCGATCCGCTTACGGCACAGCCGCATGACCCGGATGTAAAGGCACTGCTTCGTATCGCACAGGTCTATGACATTCCGATCGCCAACAACAAGGCGACGGCTGACTTTATCATCACATCGGATTTCATCGACAAGGAATACAATCATGATGTGATCAACTTCAAGAAGAACATTTCAGAGAGAGCAGAAACACTGTAAGACAGTGGGGAGGAATGGATGAGCAAACAGGATAATCCCAATGTTGTTGGAAATATTGCGATCGTCTTTATGTCGATCCTCTTGATCGCCGTGGGCTGCATCATGTTATTTACGGATGCGGTCAGGATGATCTATTTCTGCTACGGTGCCGGTGCCTGTCTTTTGGTATGGGGCATCTGGATGATCAGCCGTTACTTTTTACATAAGGAATTTCAGAGAACGACCAATTATGGCTTTTCGGTCGGCACGCTGGTCGTGATCTTGGGAGCCATTGATTTGATCCGTGCACAGGATATTGCGGACTCCATACCCAATTATCTGGGTATCCTGGTTCTGATCGAGGGCGTTGTCATGTTGCAGAACACCGTCCAGTTAAAGAACTTACATGGAGATCTTTGGATCGTCAGTCTGATCTTTTCCCTGCTTTCCGTAGCAGGATCGGTTGTCATATTACTGGATATCGGGAATATGATAACAAGGTATGAGACTGCCTTTTATGGTATCCTGATCATGGTTGGTGCATTTGCACTCTTATCCCTGTGTTTTGTTGGGGTGAGGACCAAGCATTATCACAAGGAAAGCAAACGGGAGTTGGAACGCAATATCGAAGAATCCGACCAGTGGTTTGAAGGCAAGCAGGAGACGACCACGGCTATTACGGAGGAAGTGGAAGAGGACCATGCCGATGAGACAGAAAGTGATCCACTGCCGGATACAGATCAAGCGGATTCTGCCTTGGTAGAGGAAGAAGTGTAGGATTTTTGAAAGGAGTTTGGCATGGCAAATATTTCGGATTATTTAGATTGGCGTGGTGATATTACCATGGAGATTGACCCCTTTAATGAAGTAGATAATCTGGTCTTAGCAGAACTGGCATACACAGATTTTGGCGGCATTGTCCCGGGCTTGAATCAAAAGGGACAATGGATCACGATCCGGGAGGCACACGATCGCTTCTTTTCTATGTATTCAGAAGAAGAGATCATGGCGAAGAACTCTACCACCAAGGTCGCACCTTTTTTGATGCACAAGATGGTAGCATCTGCACGTTTTCAAAATCTGCGGCTTATGAACTATGTCAATGAGATCGACGAAGAAAATCAGACCCAGTTTTCGGTTTTGTCTTTTCTTTTAGATGATGACAGGGTCTATGTGGCATTCCGCGGGACGGATAATACCATTGTCGGCTGGAAAGAAGACTTTAATATGTCTTTCCTTTATCAGACGGAGGGTCAGATCCGGGCAGCCCAGTATCTGAATGACTGCTATGGCGATACTTCTTATGAACTGCTTGTAGGAGGACATTCCAAGGGCGGCAACTTTGCCGTATATGCATCTGCATTTTGCCAGCCTGCCATTCAGGATCGCATTACTTGTGTTTATTCCAATGATGGTCCGGGCTTTTTAAAAGAGATCACGACGCAGGAGTCTTATGAGCGCATTGTGTCCCGGGTCGTCAGTACCATACCGGAATCTTCCATTGTTGGCATGCTTTTGGAAAACGAGATGGATCATCGGGTGGTAAAGAGTTCACAGACCGGCGCCATGCAGCATGATGCCATGTCATGGGAAGTCCTTGGCAACCATTTTGTTTTTGCCGAAAATCTGTCAGAGTCTTCCGTGATGCTGGATCGTACTTTAAAAAACTGGATCTATGGTCTGAGTGCGGAGGAGAGGGAAGAATTTGTCAATATCTTATTTGGTACCCTGCAATCGACCGGAGCAACGACGCTGGACGAACTGACGGCAAACAAATTTTCCATGATGACCAATATCTCTAAGACCCTATCTGCCATGCCGGTGGAAAAGCAGCAGGTCTTAAAGGATGTCATCTGCCGTTTTGCCTATTCCAGCGGAGAGACCTTTGCAGATAATGTGCAGGAAAAACTCTTTCACAATCCGCTGTCAGAAAGGCTTATGAATACGACAAAAAGTATTGAGCGTAAGAAAAAGTGAGAAAATAAGAGTATACGTTAGATAAAGATAGGATTCTTGGAATTATTGGATGTGACTAAAGTTGCAACTTGGTTCTTAGAATCCTATTATATGAATTGTGGTTAGCACTCGTACAAAGTGAGTGCTAACAAAGAATGAGAGAAATATAAGGAGGCATATAGAAATGAAATTAGTACCATTAACAGATCGCGTTGTTTTAAAACAGTGTCAGGCAGAAGAAACGACAAAGTCAGGCATTATCCTGGCAAGTGCAGCACAGGAAAAGCCAATGGAGGCAGAGGTTATTGCCGTAGGTCCTGGCGGAATGGTAGATGGTAAAGAGGTTGTTATGCAGGTTAAGGCTGGTCAGAAGGTCATCTATTCCAAGTATGCCGGAACAGAAGTAAAGTTAGAAGGCGAAGATTATATCATCGTTCGTCAGAATGACATTCTTGCTGTAGTAGAGTAAAAATAGATATAAGAAAGAAGGATTAAATTATGGCTAAGGAAATTAAATATGGCGCAGAAGCTAGGAAAGCATTAGAAGCAGGTGTAGATCAGTTGGCAGACACTGTCAGAGTTACGATCGGACCAAAGGGACGCAACGTTGTTTTGGATAAGTCTTACGGTGCTCCACTCATCACAAACGATGGTGTTACCATTGCAAAAGAGATCGAATTGGAAGACACGTTTGAGAACATGGGAGCACAACTTGTCAAGGAAGTTGCTACCAAGACCAATGATGTTGCCGGTGATGGTACAACAACCGCAACCGTATTGGCACAGGCTATGATCAAAGAAGGTATGAAGAACTTAGCAGCCGGAGCAAATCCGATCGTTCTTCGTAAAGGTATGAAGAAGGCTACAGATGCCGCAGTAGAATCTATTGTTTCCATGTCTGAAAAGGTCAACGGAAAAGAGCAGATCGCTAAGGTCGCTGCAATTTCAGCAGGTGATGAAGCCGTTGGTAACATGGTAGCAGATGCCATGGAAAAGGTTTCCAATGATGGCGTTATCACGATCGAGGAATCTAAGACCATGCAGACAGAACTTGACTTGGTAGAAGGTATGCAGTTTGACCGTGGTTATATTTCAGCATATATGGCAACCGATATGGATAAGATGGAAGCCGTTCTGGATGATCCATATATCCTGATCACAGACAAGAAGATCAGCAATATTCAGGAGATCCTGCCACTCTTAGAGCAGATCGTGCAGTCAGGATCCCGCCTTCTTATCATTGCAGAGGATGTAGAGGGTGAAGCCCTTACAACCCTGATCCTGAACAAGTTGAGAGGTACTTTCAATGTTGTTGCTGTTAAGGCACCTGGTTATGGCGACCGCAGAAAAGAAATGTTACAGGATATCGCCATCCTTACCGGTGGTCAGGTAATCTCTGAAGAAGTAGGTCTGGAATTAAAGGATGCTACCATGGATCAACTTGGTCGTGCAAAATCAGTTAAGGTTCAGAAAGAGTCTACCGTTATCGTTGACGGCGAGGGTGATAAGGATGCCATTGCAGCCAGAGTATCACAGATCCGTGGACAGATCGAAGAGACAACTTCTGAGTTCGATAAAGAGAAATTACAGGAGCGTCTGGCTAAACTTGCCGGTGGCGTTGCCGTTATCCGTGTAGGTGCTGCTACCGAGACAGAAATGAAAGAAAGCAAACTCCGTATGGAAGATGCCTTAAACGCAACACGTGCTGCTGTAGAGGAAGGTATCATCGCAGGTGGCGGATCTGCTTACATCCACGCTTCCAAGGAAGTTGCAAAACTGGTTGATTCTCTGGAAGGTGATGAAAAGACAGGTGCCAAGGTTGTATTAAAGGCGCTGGAGGCTCCGCTTTTCCATATTTCAGCAAATGCCGGATTGGAAGGAAGCGTTATCATCAATAAGGTAAGAGAAGCACAGCCGGGATTTGGCTTTGATGCTTATAATGAGACTTATGTCAATATGGTAGAGGCAGGTATCCTGGATCCTGTCAAGGTAACACGTAGCGCATTACAGAATGCATGCTCTGTTGCATCTACCTTGCTTACAACAGAATCTGTTGTTGCAGACATCAAGGAACCGGCACCGGAAATGCCAGCAAATCCGAGTATGGGAATGATGTAAGATCTTTAAAAAGGACGGCGGAAACGCCGCCCTTTTTTTGTGCAAAACGCATTTGCCAGTACCTATAAAGTATGGTATGATAAACCATGTGTGTGAAGACATGCACAAGATGGATAAAAACGAAACGAGGACCATATGAGTAAAGTAGCGATTTTAACAGACAGTAACAGTGGAATCACACAGGAAGAAGCCAAGCAGGCAGGGATTTACGTCTTCCCGACACCGGTCTATATCAATGACGAGGTCTTTTATGAAGGCGTGGATCTTACGACAGACCAGTTCTTTGCAAGACAGGCAGAGGGGGCAGAGATCAAAACTTCCATGCCGGTCGTAGGTGATGTGATCGACAAGTGGGAAAGTCTGCTTGAGGAATATGATGAGGTCGTATATATTCCTTTGTCCAGCGGACTCAGCAGTTCCTGTGAGACAGCCATCATGTTGGCTGAGGATTACGATGGTAAGGTGCAGGTTGTCAACAATCAGCGTATTTCCGTTACCATGAAGTTATCCGTTTATGATGCCAAGAAACTTGCAGATGCAGGAAAGTCTGCCACAGAGATCAAAGAGATATTAGAGGCGATGAAGTTTGAGTCAACCATCTACATCATGGTAGATACGCTGGAGTATCTCAAAAAGGGTGGAAGGATCACACCGGCTGCTGCGGCTATTGGTTCTTTGCTTAAGATAAAACCGGTATTGCAGATCCGCGGAGAAAAGTTAGACAGTTTTGCTAAGGCGAGAACGGTCAAACAGGCAAAGCAGATCATGATGGATGCCATTGCCAAGGATATGGACGAAGTGCTCCATGATCCGACCGGCGAGAATACTATCATTGCTATGGCACATACCCAGAATGAGGAAGAGATCGCCAAGTTCAAGGCAGAAGTGGAAGAACGCTTCCCGGGACATGATATTTTTGTGGATCCTTTATCTTTGGTCGTATCCAGTCATATTGGACCGGGTGCACTTGCAGTGACTTGTACAAAGAAATTAACATCATTTTAATAAATTTTTTAGGAGGAACAAGAGCATGGTAAAAGCAGTTGTTGGTGCCAATTGGGGTGACGAAGGAAAAGGTAAGATCACAGATATGCTTGCGCAGAATGCAGATATCATTGTGAGATTTCAGGGAGGAGCGAATGCAGGACATACCATCGTCAATAATTATGGTAAGTTTGCCCTTCATACCTTGCCATCCGGCGTATTTTATGATCACACAACAAGCGTTATTGGTAATGGGGTAGCCTTAAACATTCCGGTCTTGTTTGACGAGATCAAGTCTATTACAGACAAAAATGTGCCAATGCCAAAGATCAAGGTATCAGATCGTGCACAGATCGTTATGCCGTATCATATTTTATTTGATCAGTATGAAGAGGAGCGTTTAGGAAAGGCTTCTTTCGGCTCTACCAAATCCGGCATTGCACCATTTTATTCTGATAAGTATGCAAAGGTTGGATATCAGGTCAGCGAACTCTTTGATGATGAACTTTTAAAGGAAAAGGTTGCACGTACCTGTGAGTCCAAGAATGTATTGTTAGAGCACCTTTATCACAAGCCACTCATTGACCCGGATGATTTGTTGGAGACTTTACATAGTTACCGCGATATGATCGCACCTTATGTCTGCGATGTTTCTTCTTATTTGTGGAATGCCTTAAAGGAAGGCAAGACTATTCTTTTGGAAGGTCAGCTTGGTACTTTAAAGGATCCGGATCATGGTATCTATCCGATGGTAACATCTTCCTCTACCTTGGCTGCTTACGGTGCCATTGGTGCAGGTATTCCGGCACAGTCTATCGAGCAGGTCGTTACCGTATGTAAGGCTTATTCTTCCGCAGTTGGAGCCGGTGCTTTTGTCAGCGAGATCTTTGGTGATGAAGCAGACGAACTCCGCAGACGCGGTGGTGATGGCGGTGAGTTTGGTGCCACAACAGGTCGTCCAAGACGTATGGGATGGTTTGACTGTGTTGCCAGCAAATACGGCTGCCGTATGCAGGGCACGACGGATGTAGCCTTTACCGTGCTTGATGTATTGGGCTATCTGGATGAGATCCCGGTATGTGTGGGCTATGAAATCGATGGTCAGGTTACGACCGACTTCCCGGTTACCCATTTACTGGAAAAGGCAAAACCTGTCTATAAGACACTTCCGGGCTGGAAATGTGATATCCGCGGTATCAGAAAGTATGAAGATCTTCCGGAAAACTGCCGTAACTACATTGAGTTTGTAGAAAAAGAGATCGGCTTCCCGATCACCATGATTTCAAATGGACCGGGAAGAGAAGATATTATTTACCGCGACGTAAAGTAATATGAGATAAGATAAAGGCAAGACGAAAGAGAGCACTTGGCGGAGGGCTCTCTTTTTTCGTGGTACGCCTTATCTCATTCACAGAATTGACACAATTCCAACACCTTATCAGCACATAGGTGAAATACAATAATCAATGTGTGATTTTGGAAAAATTAGGGAGGAAATTAATTTGATAGAAGTAGAAAATCTGGTAAAAAAATATGGCTCGCTCACGGCTGTAGATGATCTGAGCATGAAGATTGAACCGGGGCATATTTATGGCTTGCTTGGAAAGAATGGTGCAGGCAAGACAACGACAATGAATATGGTCACAGGTTATATCGGTGCGACATCCGGCAGTGTCAAAGTGTGTGGGCATGACATTTTCAAAGAGGCAGAGGCTGCCAAAAAGGAGATCGGCTATCTGCCGGAGATTCCGCCCCTTTATACGGATATGAGCGTATATGAATATCTGGACTTTTGTGCAGAGTTAAAAGGCATCGGTAAAAAAGAGCGCGACGAACATATCGTGGATGTCATGGAAAAAGCCGGCATCTCTGAGATGGAGCATCGCCTGATCCGCAATTTGTCAAAAGGTTACAAACAGCGTGTCGGATTGGCACAGGCAATCCTAGGCAACCCATCCATTATCATTTTGGATGAGCCTACCGTTGGTCTGGATCCGGTGCAGATGATCGAAATGCGTGATCTGATCAAGGAACTTGGCAAAGACCATACCGTGATCTTAAGTTCCCATATCTTATCCGAGGTCAGTGCCGTATGTGACTACATTTATATCATTGATCATGGAAAATTAGTGGCAGATTTTGCCATGGATGAAGAGAAAGCAGCATCCTTGGAAGAAATATTTATCGAACTGACAGGAAAGGAGGACAAAGAATAATGCTTGCAATTTTTAAACGAGAATTTAAATCCTTATTCTGGAACATTACCGGATGGCTGTTCATCGGTATTACCTTAGCACTATTTGGACTCTATTTCTTTGTCTATAATCTGTCCTATGGTTATCCTTATATATCTTATTCTTTGTCAGCCATCGCCTTTTTATTTATGGTGACCGTGCCGATCCTTACCATGCGTGTTTTGGCAGAGGAAAAACATGCCAAGACCGACCAGTTGCTCTTGACGGCACCGATATCCGTAGGAAAGATCGTACTTGGTAAGTTTTTGGCGCTTGCCCTTGTCTATACGATCTGTATCGGCGTTATCTGTGTGGCACCTTTGGTACTTATGATCTTTGGTGAGGTGCCGCTGGCAGAGACTTATGTGGGTATTTTAGGCTTCTGGCTCTATGGTCTGGCAACGATCGCCATCGGTACCTTTGTATCTTCACTCACAGAGAGCCAGGTCATTTCCGCTGTTGTATCCTTTGGCTTGATCTTTGTTGGCTATATGATGTCATCCATCTGCAGCGTGATCTCATCATCCGGTAATCTTTTGACCAAGATCTTAGGATGTTATGACCTTTATACGCCATTGGATGATTTCTTCACTGGCACCCTTTCTGTTCTCGGTATCGTCTATTATCTTTCTGTGATCGCGCTGGCACTCTTTTTGACAGAGCAGATGATCCAGAAGCGCAGATGGACGATCAGCCGCAACATGATCTCTACCTCCGTATTTAGTACCGGTATGATCGCTATTGTCGTGGCACTGACGGTGGTTGTCAATCTGATCGCATCCGCTTTGCCGGAGACTTATACGCAGATCGATGCAACATCCCAGAAACTTTATTCCATTACGGAAGACACGGAGAAGTATCTGGATACCTTAAAAGATGATGTGACACTTTATGTCATGGTAAATAAAAACAGCAAAGATGATAATGTAGACCGCACCTTGCAGAAATATGCATCTGCATCCAAGCATGTCAAGGTAAAATATGTGGATCCGAATGTCAGTCCGACTTTTGCATCCAAGTATACGGACAATGATGTGACCAGTAATTCCATTATTGTTGTCTGTGGAGACCGCTCTAAGGTCATTGACTACAATTCCGATATTTATGAGTATTCTTATGACTCCAGTTACAATTATTCCGTGACAGGATATGATTGTGAGGGACAGGTGACAGCAGCCATCCAGTATGTGACATCCGAGTCTACGACTAATGTATATGAACTGACAGGGCATGATGAGTCAACGCTTTCCGGTGACTTTTCAGAAGTATTCCAGAAGCGTTTCATGAATGTAGGATCACTCAGCCTTTTGACCGTAGATGCGATCCCGGAGGATTGTCAGGCAATCTTTATCACAGCACCGCAGTCGGATCTGTCTGAGGATGATCTGAGCAAATTGAGCCAGTATCTGGGAAATGGCGGAAAGATCTATCTGTCGATCGATTATTCCAAGTGGAATGATCTGACAAACTTTAAGAAATTACTTTCTGATAATAACATTGAGACAACTGAGAGTCTTTTGGCAGAGACAGATCGTTCTTATTATTATCAGAGTCCATTTTATCTTTTGCCAAATGTAGAAAATACGGAAGTGTCATCTTCTGTGGCTGGTATGACACAGGTCTTTGTGCCTTACAGTGTGGGACTTACCTATACGGGAGAGGATGACAGCAATGTGACATCATTTATGACGACTTCAGACACTACGATCGCTAAAGCAGCGGCCAATATTGCTGCCGTTCAGTCACAGGCGGATGCAGCCAATATAGCGAGTGCTCAGGATGGCGATACCCAGGGACAATATAGTCTGGGCATGATGGTCACAAATGAAAATGGAGGCGAACTCTGTGTGCTTGGTTCAGCTATGATGTGTACAGATAGTGCCAATCAGATCGTATCCGGTCATAATGCAACGCTTTTCAATGGAATCGTAAATGCACTTGTGACAACAGATGATGGAAACAGTGATAATGCGGTAGTGATCGCAGCCAAGGATTATACTGTATCCAACCTGACAGTTTCAGCAAATGCCATGCTTGTCTATGGTATTCTTTGGGGCATCTTTATGCCGATCGCACTTATCATTATCGGTATCATTGTCTGGGCAAGAAGGAGAAAACGTTAGATGGATAAGCAAAAAAAGACCCTGCTCATTCTGGCAGTGCTATTGGGTGTAGCACTGCTGGGATTGCTGGGGGCTAAGAAATTGGCAGATAAAAAAGAGAAGGCAGATGCCATTGACTCTGCGGAGGAAAGTATTCAGGTATATTCTGTGGATGCAGATGATGTGACAAAGGTAGCCTATTATAACAATGGTGCGCAGGTGACACTGACGAAAACGGATGATCAGTGGCAGGATGCGGACGGTGTGATCTTAGATGATGACAAGGTCAAGACCATGTTATCTTATCTTACCACCATCAAAGCCAGTGATGTCATTGAGGACACAGACGATATCAGCCAGTATGGATTTTCGTCAGCCACCAATGAAGTGACCGTCACAACCAAAGATAGTGAGACGACCTTTACGATCGGTATGCAAAACGCCATCACCGATAAATATTATCTCATGGTAAATTATGATGAGAGCAAGGTCTATGTGATCGATTCTTCTATGTTGACGGCATGCGGCTATAGCACTTCCGACTTAATGCCGGATGAGTCTTAGTGCTCCTTTTTTTCGTCCTGATCTTTCTTTTTGTTCTGGATCATGATATTTAACAGCCACAGGGTAAATGGCACGAGAATGGTTGCCGCAATGGAGGCTGTCAGATAAGACATGGTCTTGGTATTGTCAAAGACGGCGGCAAAGATGGTGAGGACATACATGCCGACCAATAAGATAATGCCGATGATGGCAAGGATCTGTCGTAAACGTTGCATAAGGGTTCTCCTTCATAATTGATAAGGACATGATACCACATATAAAGGGATTGTGCTAGAGGACGGTGGAGAGAGCGCGAGCCGTCCTTGCCCTCTGGCAAAATTATGTTTTGCTTTTTTTTATGGTCTGTGGTATCGTATATGTGCTACAAAAGTGATAAAGGATGGAAAAAGATATGGCATTATTACAGGAATGGCAGAAAATCTCCTACAACCAGGAGCAGGATCGTGCCACATTACAGAGATTTTGGCAGAATTATTTCTTGATCGAGAAGGGTATCTATGAAAAATTACTGGACAATCCGGATGAAGAAGTTTCCGGCACCGTCAAGGAATTGGCTGATAAGTATGAGATCGACATTATGGCTATGACCGGATTTTTGGATGGTATCAATGACAGTCTGATCACACCGAACCCGATCGAGACCATGGAAGAGGATACCGTAGTTTCTCTGGCTTTTGATAAGGAGAAGTTATATGAGAATATGGTAGATGCTAAGGCTGACTGGCTCTATGAACTTCCACAGTGGGATGAGATCTTTGATGCAGACAGGAAAAAACCTTGTATCGTGAAGCAAAGAATGCACACACGATCCGTAATACCGTTAAGGTAGGACGTAATGATCCTTGTCCTTGTGGATCAGGTCGCAAGTACAAGCAGTGCTGCGGCAAGAAAAATAAATAAGAAATACAAAAAAGTCTCTGACTTAGGATGTAATGCATCTTAAGCCAGAGACTTTTTTATGTGCGAAGGATCGATCTACGATGAGATCTTTTGTAAAGTGTCATAAAAGTTTGGATAGGAGATGACAACGCAATCCGGGTCATCAAAAGTTGTTACGCCATCCGCGGCAAGGCCGGCAATGGCAAAGGACATAGCAATGCGGTGATCTGCATAGGTCTTGATCTGAGTTCCATGCATGGATCGTCCGCCATGAATGATCATGCCGTCCTCTGTTCCGATGGCATCAGCCCCCATGGCATTGAGGTTTTCTACAACTGAGGTAACACGGTCAGACTCTTTGACACGGAGTTCTTTGGCATCCCGGATAATGGTATCGCCCTCTGCAAATGCAGCCATGACAGCAATGACCGGGATCTCGTCGATCAGCGTCGGGATCAGGTCTCCCTCAATGGTCGTACCGTGTAAAGAAGAAGAACGGACGATCAGATCACAGACCTCCTCACCGGATACCTTGCGTCTGTTTTCGTAAGTGATATCTGCACCCATCTGTTCGGCAACTTTTAGGATGCCGTCGCGTGTAGGGTTACAGTTGACATTGTAGATCATAAGTTCTGCATTCGGAACGATAGAAGCGGCTGCAATAAAATAAGCAGCGGAAGAAATATCGCTCGGAATCTGAATCTTTTGTCCGACCAGGTGCGGATTGCCCTCAATGCTTGCAGTTCTTCCGGATGAGGTCACATTCGCACCAAAACCACTCAACATAAGTTCGGTGTGGTTACGGGATAAGACCGGCTCTGTGACAGAAGTCGTGCCATCGCAGTAAAGTCCAGCCAAAAGGATGGCGGATTTGACCTGGGCGGAAGCCACAGGAGAGTCATAGTGGATGGCATGCAGATCACCACCTTTGATCTCTAAAGGCGCGCAGTCATTGCCACGCAGGGAGGTGATTCTTGCCCCCATCATAGAAAGTGGCTTGATGATACGCTGCATAGGTCTTTTCTGGATGGATGCATCCCCATTTAAGGTGGAGGTAAAAGGACAGCCGGATAGGATACCGCTGATCAGTCTTGTCGTGGTGCCGCTGTTGCCAACGTCCAAAATGTTCCTTGGCTCCGTCAGACCATGTAAGCCTTTTCCTTGGATCACGACGTGATCGGCATCCTGTTTAATGGCAATGCCCATTTTTTGAAAGCAGGCGATCGTGGAACGACAGTCTGCCCCATCCAAAAAGCCGGTCAGTTCGGTCGTGCCATCGGCAATGGCGCCGAACATGACACCGCGGTGGGATATGGATTTATCACCGGGAATGTGGATCTGACCTTTGATATGATTTGCTTTTTTGATTTCCATTTTCTTACCTCGGATAGTCTAGGATTCGTGAATCGTGTAATGCTTGCTGAGAACAAGTTCTGCTGCATCCATGGCAGCCTGATCGTATAACTCGATACGCAGGACACCTTTTTCAAATTCTCGGTTGTGCACAATACCAATATTCTTGATACTGATGCCGTTGGCTGCCAGTGTTGTCGCGATCGTGGCAATGGCACCGGCTTCATCTGCAAGATCCAGATAAAACTCGTAGGACGAAGGAAGTACCCCTTGTTTTTTGAGGGGAAGATCATCCCGGTAATCTTTTGCCGAAGAAAAGAGCCTTATCACAGCATCTTCCTTTTGGTCTGTGATAGATGTGATAAAGTCCTGCAGGCTTTTCTGGTAAAGGGCAGCAGCCTTTAAGATCTCATCCCGATTGGTGGCACAGATGTGCTGCCACATGACAGGAGAGGAGGATGCGATCCTTGTAATGTCGCGAAAACCGCCGGCGGCGATCGTCTTCATGGTCTCATCCGCAAAATCATTCTCTGCAACAAAATTGACTAAAGATGCTGCAATGACGTGAGGCAGATGACTGATGCAAGCCGTTGCAAAATCATGTTTCTCCGGGCTCATGATCAGTGTGAGCGCACCAAGAGAAGTGATAAAGGCAGAAAAGTCTGCCAGTCTTTCCCTAGAAAAATCATCTGTTACCGTAAGGATATAATAAGCATTTTCCAGAAGGTATGGACTGGAGTGGTCGTAACCGATGGCTTCTGAACCTGCCATTGGGTGACCGCCGATAAAGCGGGAGGTCAGTCCCAGATCAGCAACGGCTTTTGTGATATCCCCCTTGACGCTTCCTACATCTGTAATGATACAGTGAGCCGGCAGAATATTCGCCAGACGGGTAAGGTAATCGACATTGACCCTGACCGGACCGCATAAAAATAAAAGGTCACAATCCGCAAAAGCCTCCAAATCCAGCATAGTATCGTTTGTGATGATGCCATCGGCATAGGCAGCCTGTATGGTGCTTTCGCGTGAGGCGATCGCAATCATTTCCGTTTCTGGGTATTTTTCTTTGATAATCTTAGCGATGGATCCACCGATCAATCCCAGACCGATAAATCCGATTTTTGGGTATAACATAATGATTCTCCTTATGTAACTATAATGTCCGACCTGCAAGTGAAATATAAGGCTTTAAGCCTTCCATCACAGAAGCAAACTGGTCAAAATCAAGCGACTGCGGACCGTCGGACAGGGCATGTGCCGGATCATTGTGGACTTCGATCATAAGACCGTCAGCACCGCAGGCGATGGCTGCTTTTGCCAAAGGTTCTACGAAAGAGCGCACGCCGGTAGCATGGCTTGGATCGACGATGACCGGAAGGTGTGTACGTTCCTTTAAGACGCAGACAGCAGACAAATCCAAGGTATTTCTGGTGGAAGTCTCATAGGTGCGGATACCGCGCTCGCATAAGGCTACCTTGGAACTGCCGGAAGACATGATATATTCTGCTGCATTTAACCATTCATCGATCGTAGCGCAAAGTCCCCGCTTTAGAAGTACCGGCATACCGGTTTTTCCGACTTCTTTTAAGAGTTCAAAGTTCTGCATATTGCGAGCACCAACCTGTAACATATCTACATATTTAAAAGCAGATGCTACGGCGTGAGCAGAAGTGACTTCACAGATGGTAGCCAGACCGGTCTCTTTGGATGCGGTCTGCATATAGCGGAGACCGTCTTCTTCCAAGCCCTGAAAAGAGTATGGGGAAGTACGTGGCTTGTAGGCACCGCCGCGCAAGATGGTCGCACCCTCTTTCTTTACGGCTCTGGCGATCGTAAGCAGTTGTTCTTCGGATTCCACGGCACAAGGACCGGACATGATCGTGATGTTGTCTGGACCGATTTTGGTGTCTTTGACAGCAAATTCGGTTGGCTGTGGATGAAACTTTTTGTTGGCAAGTTTGTAACTTTCCGTGACCGGGATCATCTTGTCGACGATCGGGTTGGACTCGATGGCAGTCAGGTCGATCTTGGTCTTATCACCGATCAGACCGATGATCGTGACTTCCTCGCCACGGGACAGGTGTGTATGTAATCCGGTGGCTTCGATATCTTTTATAAGGTGATGCAGGGCATCCTCAGGTGTTTGTGGTTTGACTACTAAGATCATAGTGCATTACTCCTTTTCATATTAAATACAGATTTTATCATAGTCACTTTTATTCTTAAAGTCAACACTTTAAAGCGTAAAAGTTTAAAGTACGAAAAATAATCAAATCCATAAAATTGGGAAGACTACTTTTATGAAAGTAAAAGAAACGTGTATCATTGCCTGTTTTGTGATCGCCTTGCTTGGCATGCGGCAGACATTAGAGGCAAAATGGGGATTGGAAGATGTCATAGAAAAAGGACAGATCCTTTATGAACTGGGCGGCGGGAGCAATTCTATCTTAAACCCGGAGTCTGTGACAGAAGATGAACTGCCTATCCTTTTAAAAAATCCAAAAAGAGAGGGATATCTCTTTGGCGGCTGGTATCTGGACGAAAATTGGGAAGAACGGATCTATCGCATAGAGGATACCGGGGGCAAAAGGTTGTATGCCAAATGGAATCTTTGCATCGAACCCAACCGCAATGTGCAGGAATATCCTTACAAGGCAAAGGCTGGCGATCTTTTGCTCAAAGACCTGACCTACAGTTTTTTATATGAACTGGAAACGCCGGGCAATCCCGGAACCCGGATCCAGGATCTTTTGCAGCAAAAGTATGCCTCAGAGTATCAGTGTCCGCAGGGGCTTTGCATCACACCGGACTATATCATCGTATCGTCTTATGCACTGGAAGAAGATAAACTGGGCGCCCTGACCTTGTATGACCGGACAAGTCATACCTATATCATGTCTTTTGGCATGGAGGCAGACAGCCATCTTGGCGGGATCGCTTATGACGGCAAGGCACTCTGGATCTGTCATTCCAATAGCAAAGAAGTGGAGCGGATCTCCTATGCCTTTATCAAAAAACTGGCAGGAGTGAGCCGGCAGAATTTTATCGACATCACTTCCTGCTTTGAACGTTATCCGGTCGACAATACACCGTCTGCCATTGCCTGTATGGATGGTCAGATCTATGTCGCAACCCATCATGTTTATACGCCCGGGATCCTGTGTGCTTATACTTATGATGGCAAAAGCCTTACAGCAGACAAAAAGTGTTTGCTGCCGCCCAAGGTGCAGGGGATCTGCCGGGATGAGACTGGACGTATTTTTTTAAGCCTGTCCTATGGGCGCAATCAGTCTTCCTATTTAAATATTTATTCCGACATGGATCATTTACAGAAAAATTTCTGGACGCCTTCTGCACGGGTGGAAATGCCGCCGGGATCGGAGGCGATCGCTGTGGAAAACGGGCTTTGCTATGTTTTGTTTGAGACGGCTTCCTATAAATATTTTGAGGGGAGCGACGGCAAGGGAACCTGCAAGTATCCGCTGGATAAAATCCTCCTGCTTTCCGAGGAGAGCATTTTTTATGATTGAGGCGTGTAAAAGCCAGTTTTATAAGCTCTGCTGCTGACAGATGAATAAGATTTCTTTATTGACAAATAGTAGTGATATGCTAAAATATATTACGAATTGCATTCGTGATATATGATATTGCTATCGTGAATGTACAAATGAAATCGACTAGGAAAGGTATCTGTATCATACGAAATAGAGTGGTACCACGGAGTAAGATACTTCGCCTCTAATTAGATGATTCTAGTTAGGGGCTTGTTTTTTAGGAGGAAAAGAAAATGTCAAAACCTTACAATCACAAAGTCGTTGAGAAGAAATGGCAGAAGGTCTGGGATGATGAGAAGGCTTTCGCCGCAACAGATGATTATTCAAAACCAAAATATTATGCATTGGTGGAGTTCCCATATCCATCCGGACAGGGACTTCATGTAGGACATCCGAGACCATATACCGCATTAGATATTGTGGCAAGAAAAAGAAGAATGCAGGGATACAATGTACTTTATCCGATGGGCTGGGATGCGTTCGGACTTCCAACCGAGAACTATGCCATCAAAAATAAAGTACATCCAAAGATCGTAACTGCAAACAATGTGGCGCATTTTAAGGATCAGTTACATTCCCTTGGATATTCTTTTGACTGGGACAGAGAGATCAACACAACAGATCCGAATTATTACAAATGGACACAGTGGATCTTCTTAAAATTATTCAAAGCCGGACTTGCATACAAGAAAGAGATGCCGATCAACTGGTGTACTTCCTGTAAAGTAGGTCTTGCAAACGAGGAAGTTGTCAACGGACGTTGTGAGAGATGTGGTTCTGAGGTTGTCCGCAAGGTAAAGAGCGAGTGGATGCTTAAGATTACAGAATACGCTGACAAATTGATCGAAGGCTTGAATGATGTCGACTACATTGAGCGTGTCAAAGTATCCCAGAGGAACTGGATCGGAAAATCAACCGGAGCAGAAGTTGATTTTTCTATCAAGGGAAAAGAAGACAAACTCCGCATTTATACAACAAGATGTGATACCTTATTCGGTGTCACTTACATGGTAGTATCTCCGGAGCACCCATATCTTGACAAATACAAGGCAGAGATCAAAAACTGGTCTGAGATCGAAGCATACCGTGAGGCTGCTTCCAAGAAATCCGATTTTGAGCGTGCAGAACTTGCAAAAGATAAGACAGGCGTTCAGATCGATGGTCTTGTTGCCGTAAATCCTGTCAATGGAAAAGAAGTGCCGATCTGGGTTTCTGATTATGTACTGATGAGTTATGGAACAGGAGCCATTATGGCGGTTCCGGCACATGATGAGAGAGACTGGGAATTTGCAAAGAAATTCAATCTTCCGATTATTCAGGTAGTCGCAAAAAATGGCGAGGCTGTTGATGTCAATGAGGCAGCATTTACAGATGTTGCAACAGGAGTTTTGATCAATTCCGATTTCTTAAACGGATTGGAAGTAAAAGATGCAAAAGAAAAGATGATCTCTTACTTAGAGGAAAAAGGAATCGGTACAGCCGAAGCAAACGGACAAATTACTGAAGCCACGTTCCATATATCGCTTCACCGAAGCATCTACCAACGCATAGACAGAGTCGAGGAAACGGAGAATTTCACCATCTTCTTCGAGAAAACTGATCACCGGTTCGTCCAGTCCCGTGAAAGGTTTGTAGCGTTCGTACTTACCGGGATTATTCACGGCACGGCAGTCAAAGACATAACCGCCGCCATTACCGGTAGGATCATCGGGAATCCCTTTCTTATAAGCAAAACTCATCACTTTGACGGTAAGCTGCCGTTTCTTGAGATCGTCGGTGAATTGCTTGAGTTCGGTAAGTTCGCGTAGCACATTGCAAAGATACGGGTATTCAGGGTACGCCTCTTTGAGCAAGTCACGCAGGTTCTGGATAGCAAAAGGAACACTCTGGATAAAATGAGGTTTCTTCTCAAAATACCCCCTGAAACCGTAAGCTCCGAGCACTTGCAACGTGCGGAAAAGAACAAAATGACGAAGCTGACTATAGAAATAGGGCTCGTCGATAGGCTGATATTTGCGCAGGGCATCGATATACTCCTTCAGCAATTCCTGACGGAGACTATCGGGATACTTCGCCTTTGCCTGCCACAGGAAAGAAGCGACATCATAATAGAACGGCCCTTTTCGTCCGCCCTGAAAGTCGATAAACCACGGCTCACCGTCTTTGATCATCACATTGCGGCTCTGAAAATCGCGGTACATAAAAGTAGCGGAAGAACTGCGCAGCAGCACATCACTCATCTTCTGAAATTCGTCCTCCAGTTTATCTTCCTGAAATTCCATGCCGGTAGCCTTAAGGAAACAATATTTGAAGTAATTCAAATCCCAAAGGATAGAACGCTGATTGAACTCCGGCTGCGGATAGCAACGGGAAAAGTCGAAGCCGTCGGCTCCGGCAAACTGTATGGCAGGAAGCAAACGGACCGTCTTGCGGAGCAACTCTTTTTCCTCTTCGGAAAATACGCTGGTAGCACGTCCTTTCTCGATTGCATGAAACAAAAGGGTATCTCCCAAATCCTCCTGAAGATAGTAACTCTTATTTTCGGAAACGATATGAACTTCGGGTACAGGCAGGCCGGACTTGCGGAAATGGGCTGCCATATAAAGGAAAGCATCATTCTCCTCGACAGACGTGCCACATACGCCGATCAGGGTTTTCGCACC
>ENA-ORCN01001073-ORCN01001073.1-human-gut-metagenome-genome-assembly--contig:-NODE-1073-length-20308-cov-7.972320_pt1 | contig 20308 bp, 19 predicted proteins | sample MGYA00242984_ERZ507984 | MGnify/ENA primary metagenome ERZ507984 (study PRJEB26167, sample SAMN06115395) | human gut metagenome | host: Homo sapiens | place: China:Hubei | collected 2016-05-19... | reverse complement strand
CATGAAGCTGTTGAGTGTGGAGCCGTAGGTCTCGACGAGCCGTATCTTCCCCAGACGTTCCAGACCGTCGATAACCTCCCGCATGAAAATAAAAAAGAAAAGACCGCAATGATTGCCGTGAAAAGCGGAGGTCACGTCATCGGCGGTGAAAGCACCTCCCTTACGTCCCAGAGCTGTGATGACATTCTCCAGCCTGTCGGTATCCTCGGAAATCTTCTTGTCCAGTGACAATAGATATTGCCGCCTGCCCTCATCGGATGGCGTGATGATGATACGGGAATGTTGTTTGCTCCACTCGGCGGGAAACAGTTTGTAGGGAGTGTTGATCTGTCTTGCCACACGTTTGTGGATTACTTGGTAATAGACCGTACCCTCCCTGCCATCTACGGAAGATGATCGGAACTTAATTTTTACAGTAGCCATAAATTCTCTGATTTTAAATTTTACAGGATGCAAAATTATCAGATACAACCACTTATTGAAGTATGCAAAATATTGTATTTCAGAGAATAAGAATCTTTGAGCTGTTGATAATAAGGAAAGAGGAGAATGCCATGTGCCTTTTGCAGGAAAAGTGTATTGGCCTCGGAAGAGAAGGATATCGTGAAACGAGGGCACTGAAAAAGGAGGGCACTGAAAAAGTTTCCTTGCAGCTTTTTAAAGAATTAAATCTGCACATAGCCTGTATATTATTTGGCTATGTGCAGATTTTTAGTACCTTAATGCCATAATATTTAAGGTCCATGCTATCACAACAACAAGAACTTCCGCTCAGTGAATATAGTTCACTCTACGATATAGTTGTCCCCCAAGACAATCTTCTTCGCCGCATTAATGATCTTGTAGATTTCACTTTTGTCTATCAGGAACTTGCCAATAAGTATTGCAAGGATAATGGTCGAACAGCAGAATCCCCTATTCGCATGTTCAAGTATCTTCTGCTGAAGACCATATACGATATTTCTGACGTAGATGTCGTAGAGCGTTCCCGTTATGATATGTCCTTTAAGTATTTCCTTGGCATGGCTCCAGAGGAAGACGTTATTAATGCCAGCAGTCTTTGTAAGTTCCGCAAGTTACGGCTGGAAGACATGGATCTTATGAACCTGCTAATCCAGAAGAGCGTAGAAATAGCGATAGAGAAAGGCATCATAAAATCAAGGACTATTATTGTAGATGCTACTCATACAGAAGCCAGGTCTAACCCGTACTCCCCGATAGAGATTCTGCGACTCCGTTCAAAGCAACTGCGTAAGGTACTTTATGCCATGGATGATAATATCACGCAAACCCTGCCGTCTAAGAATAAAGAGGATGATCTTGCGCATGAGTTGGATTATACCAAAGACCTTCTGAAACTTATCACTTCAGATGCCAGTCTTTCAGAAGTGCCTGCAGTAAAGCAGCGACTTAACATGCTCAAGGAAACGCTTTCAGATATAGAGGATCACTATACGACCTCAAAGGATGCAGATGCCCGCATTGGTCATAAAACAGAGGACAGTTCGTTTTTCGGATATAAGACTCACATTGCAATGAGTGATGAGCGTATCATAACAGCCGCTACTGTTACTTCTGGCGAAAAGGGCGATGGGCCTCAGTTGAAAGAGCTTGTGGAGCAAAGCAGAAAAAACGGAATGGAAGTGAACACTGTCATTGGTGATACCGCATACTCCGGATCGGAAAACCTTAGACTGGCAGAAGATGAAGAGAAGGGATTTACTTTGGTATCAAAATTACATCCGGCCATAAGTCATGGACTCAGGAAAGATGAAGACAAGTTTGATTATAACAAGGATGCAGGCATGTTTGTTTGTCCTGCCGGTCATATGGCAATCAGAAAAGCAAGGCAGGGGAAAAAGGATGGGAAATGGAATCAATCCATGACTTATTTCTTTGATATAGAGAAATGCAAGACTTGTTCACGAAGAGAAGGATGCTACAAGGAGGGGGCTAAAAGCAAGACCTATAGTATACCTATCAGGAATGAAGAACAGAAAAGGCAGCTTGGATTCCAGAAATCACAAGAATTTAAAGATATAGCTCGTCAAAGATACAAGATTGAGGCAAAGAATGCAGAATTAAAGCAGGTATACGGTTATGATAAGCACTGTCGTATGGGCTGGATGGTATGCAGATGCAAGGTGCTATGACCATCTTTGCCGCAAATATCAAGAGAATATTGAAACTAAGCTAAAAAACACTTATAAAAATTACCCACGTATAATATGATGGCCTTACTGACTATACAAGGCCGAATATAAACTCCTATCAAGATATATAAAAGCAGATTGCAAAACCGATATAAAGGCTAATACAATCTGCTTTCGTCTTTTTAAAGATTGGGATTAAATCTTAAGAGGATACCTTTTTCAGTGCCCTCACTTTTCAGACACCTTCTTTCCAAACGCAACGAATAAATTATTAATTACTTACACTCTTATTATTTCTTACAGTCGCAAGAAGAGTAAGCCACTAACATCCAAACCAATTTTTCCTGTTCCTTCAGGTAATCGCTCATCAATGCTACTGTCGCCTCGTCTCCGGATTCGGAAGCCAAAGAAAGTAATTTACGTTCTTCGGCAATAAACTGGCCGTAAGTGTCCAGAACGTTTTCCAACGCTTCGTCTGCACAAGATACGCCCGACACCTCCTTTACTTTGGCAACTTTCAGATATTCACTGAATTTGTTAACCGGAACACCACCTAACATCAGGATACGCTCAGCCAGTTCATCTACCTTTTCAGCGGCATCGTTATACATATCTTCGAACTTGCTGTGGAGAACAAAGAAACCGTGTCCCTTAATGTTCCAATGGAAACCGCGAAGGTTTGTATAGAATACCTGATAATCGGCTAATAACTGTTGTAATGCTTCAACTACTTTACCTGCAGCAACTGCATCCAAATGGATATAATCTAATGTCTTCATAATACTTTACTTTTTAATTGTTATACTTTTCGTTTTTCTTGTACTGCAAAGATACATCAGATATAAGTACCTGTCAAACAGATAATTTTTATACACGAATAGATATACTCTATCACACTTCCGGCAGAACGGATTACCAGTTCGATACCGAAGACACAGCATTCGTCGGAATGATACTTTTACACAAATATTCCATACCTGCCTGCTCTTGCTTTCAAAACATATATGCTTTGAACACGAAACATATATGTTTTGAAATCGAATCATATATGTTTCGCATTGCATTTCATGATTTTTTCCTACCTTCGTAAAAATTATCAATACAGAGTCCGTAACAACAAACAAAGAATATTATGAATATACAACAACTCGAATACATCCTGGCTGTAGACACATACCGCCATTTTGCCAAAGCTGCAGAACATTGCCGCGTAACTCAACCGACATTAAGCATGATGATCCAGAAACTGGAAGATGAACTGGGCGTGAAACTTTTCGACCGCAATATCCAGCCGGTCTGCCCTACTCCTGCCGGCCGTAAGGTGATCGATCAGGCACGTGTAGTCCTCTACCAAACTTCTCTGATTAAAGATATCGTAAACGAAGAAGAGCAATCTTTGAAAGGAACGTTCCGCCTCGCCGTGTTACCGACGATTGCTCCTTATCTGCTTCCCCGCTTTTTCCAGCAAGTATCGGAGAAGCACCCTGATCTGGATATCCGCATTCTGGAAATGCAAACGGCTCCTACAACGAAAGCCCTCCTTAACGGCGAAATAGATGCTGCCATCATCGCGAACCAACCGACGGAGGTGCAGCTACAGGGAGACATCCTATACTACGAACAGTTTTATGCTTACGTAGCCCGTAACGAAAGCGTGTTCAAGAAAGAGATGGTCCGCTCCGCCGATATCAGCGACGAACGTCTTTGGTTGCTGGATGAAGGACATTGTTTCCGCGATCAGCTGATGCGTTTTTGCCAAATGGAAAAGGTCAAACTCCGTCAGGCAGCCTACCGTCTGGGAAGTCTGGAGACTTTTATGCGTATGGTTGAAAGCGGCAACGGCGTCACTTTTATTCCGGAACTGGCTACCTATCAGTTAAGCGAACAGCAGAAAGAACTGGTACGCCCGTTTGCCATCCCCAAACCGGCACGTGAAATCGTCTGGGTAACCCGCAAAGATTTTATCCGGCATTCGGTCGCCGGTATTCTGATCGAAAGCATCCGAAAATCTGTTCCAAAAGAAATGCGTACGCTGCAAGCGGGGTTGCGAGTGGTCTGAAACGGAATTGTCTTTCATAGGACAGCAAAATTTGGAAAGTCGGCAATTTAAACACATGACCGATTCATGTCTATCTGGCTAAAAAACACCCCTGACGAAATAAATATTTCGGATGCGATGAAAAAAAATATCACTTTATGCTTGTAGTTTCCAAAAAAGCGTTACTTTTGCTGCGTATTTAAAAACAAAGAGACAAAATGAATCGATTTAGCTTTACATATTACTTTTATTACTTTTACTTTAGCAGAGTGAAGGCAGGAGTTTGTATGTAAAGCATTGATGAATGAATGTATATATCAATAACAAAATATGAAGTCCTGCCGGTTTCGGTGGGACTTTTTTGTTATTGAAAATTGAGAATTGAAAAATAATAGATAAAGAGAAGATGAAAAAGAAAGTAGCAATCCAGGGAATAGCCGGTTCGTATCACGATATAGCCGCCCGTAATTATTTCGAAGGTGAAGAGATTGAAATTATCGGTTGCAATACATTCAGAGATGTTATTTCAACCATCAAGAAAGATCCTTCCATTCTGGGAATGATGGCGATCGAAAATACGATTGCAGGCAGCTTGTTGCAAAACCATGAGTTGATCCGTGAAAGCGGTTTGCAAGTTATCGGCGAATACAAACTGCGCATATCCCACTCGTTGGTTGCACTTCCAGGGACCAATATCCACGATGTCAAAGAAGTCAACTCTCACCCGATCGCCCTAATGCAATGTACCGATTTCCTCGATACGCTACCTAACGCAAAAGTGGTCGAGAAGGAAGATACCGCCATGAGCGCCCGGTGGATTTCGGAAAACCAACTGAAGGGACACGCCGCCATCTGTGGGAAACTGGCCGCCCAGATCTACAACATGGAAGTCCTTGCCGAAGGGATCGAGACAAACAAACGAAACTTCACCCGCTTTTTGGCAATAGCCGACCGATGGACGGCAGACGAGATGCTCAAAGGTGAAGACAAAAACAAAGCGTCGGTCGTTTTCGCTCTCCCCCACACAGCCGGCAGCCTCTCCAAAGTTCTCTCCGTCCTTTCCTTCTACGACATGAATCTTTCTAAAATACAATCCTTGCCAATCATCGGCCGCGAATGGGAATATCTGTTCTATATCAATCTGACATTTACGGACTACCTGCGTTACAAACAGGCATTGGATGCTATCAGACCATTGACAAAAGACTTAAAAATATTAGGTGAATATGCAGAAGGAAAACAAAGTGTATAACATTACCCCCGCTAATCGCGTAGGTAGCGTACAGGAATACTACTTTTCCAGGAAACTGAAAGAAGTAGCCGAAATGAACGCCGCTGGTAAAAATGTGATCAACCTCGGCATTGGCAGTCCCGATCTTCCCCCTTCGGAACAGACAATCGAGACATTGTGTGAACATGCTCGTAAGCCGAACGAACATGGTTATCAGCCGTATGTAGGTATTCCTGAACTGCGTAAAGGATTCGCCGATTGGTATAAGAAATGGTATGACGTGGATCTTGATCCGAAAACAGAGATCCAACCGCTGATCGGTTCCAAAGAGGGAATCCTGCACATATCGCTGGCATTCTTGAATCCGGGCGATGGCGTGCTGGTTCCCAACCCCGGCTATCCGACCTATAGTTCGGTTAGCAAACTGGTTGAAGCCAATCTGATCCCTTACAAACTGAAAGAAGAATTAGGCTGGCAACCGGACTTCGAAGAACTGGAAAAAATGGATCTCTCGAACGTCAAACTGATGTGGACCAACTACCCCAATATGCCGACAGGAGCTAATGCCAGCATGGAACTGTACGAAAAACTGGTCGCTTTCGGAAAGAAGCACGGAATCATCATTTGCAACGACAACCCGTATAGTTTCATTCTGAACGAACATCCGTTAAGCATCCTGGCCGTACCGGGAGCCAAAGACATCTGTATAGAAATGAACTCCATGAGTAAAGCGCACAATATGCCAGGCTGGCGTATGGCAATGCTCGCTTCCAATGCCCAATTCGTACAGTGGGTCCTGAAAGTAAAAAGCAATATCGATTCCGGACAGTTCAAGCCGATGCAATATGCGGCCGTCGAAGCATTGAGCGCACCGAAGGAATGGTATGACAATATGAACCGTGTATACCGCAGTCGCCGTGATCTCGCCGGACAGATCATGCACACGTTGGGATGCGAATACGACGAAAAGCAGGTAGGTATGTTCCTTTGGGGGAAAATCCCAGCCGGAGCAGAAGGCAGCGAAGCAATAGCCGACAGAGTCCTGTACGAAGCCAACGTATTTCTAACGCCGGGATTTATCTTTGGCAACCTGGGCGAACGTTACATCCGTATCTCGCTCTGCTGTAAAAACGAGACATTGGAAGAAGCTTTGAAGAGAATAAAAAAGATTTATGATTTATAGTTTATGATTTATGTATCACCATCCAATCATATTCTCAAATCACAAATCATAAACTATAAATCATAAATTACAAATCATCATACAGTCATGGAAATGGAATTAGAATCAATCATGTTACCCGGTATAGACCCGCAACGTCCTATTGTAATCGCCGGTCCGTGTAGCGCTGAGACAGAAGAGCAAGTAATGGAAACGGCCAGAGGAATCGCAGACAAAGGCATCAAGTTGTTCCGCGCAGGAATCTGGAAACCTCGTACCAAACCGGGTGGATTCGAAGGAATTGGTGCAGAAGGCTTGCAATGGTTGAAACGGGTAAAAAAGGAAACAGGTATGTATGTGGCTACCGAAGTGGCAACGAAAGACCATGTTTTCGAAGCATTGAAAGCAGGGATCGACGTGTTGTGGATCGGAGCCCGTACAACGGTTAATCCGTTCGCCGTACAGGAGATCGCCGATGCACTGAAAGGAGTAGATGTTCCTGTTTTGATCAAGAACCCGGTCAATCCGGATTTGGAACTGTGGATCGGAGCTTTCCAGCGTCTCTATGGTGCCGGTATCCGTCGTCTGGGAGCCATCCATCGCGGTTTCAGCTCTTATGATAAGAAGATGTACCGCAACCTCCCGCTCTGGCATATCCCCATCGAACTTCGTCGCCGCATGCCGAACCTGCCTATTTTCTGTGATCCGAGCCATATCGGAGGCAAACGCGAACTGATCGCTCCTCTCTGCCAGCAGGCTATGGACTTGAGTTTCGATGGTTTGATCATCGAATCGCATTGCAACCCCGATTGCGCTTGGAGCGACGCTTCACAGCAGATCACACCGGATGTATTGGATTACGTTCTGAATTTATTGGTTATCCGCGACTCCAACCAGACAACGGAAAACTTGGCTGAACTCCGCCGCCAGATCGACGGTATCGACGAACAACTACTGGAACTGCTGGCTAAACGTATGCGTATCTCCCGCGAGATCGGCGTGTACAAAAAAGAGCACAATATGCCAATCCTGCAATCACCGCGCTACAGCGAAATTCTGGAAAAGCGTTCCAATATGGGTGAACAGATGGATTTGAGTACGGACTTTGTAAAAGAAATCTTGAAAGAAATCCATGAAGAATCCGTCCGCCAGCAGATGATCATCATGAATGAACAATAATAATAATGTGCCAATGAGCTAATATGCCAATTTGCCAATGGGACATTCTCTTTAATTGGTACATTGGCACATTATTATGGACACATTAATACATTAAACAATTACTGATAATGAAAATATTGATATTGGGTGCAGGGAAGATGGGATCTTTCTTCACCGATTTACTTAGTTTTGAACATGAAGTAGCCGTACTTGAGAGCGATCCGAAACGGATGCGTTTCATATACAACGCCCTTCGCCTACAGAAGCCGGAAGAAGTTGCCGAATTCAAACCCGAATTAGTCATCAATTGCGTGACACTAAGCTATACGATCGAAGCATTCAAGAGTGTCATGCCTTACCTGCAGCCATACTGTATCATCTCGGATATCGCATCGGTCAAGACACACCTGAAAGAATTTTACGAAACATGTGGCTTCCCGTATGTTTCTACCCACCCGATGTTTGGTCCGACATTCGCCAATTTGGGACAACTGGAGAAAGAAAATACGATCATTATCTCCGAAGGGGATCATCTGGGAAAAATATTCTTCAAAGATATCTATTCCAGCCTGCGCCTACATATCTGCGAATATACTTTCGAAGAACATGACAAAGTCGTGGCTTATTCGCTCGGTATTCCGTTTGCATCCACAATGGTATTCGCTGCCACGATGAAACACCAGGATGCTCCGGGTACAACTTTCAAACGTCACATGAAGATAGCCAGAGGCCTGCTTTCCGAAGACGACTATCTATTGACGGAAATCCTTTTCAACCCGCGCACACCTCATCAGATCGCACGCATCCAAGAGGAACTGGATATCTTGCAGGAAATTATCAAAAACAAAGATTCGGAAAGAATGAAAGAATACCTGACCAAGATCAGGAAGAATATCGAATAATACAGTTCAATACACCGCTTTCCAAGATACAATCTGGTAACAACAAATCGTTCCACAGCTGTGAGTCGTCCAGCTCACACTTGTGGAACAACTTATTTAATGACTTCATACCATAAAACAAACGATCATGAACAACATCATCCACTTTATGGCAAGACTATCATTGCTATATTCCCTGTTATGGAGCATTTCCATTCACGCTTATGCACACAGCCGAGATACCGACCCAAACTCCACATATCCGACACCGGACCGTCTTTTTCCACATTGCACGTAGCTTGAACCGCAACCTCGTCTGTTATGATGCCAACCAAACCAATGGCAAACTAGACACCAAAGAACCCATAAAAGTTTACTGGCTGAACCGAGAAATGGAACCGGGAAAAACTAACGGACTAAGTTTCATACAAAAAAAGATGGCCTACGGTTACAAAGTGGTTTCAATAGCAGAACATACTTGCACGATTACCCTAACGGCTTATCCGGAAAAGAAACTGACGATCTGTAGGGAGGGAGATCACTTCGTCTGCCATGTCAAGATAGACAACCGGCAGGCTATCCTACAATCTTTGTATGTCAAGGCCAGCCCCAACAATCCGCTAAATGTGGAATACGTGGAACTGCAAGGCATAACAACCGATACTGGCGTCCCTGTTACGGAAAAGGTCAGCAAATAAAAAAGAAATACGGTTGCTATCAACGACACAGGTCTTTGAACTTTTTTGCAACTATTTTGCAACTAAAAAATGTAAAAACCGCTTGAAAAGCGTATTTTTGTCCTTGTATTTCAAAAAAGAGTGTTTTACGGATGAAGGTATGTATAGCTGAAAAGCCCAGTGTAGCACGCGAAATTGCAGAAGTTCTCGGGGCAACCAAAAAGATGAACGGGTATATTGAAGGAAACGGGTATCAGGTAACCTGGACTTTCGGACATCTGTGCACTCTCAAAGAGCCCAATGATTATTCAGAGAACTGGAAACGATGGAGTCTAGCTTCCCTCCCAATGATCCCGCCTCGATTCGGGATCAAGTTGATCAGCAACCCGACATACGAACAGCAATTCAAAACAATCGAAGAACTGATGCAGAATGCCGAAATGGTTATCAACTGCGGAGATGCCGGCCAGGAAGGAGAACTGATCCAGCGTTGGGTGATGCAAAAGGCTGGCTGTAAATGCCCGGTCTACCGCCTATGGATATCTTCGTTGACAGAAGAAGCGATCCGCGAAGGTTTTCAACATTTGAAAGAACAGTCCGACTTCACCAAGTTATACGAAGCCGGTCTTTCCCGTGCCATCGGTGACTGGCTGTTAGGGATGAACGCAACACGCCTTTATACGCTTCGCTACGGACAAAATCGGCAAGTGCTTTCTATCGGACGAGTACAGACACCTACCCTTGCACTCATCGTAAACCGACAAGCCGAAATAGACAACTTTAAGCCGGAACCTTATTGGGAACTGAAAACAGTTTACCGAAACACTACTTTCTCGGTTACCAAAGGCAAATTCACGAAGAAAGAGGAAGGGGAAGCTTTCCTGGAAATAGTCCGGCAAAAAGAATTCACCGTCACCGACATATCAGAAAAGAAAGGGAAGGAATATGCTCCCCGCCTTTTCGACCTGACTTCGTTGCAGGTGGAATGTAATAAGAAATTTGCTTTCACGGCTGACGATACATTGAAGCTGATCCAGTCGCTATACGAAAAGAAAGTGACAACCTACCCGCGTGTCGACACCACTTTTCTAAGTGACGATATCTATCCTAAAGTTCCCAACACACTTAACGGCCTGGTTGACTATATCGACCTGACGGCCTCGCTGTTGAAGGCGAAAATACGGAAAGACAAACGTGTATTCGACAACTCGAAGGTGACGGATCACCATGCCATCATCCCAACCGGTGTACCAGCACGCAACCTAACGGACAACGAACGGAAGGTGTACGACCTGGTGGTCCGCCGTTTCATCGCAGCTTTTTACCCAGACTGCGAAATCTCGACTACTACGGTATTGGGTAAAGTCGACAAAGTAGATTTCAAGGTAACAGGCAAACAGATACTGAAACCGGGATGGCGCGTTGTGTTCGGAGCAGAGCAGAAAGACTCGGACGCCGAACCGTCAGATGAAGAAGGCGTACTGCCGGATTTCGTAAAAGGAGAAAGTGGCCCCCACAAACCGACATTAGGCGAAAAATGGACACAGCCGCCCAAACCCTACACCGAAGCGACATTGCTCCGCGCCATGGAAACAGCCGGTAAACTTGTGGACAATGACGAATTGAGAGACGCATTGAAGGAAAATGGTATAGGCCGTCCTTCCACCCGCGCCGCCATCATCGAGACTTTATTCAAACGCAATTATATCCGCAAGGAACGCAAGAACCTTTTTCCTACAGCTACTGGTGTGGAACTCATCGACACGATACAGGAAGAGCTGCTGAAAAGCGCCGAACTGACCGGTCTTTGGGAAAAGAAACTACGACAAATCGAACGGGGCACCTACGAAGCCCGTACTTTTTTGGAAGAGCTTAAGCTGATGGTCCATCAAGTAGTGATCAACGTCCTCTCCGACCAGACCGGACGCACCATCACAATCGAGCAGGCTGCTCCGGAGAAGCCCCAAGCCGAAAAGGAGCCGAAAGGGAAAAAAACGCGCAAACCGCGTGCCAAGAAGGAAAAGACTGCCGGTCAACCGGAATCAACAACCGTTCCCGTAAAGCCGGTATGCCCGATTTGTAAGAAAGGTAGCATCTTGCGTGGGAAAACGGCTTACGGCTGTTCCGAATATAAAGATGGTTGTACTTTCCGCATGGATTACGCCACCTATGGCGAAGGATTGTCGGATGAGGAATTAGTGAAGGTGATCAGTGGAATCAGAAAGGATTAAACCGACAAATTGGTTTACACTTTCTTTACGACAAATCAAATATGAAAACATAATTAATAAAGAACTACAAAGTATTTTAAAACAAAATGGGATTTAATAATTAATCTAAAATTAATGAAAGAAGAATGGTTCCCTTTGGTTAATGAAAAGGGAGAGACAATAGGAAAAGCTACCCGTAAGGAGTGCCATAACGGATCGAAAATGTTACATCCGGTAGTGCACCTGCATATTTTCAATAAAGCAGGTGACCTCTACCTACAAAAGCGTTCGATAAACAAAGATATCCAACCCGGTAAATGGGATACAGCAGTAGGGGGGCATATTGACTACGGAGAGACGGTCGAAGATGCCCTTCACCGGGAAGTACGGGAAGAATTAGGGATAACAGATTTCATCCCGCAATTCATCACCCGTTATGTATTCGAATCGGCTATAGAAAAAGAGTTAGTCAACACCTACCGTACCACTTACGACGGTCCGATCATCCCTGACCCTTCCGAACTGGACGGTGGACGTTTCTGGTCTCCTTCCGAAATCCTCGAAAATATGGGAAAAGGAATTTTCACACCCAACTTCGAAAGGGAATATAAACGGTTATTCATGTAAACTACAAAAACACTAAAACAATGGCAAAAGAATTAGAACTCAAGTACGGCTGTAACCCCAACCAGAAGCCATCGCGCATTTTCATGCAGCAAGGGGAGTTGCCCATAGAAGTCTTGAACGGACGTCCCGGATATATCAACTTCCTGGATGCTTTCAACAGCTGGCAATTAGTAAAAGAACTGAAAGAAGCAACCGGACTGCCCGCCGCCGCTTCCTTCAAGCACGTAAGTCCGGCAGGGGCCGCCGTGGGTATCGAGATGAACGATACGTTGAAGAAAATCTATTTTGTGGACGATCTTCCGCTCACTCCGCTTGCAACCGCCTATGCTCGCGCCCGCGGTGCCGACCGTATGTCGTCCTACGGCGACTTCATCGCACTCAGCGACATATGCGACGAAGCGACTGCACGCCTCATCAACCGCGAAGTTTCCGATGGCGTCATTGCTCCCGACTATACGTTGGAAGCGCTTGAAATCTTGAAAAATAAACGGAAAGGCACTTATAATATCATCAAAATCGATCCAGACTACTGCCCCGCTCCTATCGAACACAAAGATGTTTTCGGCATCACATTCGAACAGGGACGTAACGAGATCAAATTAGACGAAAACCTGCTGACCAACATCCCGACCCTGAACAAAAATTTCCCAGACGAAGCGAAACGCGACCTGATCATCGCCCTTATCACACTGAAATATACGCAGAGCAACTCAGTCTGCTACGTTAAGGACGGACAGGCCATCGGTATCGGTGCCGGCCAGCAAAGCCGTATCCACTGTACCCGTCTGGCGGGCAACAAGGCAGATATCTGGTACTTACGCCAGCATCCGAAAGTAATGAATCTGCCTTGGATCGAGAAAATCCGTCGTGCAGACCGAGACAACACGATCGACGTCTACATCAGCGACGACCACGAAGATGTTTTGGCCGACGGTATCTGGCAACGGTTTTTCACTGAAAAACCGGAAATCCTGACACGCGAAGAAAAACGTGCCTGGCTGGACACACTTAAAGGCGTTTCATTGGGCTCCGACGCCTTTTTCCCCTTCGGTGACAATATCGAACGGGCACACAAAAGCGGCGTAGATTATATCGCACAGGCAGGCGGTTCCGTCCGTGACGATCATGTGATCGACACGTGTGACAAATACGGCATCGCAATGGCATTCACAGGTGTACGGTTGTTTCACCATTAACAAGGGAATTCTTGTTTTTAAAACATTAGTGTTTTTCACATTTGGTTCTTCGTCAATTAAGAGGTAACACTTGACAACCAAAGTTCAACAAATAAAGAAGTTTGAATGAAATCAATAGAGAATGATATACTTCTACATGCAATTGAATAAACCAATGAATAGCAAAATACAATAAATGGAAACCTCTAAATTGACGAAGAACCAAAGATTTTATGGAATAACACGTATTCTGCCCTACGCTTGAACCTCAAGAGGGCATTTAAGCAGCTTCCGGTAAAAAACTACTCGTCCTTATAAAATTACTCCTCCAACATCCCTTCCAAATAACGGTCGGGAGCTAACCCTATGCTCTGGAGGAATCCCGCCAGAGCGCTATATGTTAAACTATTCTCCGACAAGTTCATCAAGGCAATCCGGCGGAGACATCCGAACGGGATCGCATAATCCACATAAGGGACCAAGTTAGCCCCTATAAAATCATATCCCGCTTCTACCGGATCACAAAATTGTACAAGCCGCCATTCCTGTTCAGAGGCCCAACAAGGTTCCCGCACTTCCAGGCAAGCATTGCAAAGCATCGAGAAGAAACGTGAATCCCGCTTGAACCCGGTATGCTCTTCATCATAAAAGAATTTGTCATATTCCCGCCTCATCTGCGAGACAAACGCGTTCAGATTCTCCTCCTCATTATATTTGCAACGGAGCAAGTATTTTTCCTCCGACAAACTATACTCACCTAGTGCCCCGTAATCGAAAGTCAGCCGCAAACAGGAAGTATCCTTTTCCTTCACACCGGAAGGGATTTCCAAATTCTGGTAAAGGGAAAGAGCGTACATCTCCACCTCCGGTCCGATAAGCATCCGGCGGTTCTCCCGGAAAAAAGGAATATTTTGTTTACTAAGCTCCGGCCCGATGCCTTTTTGCTCTTCATGCAACACGATCGAACGGCGAAGCAGGGACAAACCGTATCCGATTACTTCGTCCGACTTGGCATACAACAAATTAGGAACATGCAAGGTGAATGTTTCCGGCGTCTTCGACTCCTTGCATCCGCGAACAAAGGATTCTATTGAAACATAGGAATATAAATCCATCTTTTATGATTTTTTTGGACGTCAAATATACAATTTATATTAGAGATTATCTACCTTTGTTAAAACTTTTATAAACTACATAAAACCAATAAAACAAAATGAAACGTCGTGATTTCCTTAAGACCAGTGTTGTAGCAGGTGTAGCCTTATCTCTGAACTTTGAAGGATTACAGGCTGCTCTCTCCTCGAATACAGTAGCGGTAGAGCAAGCACCCGATCTGGTAGCAGTAATGGGCGGTGAACCGGCAGTCATGCTCGACAAAGCCTTAGAAGCGCTTGGCGGCATCGGCAAATATATCAAAAAAGGGCAGAAAGTCGTTATCAAGCCCAATATCGGCTGGGACCGTACACCGGAACTGGCCGGTAATACCAATCCTGAATTGATAAAGGCCCTTGTAAAGAAATGTTTCGAAGCTGGAGCCGAAAAGGTAACGGTATTCGACCACACGTGCGACAACTGGCAGAAATGTTACGAGACAAGCGGCATCGCCGCCGCCGTAAAAGAAGCAGGTGGTATCATCATGCCAGGCAACGACGAAAAATATTTCAAAGAAGTAGACATTCCCGACGGCGTGACACTGAAAAAAGCCAAGATACACGAGTCACTGATCGAAGCGGACGCCTGGATCAATGTTCCTATCCTGAAGAACCACGGAGGAGCCAAGCTGTCATGCGCAATGAAGAATATGATGGGGATCGTCTGGGACCGCCGCTTCTTCCACCAGAACGACTTGCAGCAATGTATCGCCGATATCTGTACCTGGAAGAAGAAACCGGTTCTGAACATCGTGGATGCCTACCGCATGATGCATCAGAACGGTCCGCAAGGAAAAAGTGCAGCTGACGTGGCTACGTTAAAATCGATGATTGTTTCTCCGAATATCGTCGCCGTCGATACGGCCGCCCTCGCTCTGTTCAACCAGGTAAAGAAATTGGATATGGCTGCCGTTGGACATTTGAGCAAAGGGGAAGCTCTTAAATTAGGTTCTACCGATCTGAAAAAAATAAACATCAAACGTATTAAGATCTGATGAAGAAACGGAATTATCTAAAGGGATTGAGAGTTTTGCTCGCAATCCTCTTTTTTGTACCCATACTTTTGTTTTTCGTAGACTTTTCAGGAGTTTTACCGGATAGTGTACATCGTTTGCTGCATCTGCAACTGATGCCGTCCTTGTTGGGAGGAATGGTCGGTCTGATCGTGTTCCAATTCTTGCTGGCACTGGCATTCGGACGTATTTATTGTTCCACGATATGTCCGGCAGGCGTATTCCAGGATATCATCAACCGTCTATTTTGCATCGGTAAGAAAAAGAAGAAAGGAAGCCGTCGTTTTACTTACCACAAGCCGATGAACCGGCTACGCTACGTACTGCTGGTAATTACGGCAGTCATGGCTGTTTTCGGTCTTAGCGAATTGTGCCTGCTCTTAGACCCGTACAGCAACTTCGGACGTATTGCGGCAAGTCTGTTCCGTCCGATCGTGATGTGGGGGAATAACATACTCGCCGACCTGCTGATGAAAGTGGACAACTACTCGTTGTTCCATGTGACAATCAGTACCGTGACGGCTTCCGGTCTGATCGCAGCAACCATCGCATTGCTTGTTTTCATCGTCATGACTGTTTTCCGCGGACGATTGTTCTGTAATACGATCTGCCCTGTCGGAGCTTTGTTGAGTCTTTTCTCGCGCTACTCGTTCTTCCGTATAACTTTCGATAAGGAAGCCTGTACGCATTGCGGGAATTGCGAACATACCTGCAAGGCGGAAGCGATCGACAGCAAAAACCTGACGATCGATACATCCCGTTGCGTAGATTGTTTCAATTGTGTTTCTTCCTGTGCCAAAGGCGGCTTGCGGTATCGTCTGCAATTTCCGGGTATGAAACAGGAGGAAACAGTCGATACTCAAGCTGTAAAGGAATTATATTCCAGCCAACTGACAGTCGCCAACAGCCGCCGTACATTTCTGGCCACAAGTGCAACCATTGCCGCCTCGCTGCCGATCGCATCTGCGATTGCCGAAGGAGGAAAAGGGAAAATGAACAGAAAAGGCAGAAAGAAGTGGCCTCCCCTCACGCCTCCGGGTTCTATCAGTCTGGAACGTTTCAAAGACAAATGTACAGGATGCCAGATATGTGTCGTCCGCTGTCCGAGCCAGGTCTTGCGCCCGACAGGATTGGAATACGGTTTGGATTATATGTTGAAACCACGTCTGGCCTATATCAGCAGTTATTGCAACTACGAGTGCACAGTCTGTTCCGATGTATGCCCTACCGGTGCGATCAAACCTCTGACTATCGAAGAGAAGACAACGACACAGGTCGGCATTGCCACTTTCTTCAAAGGCCGTTGTGTTGTTAATACGGAAGAGAAAGACTGCGGTGCCTGTGCAGAACATTGCCCGACCCAGGCCGTACACATGGTTCCTTACAAAGGAACACTGACAATCCCGCAGATCAACCCTGACCTTTGTATCGGATGCGGCGGATGCGAATCGATCTGTCCGGTACGCCCAATGCGTGCCATCATCGTCAAATCGAACGTTGAGCACAAATTCGTCGAAAAGCCTAAAGAAGAGGAAATCAAAGAAATTGAGGTAGACGATTTCGGTTTCTGATTAACGATATATAACCGACTATATTATGAGGCCTTATTTGTGAAAGTAAGGCCTTTTCTTTATCTTTGCAGCCATGAAATTCGAATTACAACATAACGACACAAAATCAAATGCAAGGGCGGGTCTGATTACCACTGATCATGGAGTAATTGAAACGCCTATTTTTATGCCGGTCGGCACACAGGGCACAGTTAAAGGCGTCCACATGACCGAGTTGGAAGAAGATATCAACGCACAAATCATTTTAGGAAACACATACCATTTATATCTCCGTCCCGGATTGGAAATATTAGAACAGGCAGGCGGATTGCACAAATTCAACACATGGAACCGGCCAATCCTGACAGATAGCGGTGGTTTCCAGGTTTTTTCTCTTTCCGAAAACCGCAAGTTGCATGAGGAAGGCGCCATGTTCCGCTCACATATCGACGGCTCCAAGCATCTGTTTACCCCGGAAAAGGTTATGGATATCCAGCGGATCATCGGGGCGGATATCATTATGGCTTTCGATGAATGTTGTCCGGGCGATGCCGATTATGAATACGCGAAAAAGTCCCTCGGTCTGACGGAACGTTGGCTGGACCGTTGTTTCGAACGTTTCAACTCTACAGAGCCGAAATACGGTTACCAGCAAAGTCTTTTCCCAATTGTACAAGGTTGTGTTTATCCGGAACTGCGCCGAAAGGCAGCCGAGAATGTAGCGGAAAAGGGCGCTGACGGCAATGCGATCGGTGGCCTGGCAGTAGGCGAACCAACAGAGAAGATGTACGAGATGATCGAAGTAGTCAACGAGATCCTGCCGAAAGACAAGCCTCGTTACCTAATGGGAGTCGGCACACCGATCAATATTTTAGAGGGGATTGAACGGGGTATCGATATGTTCGACTGCATCATGCCGACGCGCAACGGACGTAACGGACAGATATTTACCCGCTTCGGCACGATCAATATGCGTAATAAGAAATGGGAGAACGACTTCTCTCCTATCGATCCGGATGCTCATTCGGCTATCGACACGCGCTACAGCAAGGCGTATCTACACCATTTGATCAAAGTGAATGAGATGTTAGGACTTCAACTGGCATCAATTCATAACCTCGCGTTTTACCTGTGGCTCGTAAAAGAGGCACGCAAACATATTATTGCCGGCGATTTCACGACCTGGAAGAGTGAAATGGTCCGTCAATTATCAAACCGGTTATAAGCAAACTGTCACATGAAATTCAAACTGAAACGGATAGACTGGTATATCATCAAGCAATTCTTAGGTACTTATATCTTTGCGATTGCCCTGATTATCGCTATCTCGGTCGTCTTCGATATAAATGAGAAGATCGACAAGTTCCTGAGTCCGGACGTACCGTTGAAAGCGATTGTCTTCGACTATTACATGAACTTCATCCCGTATTTCGCGAATCTGTTCAGTCCGTTGTTTACTTTCATTGCCGTTATCTTCTTCACCTCAAAGTTAGCAGACAATTCAGAAGTGATCGCAATGTTGGCGAGCGGGATGAGTTTCCGGCGTCTGATGTTGCCTTACGCGATTTCGGCAGGGATCATTGCACTCAGTACGTTTGTGCTGAACGCTTATATCATTCCGCCTGCCAACGCCACGCGTATCGACTTCCAAAACAAATATATCAAGAATAAGAAGGTAGACTATGTCCGTTCCGCCCAATTGGAGATCGAGCCGGGCGTAATCGCCTATTTCGACCGCTACGACGCGCGTTCCGGGATGGGATACCGTTTCTCTTTGGAGCACTTCGAGGACAAGAAGATGATTTCACGCCTCACGGCAAACTCCATCAAATACGATTCGCTATACAATTGGACGCTGATCGACTACATGATCCGCGACTTCGACGGGATGCGCGAACATATCACCGAAGGGAGCCGCATGGACACCACATTGACAATCGTCCCTTCGGACTTCCTGATCTCTGTCAATGACTGCGAGACGATGACTTCTTCCGAACTATCCACGTATATCGACCGCCAGAAGAAAAGAGGGATCGGCAATATCCAGACGTTCCAGATCGAATACCACAAACGTTTTGCCGCCATCATGGCCGCCTTCATCCTGACCTCCATCGGAGCCTCGCTCTCTTCCCGCAAGATCAAAGGAGGCATGGGGTTGAACATCGGCATCGGACTGGCCTTGAGTTTCTCCTACATCCTCTTCACCACCGTCACATCGACCTTCGCCATCAACGGCAGCCTCAGCCCCGCTATGGCCGCCTGGATTCCGAATATATTGTATACGTTTATCGCGATTTATTTGTACCGGAAGGCACCGAGATAAGAAATGTTTTGCAAAACCAACCATCATACTATCATAATCGTCCGTATATTGTTTTAAAACAGTGTGTTATGACATGACAGTTGCCGTTTTATACTATCATTCATCTGTCATAACCATCATGGAAAAAAACGATAATATTCTGTGTATCAATCAACAATAAAAACAGAAACCGTCCGGGAATAGATGCAAAACAGGTTAAAATAGCTTCATTTTTCATCAAGACAGGCTTTTCTTTTGCCCAAAAAGGCTTGGATAGCCGCTTAAGACCCGGGTGTAAGCACCACGGAGACCCGAGTGAGGGAGAGGTGCAGATCCGGGTCTGTGCAAGGCCTTTCCGTGGATGCGTGGATGTTTATCCGCCATGCTGGGGGTGTTTTTATGTCTCGTTTTTGCATTTTGTCCGGCAAAAAAGGCTGTTTTCATTAGAAAAACGACCTCGTTTTGTCGATGGCCATTTGGGCTTAAATAAATACAAACAGCCCATTATCAATCATATAAGTAAACCAGCAAGTAAAAAGCATGATAGATGCATGATGGTAGAATGATAGTGGAAAACAGCAACTGTCATACTTTAATATATTGTGTAACAACAGCTAATAACCCAAAATGATAGTATGATGGTTGGTTTGCGAAATTTTCATGAAAGAAGAGAGGTGATCTCGAATAGTAATTTTTGGTGCGGTTACCCTGATTACCTTTAGAGTTTTCCAAAAGCAACAGGCAGCTCTTTTCGCTAAAACCCTCGTTTAAGATAGGTTTCATCCCATCTGAACGGTTTTGAGGAATGTCGAAGGCGCCGGCATCCGGTGTCAAAAGGAATACCGGATAAAGGCTCACGCCGAACATACAAAAAAAGAGGATACATAGTCTCGATGTATCCTCTTTTCCTTTAAATTTAATGAATTACTTAATCAATTTCAATCCAACTTCAAACTTAGTTGTCTTTTCCATCGCTT
>ENA-ORCN01001072-ORCN01001072.1-human-gut-metagenome-genome-assembly--contig:-NODE-1072-length-20344-cov-6.938027_pt1 | contig 20344 bp, 17 predicted proteins | sample MGYA00242984_ERZ507984 | MGnify/ENA primary metagenome ERZ507984 (study PRJEB26167, sample SAMN06115395) | human gut metagenome | host: Homo sapiens | place: China:Hubei | collected 2016-05-19... | reverse complement strand
GGAAGCCGAATAAATATACAGAGACTGAGAATCCGAAAGCTGTTTGACATAATACAGCACATCACCGGAGCTCGGCAGAAACAGCTCTTTTATAGCAAAATCAATATCTGATTTTTTGTTCTTTTTCAAATCGTATGCAGTAGTCATAACGGCGAGATTATCCGGGTTCTGCTTGGAATAATACAGTATTCCGTCATTGTACTTAAAACTCTTTTCAACGCCGTAATCCAGAAGCTTTGCTTCTTTTTTAGCTTTTGAAGAGCTTTTTATACTGCACATATAGAGGTCATATTTTTGACTGACCTTCGCCGAGGCGGTGGTATAGATAAGATACTCGCCGTCCGAAGTGAGCAGCACCGACGAGTCGTCGGATATTGTCAGCTTATGTTTTTGACCGTAAGCGGAAAGATATGTTCCGCCATCTGTCGCTTTATACACTATTGCCTGACTGTCGGCCTTGGGGACATTATTTTTGCCGGACAGCAGAAAAATCAACGCAGCCGTAGCTGCCGCCGCGAACACAAAAATGCTCACGGCAGCGACTGCGACTGTGCTTTTTTTGAATCTGATTTTAGCCATTTGAAAACCTTTCGGTCTGTTTTCAGCGGGCTGCCTTGAGTTCAAGCGCCTGCTTGGTCTTTTTAACTATGTTTTCCGCATCAAGACCGTAGATGTGGAGAAGCTCAACTGCCGGACCGGAGCGTCCGAAAACATCCTCTACGCCGAGCTTTACGACCGGCACGGGAACTGTTTCGCAAATAACCTCGCTGACGGCTCCGCCGAGTCCGCCGATAACGGAATGCTCCTCTGCGGTAACAATTGCGCCGGTATCTCTTGCGGCGTCGATAATTGCCTGCCTGTCAATCGGCTTTATGGTGTGCATATTGATAACTCTTGCGGATATGCCTTCATTTTCAAGCATATCTCTTGCCATAAGAGCCTCGTTGACCATAAGACCCGTGGCGATTATGGTCACATCCTTACCGTCTGCGAGCTGAACCGACTTGCCGATTTCAAACTTGTAGTTGTCGGGATCGTTGAATCTCGGCACTGCAAGACGACCGAAGCGAAGGTAGACGGGGCCGTCATACTCCGCAGCGGCGAAAACAGCCGCTCTCGCCTCAACATCATCGGCGGGATTGATTATAACCATACCGGGGATGGTACGCATGAGAGCTATATCCTCGCAGCACTGATGGCTCGCGCCGTCCTCACCGACGGATATACCCGCATGGGTAGCACCGATTTTGACGTTAAGATGGGGATAGCCCACAGTGTTTCTTATCTGCTCAAAAGCACGGCCTGCGGCGAACATTGCAAAAGAGCTGGCAAATACAGTGTATCCGATGGTCGAAAGTCCGCCGGCAACACCTATCATGTTGCATTCGGCAATACCGGTATCAAAGAATCTGTCCGGATATGCCTTTTTAAACATTGCTGTCTTGGTCGCCTCTGCAAGGTCTGCATCAAGAACGACGAGCTTATCATTTATGGCTCCGAGCTCTACGAGCGCCTTGCCGTAACCGTCACGCGTTGCCGCTTTTATAATTTCTGCCATAGCACGACATTCCTTTCACTGAAATTAGTTGGCTTCAAGGCTTGTGAGAGTAGCATTGAGCTCCTCCATAGCCTCTTTGTACTGCTCCTCGTTGGGAGCCTTACCGTGCCATGAGCACTGATTTTCCATGAAGGAAACGCCCTTGCCCTTGACACTCTTGGCGATTATTGCGGTGGGCTTACCTTTGAACTCGATAGCCGCATTGAAAGCCGCGTCCATCTCATCGAAGCTGTCCGCATATATCTCAAGAACATTCCAGCCGAAAGCCTTGAATTTCTCGGCTATCGGATAAGGGGAATTGACCTCTGCAATCGTTCCGTCTATCTGAAGATTGTTGTTATCAACAACCGCAACAAGATTGTCAAGACCCTTAGCGCAGGCATACATTGCCGCCTCCCAGACCTGACCCTCCTGAATCTCGCCGTCGCCGAGAATGGTATAAACTCTGAAGCTCTTGCCCGAAAGCTTTGCACCGAGAGCCATACCGACGGCTACGGAGATTCCCTGACCGAGCGAACCGGTGCTGGCATCGACGCCGGGAACGGTTCTCATGTTCGGGTGACCCTGAAGTCTCGAATCGCTCTTTCTGAGTGTTTTGAGCTCCTCGACGGGGAAATATCCTCTGTGCGCAAGCACGGAATAATAGGCGGGCGCGGCATGACCTTTCGACATGACGAGCCTGTCCCTGTCTTCCCACTGCGGATTCTTCGGGTCGATGTTGAGCCGATGGAAGTAGAGGTAAGTCAGGATATCGGCGATTGAAAGCGAGCCGCCCGGATGACCGGACTTTGCATTATAAACGCCTTCAATTGCACCCATTCTCACCTTACAAGCTTTGATCTTCAACTGTTTGCTGACAATTGTGTCCACAACAGCCACCTCCTGTAATAATGTATTTATTGGCAATCTTTTTCAATATATTCGAGAAAATCGGCAACGGCGCCCTTATTACAGTGACACGCAACAAATGTTGCTGCATCCTTCATCTCCTGCGGCGCTTGACCGCAGACCGCCGGAACACCGACACTCTTTATCATATCAAAGTCGTTAAAATAGTCGCCTATTGCTCCGGTGTGCTCATGCGGAACACCGAGCATATCGGCTATTTCAAGTGCCGACGTGCCTTTGTTGGTCCCCTCAAGCAGCATCTCGTAGCTCGCTACCGAGGATGACATATACATGACACCGTCGCTGTCTGTGGAGTTAAGATACTTCACCATACGCGAAACCACGGGCGGAAGTCCCATAAATATAACCTTGCCCCAATTCTCCTTCGGGACATCATCAAACTTTTTGAAGTTCTGATGCGGTATGCGGTCCGCAAGCGACATCGCACCGCTGAAAACGCCGGGATTGAGAATAAATATCTCTTTGTCCGTGCAAATTTCTATCTGTATATGCGGAAAGTTTTCGTTCACGCGCTTTACTATGTCTATGCCGCGCTCGTCTATAGCATGAAATGAAAGCATCCTCTCATGCTCATAATCGTAAATTCCGGCACCGTTTAAGATAACCGCAGGCGTGGATTTTATCGGCAGGCGCTCATAATGCTTTCTGAGCGAAGATATATTTCTTCCCGAGGCAAGAGTAAAATGACCGCCGAGGTCTTTGACAAAATGCGTAATAGCCTTCAGATTCCGCTCCGGCAATGTTCTGAGCTTGGTGTTCAGAGTGCCGTCAACATCGGAAATTATCAGCCAATCGGAAAAGTCTGTCTTCATATTTATCACTTTCTGATTTTTCTTAAAAATTTTTCAAAATATTCGGGCAACTCGGAGGAAAGCTCTATCCTCTCCCCCGTTACCGGATGGTCAAAGCCCAAAAGCCTTGCGTGCAGGCACTGACCGCCGAGCTCTGTTATAACATTCTTCTGCGGGCCGTATACCGCATCGCCCGCCACCGGATGACCGATATGCGCCATATGAACTCTTATCTGGTGAGTTCGGCCTGTTTCGAGCCGCAGGCGGACAAAAGTAAATTTTTCATATTCTTCTACTGTGTAATAATGAGTGACCGCAGGTCGGGAATTTTTATCCGTAACGGTCATTTTCTTTCTGTCATTGGGATTTCTGCCTATCGGAGCGTCTATTATCCCCTCGGGCTCGCGCAGTTTGCCGTAAACCACCGCCGCATATTCGCGGGTCAGGCTGTGTTCTTTAATCTGATGCGCAAGCGAGGCGTGCGCCATATCGTTTTTCGCAACCAGCAGCAATCCGCTCGTATCCTTATCTATCCTGTGAACTATGCCGGGGCGCAAAACTCCGTTGATTCCCGAAAGGCTGCTGCCGCAGTGATACAGCAGCGCATTGACAAGCGTTCCGCTCCTGTTTCCCGGTGCGGGGTGAACCACCATGCCCTTGGGCTTGTTGACAACGAGCATACAGTCGTCCTCATACCGTATATCGAGCGGAATATTTTCCGACTGCCACCTCATCGTCGACCTTCGGTTTGAAGCTCTTACCGACAGTCTTTCCGTTGACCGTTATACAGCCGTTTTCCGCCATATGCTGAATACGGGAACGCGAGAGCTCCGGGAAAGCATCCGCTACCGTGCGGTCAATACGCTGATCCGCCGTTTCGGAATCGACCGAAAAGCTCAGCGAATAACCTCCGGGCAAGGGCTCAGACATTTTTCTCATCTCCGCCGTCTTCGGCTTTCTTGTCGTCGTCCGACAGATATTTCTTGTTTTCTTTTATCAGGTCATATACCGTTTTCACTATAAGCAGAGCGGCGCCGACGGTAACACAGCAATCGGCAAAATTGAAAACCGCAAAATTGACAAAGGTGGGCTCGATATAGTCGACAACAAAGCCCCTTGCAACGCGGTCAACAAAGTTACCCGCACCGCCGGCTATAATAACCGCCACACACCAGTAAATAAAACCGGGCTTAATTTTCTTCGTCATGAGCAGAAAAATAAACATGACTATAACAACCGCCGTAAAAATCGTCAGAAAAACCGTCTGATTCTGCATGGAGCTGAACGCCGCACCGGTGTTCTCGACATAGCGGATGCGGATAAGACCGAAAAGAATATCCATGCTGCCGCCCGCCGCAAAGCGGTTGACAACAGCAACTTTTATAATCTGGTCGATAGCCACAAGCGCGGCAATCACCAGAAGGGTTATTGCTTGGATCATAAAAACCTCAAAAACTTATTTTTTAAAGAAACCTCTGAAGCGAGAATGGCGGGGATGATCGTCGTCGTCATCATCATCGTCGTCATTATCGTCATCATCGTCGCCGTCTAAAAAATTATCGACATTGGCAAGCACTTCGTCGGTGTCGTCCTCCGCGTCGTCGTCCTCCTCAAACTCGTCGGGCGTGATATGATGCTCTATAACGCCGAAGTTTATCACAAAGCCGTTTGCGGAATCGCCGCCGTCCTCCGTCTCGTCGGAATCTGAGACAGTCTCCTCCGCCGCAGCCATGGGATCGTATGTATCGCTCTCCGAATCGTGCGACTGCATGAGTATATCGTTGGCTACAATTTCATCGGGAGCCGCATTCTCTTCGCTGAATTCGGGCTCGTCCTCAAACGCGGCAACAGCGTCCTGCGGTTCGGCGTCTTCAACCGAATCGCCGTCGTTTTCCGCGGTTTCGGTCTCTTCGGGTTCCTCGGATTCTTCTGCTTCTTCGACTGCTTCAACGATATCGACGTTGTTTGTCTCATCCTCGACGGATATAGGGCTGTCCGAAATATACTCGTCCGTATTTACAGTCGGGATAACAGGCACATCCTGCTGCTCGGGAAGCGAAGATATGATATCTATATGCTTACGGTAAGCGTCGAGCACGGAATTGCGAAATGCCGCAACTTCGTTTTCAAGTTTCTCGAGCGCCGCCGAATTTACGCGTATAGCGGCATTTATTCTGTCAAGCTCAAGCTGTGCATTTTTCTTTGCGCTCTCGATTATTTCGTTAGCCTTTGCTTCCGCATTGCTTATCATGGCGGAGGCGGTGCGCTCTGCGGAGGTTATGCGCTCGGTTGCGTTGCGGTTTGATTCTTCCGTGAGCTGCGACGCCTTTACCGAAGCCGCTGTTTCAAGGACATCGGCTCTGTTCTGCGCCGAGGAAACAAGCTCCTGCGCTCTCTTTTCGGCGGAATCGAGCTGCTCCTGCGCGCTCTGCTGAGCCTCGCGCTGAATTTTGTCCGCCATGCGCTCTGCGGTAAGCAAAGCACGCCTGATATTGTCCTCATCCTTCTTATACTGAGAAACTCTCTCTGCAAGAAGGCTCATTTTTTTAACGAGATCCCCGTTTTCCTTAAACATCTTTTCATAAGATGCGGATACCTCGCGTAAGAACGAATCAACATCTTCTGCCTCGTAAGTCCCGCGTCCGGCGGAAATAAAACGATGAGATTTGAGCTGTTCGGGTTTAAGCATTATCTACACCTCTTAACTGGGAAATAAACATCAATCGAAATATCCTTCGCTCATGCTCTCGATATCCTCGAGCACATCACCGGAAAGCGGCACGCTGTCGGGAGTAATGATATAAGCCTTGCCGGCAATCTTCTTGATATCGCCGGAATTTGCATATGCGACACCGGAAAGGAAGTCGATAATACGTCTCGAATCGTCTGCGGGGCAGGTTTCAAGATTAAGGATAACTATTCTCTTCTCGTTGAGAACATCGGCTACGCTCTGAACATCAAGATATCTGTCAAGCTTCTTAAGTACGACCGGAGTGCGGCTGGAAGAGCGCAGATCGACTATATTGGGCATCGAAGACGCAGCAGACGGTCTTGAGGCTGCGCCGAAATCCCCGAAAGACTTCGCGGAATCGGTGCTGTCGGATGCGTATGTGTCATCGGCAGAATCGTCATAGACGTTTTCGATATTTTCATCGATAGTGTCCTCATCGGAATTGTCGATAAAATTTTTCACCTTATCAAAGATACTCATAATATTTTCCTCCCGTATTTATAAAATAACTTAATATTGCCTGTCTCCGAATATCGCCGAGCCCACACGCACAAGCGTCGAACCCGCCGCTATTGCTTCTTTAAAATCGCCGGACATACCCATAGACAATATGTCCATATATATATTATCCATTTTTTTGGCACCAATGTCAATAAACAGTTTGTGCATATTATCAAAAACACACTGATTTTTTGCAGAATCTTTGAAATTCGGAGCAACTGTCATCATTCCGCGCACCCTGATATGCTCAAGCTCGGCTATTTCGGCGAGCCGGTCGGCGACCTCATCGGCGGAATAGCCGAATTTTTTCTCGTCCTCGCCTATATTGACTTCGAGAAGTATATCGGTTTTTATCCCCTGCTCCCCCGAACGGCGGCTTATCTGACGGGCGGTCTCAAATGAATCGACGCTCTGTATCATATCAACCTGTCCGACTATTTTCTTTATCTTATTGCTCTGCAAATGACCGATGAGATGAAGCTTGCAGTGCTCAAGATTGAGCTCTGGGCGCTTTAACAGCACCTCCTGAACTTTGTTCTCTCCTATAAGGTCGACTCCGCAGGCTATCGCGTGATTTATAAGCTCTACGGAAACTGTCTTTGTCACCGCCATAAGCTTCACTTCCTGCGGGTCTCTGCCGTTTTTGACGGCGGTCTCCGCTATCTCGTCGCGAACTCTTTTCAGATTATCCTCAAGGAGTCTCAAACGCGCATCAGTAACCGATAAGTTTTCCATCTTTAAGATCCTTTCCCTCAAGTATGACCGCATCGTAGATTTTCAGATACGGCACTTTATTTTCATCGTATACGTCCTCTTTTATCATCTTGGAAATCACATAGTCCTCGCCCGTATATATAATGTCAAGTTTTTTAAATCGGACGATATTGCCGGTGAGCACGTATACACCCTGAACTCCGTCAATAACTCTGACAGCAGATTTGTTTACTCTTATTCCGTCGGTCTCGTTTATCACTATTTCGACATCCTCCGTTCGGAGTCTCGCTATGTCGGAATCCATTATCTTCGAAGAAAGTATAAGAACCGTCTCATCGGTGTTTATCGGGCCTCTGTAATACACCGTGGCATTTATGCTGTCGCGCGACATATTGTCGCATCTGAGCGTTATGCTGTCTCCGTCGTTTAATCTTGTGGCGTCGGACTTATTGACTATCCCGACAAAGTACCAGGTATATCCGTGTATCAGCTTGCCCTTTGTGTTGGCGGGTACTGCGGCGGGAGAGGCAGACAGCGCCGCCTTTATCTTGTCGCTGCTGAGATTTTTAATATTTGAAAAGCTGAGCGTATTTTCATATCCGTCGGCGGACGAGACATAATATCCCGTATCGTCTGCCTTGAGGTAGTCGACACTTCCGACTTTTGCGGTAAGAGAGGCTATTTCGGACTTTAACGACGCTATCTTCTTTGAAAAATCGATATTTCCGTTTATCAGTATCTGCTTTGCGGTCATCTTGTCGCTGAATTTTTCCGCACTGCTCTCAAGCCCGGAGATTTTGCCCGAACGCACACCGTCGAGCATCTCATAGAAATACGAATCGGCCTGGAGATTTATCTTCGATATGTCAAGCTCGTTCAAATTCTGCTGACTGTTAAGGCTCTCGTACCTCGCAAGCTCGCTTTTACGACTCTCGAGGTCAACATATGCAGAAGCCGAATCGGCCTTTACGAACTGTGCCGCAATAGCCTGACCGCCCGCCACGCGCTCGCCGTCCTGCAAAAGCGGGACATAAGTGAGTGAGGACGAACCGTTTATCAGGGACTCGTCACGCACGGCAAACATCTTTACCGTTATGCTGTTGCGGTATGTCGTGGCGGCGGCGGGCTGGGTTTTCACGTTTGAAGAATTGAAATTGCTTATCTCATAGCACAGAACGGCAACGGCCAAAAGTACCGCAACTGCCGCGATTATCTTTTTTACGCCGTTTTTGTTTACCTTTACCTTTTTCATTCCGCAGTCCCCCTCTCTATTATTTCAACGGCTCTTTTCAGCAGCTCGTCATACGGCATTTCATCAATGTATAAATGCTCTATACGCCCGTCGCGCTTAAACCATGTCAGCTGTCTTTTAGCGTATCGGCGCGTGGAGCGCTTGAGATTGTCTATTGCATCGCCTAAGGATATCTCTCCGGAAAAATACGGCTGCAATTCTTTATAGCCTATCGCCTGACCCGCCGTCTTTCCGAGCTCGCCCGAAAGAAAGCGTCTCGCCTCGTCGATAAGTCCGCTGTCTATCATCATATCAACTCTGCTGTCGATACGGTCATACAAAAACTGCCTGTCGCGCACATCGAGGCATATAGCCGTGCAGTCATATTTCGGCTCCGCAAGGCGCGACCTACGCTGCTGTTCGCTCATTGTGACCCCGGTTTTATAATAGACCTCAAGGGCTCTTATGATACGCCCTCGGTTATTGAGATGCAGCTGCGCCGCGGTGTCCGGGTCAATGTCCGAAAGCTCCTTATGAAGCGCTTCCATGCCATCCCTTTCCGCACGGCGTTCAAGCTCGCTGCGGATATATATACCGTCGTCCTCCTCGGCAAAGGTTATATTGTCGACAAGGGATGAATAGTAAAGTCCTGTTCCGCCGACCAAAACGGGAAGCTTTCCCCTGCCGGATATTTCTTCTATACACCTGCCCGCCTGCTCGCAGTAGGCTGCGACACTGTACTTCTCGCCCGGCTCAAGGAAGCTGAGCATATGATGCGGTATACCGCCCATCTCCTCCTCAGTCGGCTTGGCAGTCGCAATATCCATATATTTATATATCTGCATTGAATCGCAGGAAACGGCCTCGCCGGAAAGTGCGCGGCATATATCGACCGCCAGCTTCGTTTTGCCGGACGCAGTGGGACCTACTACCGCAGCTATTTTAATCTTCTTACACCCGTCCAAAATTCTTCTCCAATTCACGCCTGGTTATCTCGATCATGACCGGTCTGCCGTGCGGGCAGTATCTTATCTCCGGGCTTGCAAAAAGACGCTTTATAAAAAGCTCGCGTTCGTATTCCGTGGTGTACATTCCGCCCTTTATCGCAGCCTTACACGCCATGAGACTGAAAAGCCACTCCTTCTTTTCGGATATGAGCTTCTGTCTGTTTTCAACAAGATATCCCGCAAGCTCCGCGACAACATCGGCGACCTCATCCGCCGATATCTCCATGGGACACTCGCGTACTATCACGACGGAATATCCGAAATCCTCGACCGCAAACCCCGCCTGCATAAGCATATCAAGGTTATCGAGCACCGAAGAATATTCCTCTTTGCTGAGCGTCACGGTTATTGGGGTCAAAAGCATCTGCGTTGAACGCTTGCTGTCGTTTTTGACAAGCTCGTTAAACAGCATTCTTTCGTGCGCCGCGTGCTTATCAACAAGAAAGATGCTCTCCCCTTGTTGAACAATAATGTATGTTTTGAACGCCTCTCCGATAACGGTTACGGGCAGCTCCGCGGGCTTCTCGTCAACAGCCGTATCAAGAGCCCGAGCCGTTTCTTCCGGCTTTTCGTCGGGAAGCGTTGCGGCGTTTTCCGAAAGCTCCGGCCGTATATCCGCTTCAATAACGGCAGTCTCTTCTTTTTTTGCCCTTTGAGCGTCAAGAAAATGCTGAATGGTCGAGGGCTCGGAGTCTGCGTTTTCGGGCTTTTTATCCGGGCTTGCAACTGTAATTATATCCTCGCGCGCAGCGGGCTGCTGATATGTCGGTCTTTCCGGCTGCTGCGCCGAGCGGTATTCGGAGGATGACATCCTGTTCCAGAAATCGGGCTGCTTTTCCGGCAATCTCATCTGCTCGGTTTTCGGGCGCACAGGCTCGAAGAGCTCCGTCTGCGCCGTTCTCGGAATAGTCACCTTCGGCGCTTCGTCCCTATGCTCAAGCGCATTTTTGGCGGCATAATATACCGCACTGAATACCGTGCGCTCGTTTGCAAAGCGCACTTCGATTTTCGCGGGATGGACGTTCACATCGACAAGACCCGGTGCGGTGGTTATATTGAGCACGCAGTACGGGAACTTGCCGACCATTATCGAATTTTTATATGCCTCACTCAGAGCCGCCGAAGCCGTGCCGGACTTCACAAGTCTGCCGTTGACAAAAAAGAACTGCATATTGCGGTTCGGACGCGATTTTGTCGGCTTCGAAACAAGCCCGCTTATCTTCACGGACTCGAAGCTGTAATCTGCTTCAATCAGTCCGTCCGCAAAGTCCTTGCCGAAAATCTCATAGGCTGCGGTTTTGAGGTCGCCGCTTCCGGAGGTAAACAGGGCGCTCTTGCCCTCTCTTATAAATCTTATCGAAACATCGGGGTTCGAAAGCGCAATCTTGTCAACTATACCGGCGACTGCATTGGCCTCGGAGACATCCTTTTTGAGAAACTTCATTCTTGCGGGGGTATTGAAGAAAAGATCTCTGACTACTATCGTCATCCCGAGCGGGCAGCCGGCATCATCGACCAGCGTCTCCTCTCCGGCGCTTATGCAGTAGCGCGTTCCCGTCTCCTCTTCAGTGGTTCTTGTGAGCACCTCGACATTTGAAACGGCGGCTATGGAGGCGAGTGCCTCGCCTCTGAATCCGAGAGTACCTATCGCATACAAATCGTCGCGCGTGCTTATCTTGCTTGTGGCGTGACTTATGAACGCGTTGCGTATATCTTCACGGCTTATTCCGCAGCCGTTGTCGGTTACGCGGATATAAGTTATTCCACCGTTTTTTATTTCAACCGTGACCGAAGAAGAGCCCGCGTCGATCGCGTTCTCCATAAGCTCCTTTATAACGGACGCGGGTCTCTCGACCACTTCGCCCGCAGCTATGAGCTCCGCTATTTCTTTTGGCAGGACTTTAATCTTCGGCATGGCTTCCTCCCGTTATATTTCCTTTGCGCTCTTTGTCAACTCGTACAGCACGCCCATCGCCTCTATCGGCGTTAAGGTGTTGACATCGAGCACCTTCAGCTTTTCGACTATCTCGTTTGAGCTGTTCTGACCGAACGATATCTGCCCGGCCTCCGGCTCGGCCGCGGTGCTCGGCTCACGCTCGCGCACAAGCACAAGTCCGCTCTCTTCAATCTCCTTGAGAACCTTTTTCGCTCTGTCTACAACGGGCTTCGGAACTCCTGCGAGCTTTGCGACTTCAATTCCGTAGCTTCCGTCAGCTCCGCCGCGAACTATACGGCGCAGGAAGGTTATGTCGTCGCCGCGCTTTTTGACGGCTATATTGTAGTTCTTCACGCCGTCTATCTGCCCCTCAAGCTCCGTCAGCTCATGATAGTGCGTGGCAAAAAGGGTCTTTGCGCCGATGCGCTTTTTGTCGGCGGCATATTCGAGCACGGCGCGCGCAATGCTCATGCCGTCAAAGGTCGAAGTGCCTCTACCTATTTCATCGAAAATTATGAGGCTTCTCGAGGTTGCGTTATTCAGTATGGACGCAACTTCGCTCATTTCGACCATAAACGTCGATTGACCGGCGGAAAGATCGTCGGACGCACCTATTCGAGTAAACACGCTGTCAACTATACCGAGCTCCGCGCTTGCGGCGGGAACAAAGCTTCCTGCCTGCGCCATGACGCAGATTAGAGCTACCTGGCGCATATATGTGGACTTACCCGCCATATTGGGACCCGTTATTATCGCACAGCGGTCGTCGCCGCAGTCGAGAACGGTATCGTTCGGCACAAACGGCTCACCGTTGAGCATCTTTTCGACAACGGGATGGCGTCCCTCTTTTATTTTCACAATCGGCTCTGCGGACATCTGCGGGCAGACATAGTTGTTTTCAAGCGCTACCTGGGCAAACGAACAGAGGACATCAAGCTGCGCCACTGCCGCCGCCGTGCGCTGAACGCGGGCGAGCTCCGCACCGGTGCGCTTTCTGATATCGTCAAAAATCTCGTATTCGAGCTTGACGATTCTGTCCTGCGCGCCGAGAACCTTTGCTTCAAGATCCTTGAGCTCCTGAGTTATGAATCTCTCGCAGTTTGCAAGGGTCTGTTTTCTTATATATTCGTCGGGTACAAGCTCTTTATATGAGTTGGGAACCTCTATGTAGTAGCCGAATACCCTGTTATAGCCTATTTTAAGTTTTGCTATTCCGGTCTTTTCCTGCTCCTGCTGCTGTATGGCGGCAATATAATCCTTGCCGTTTAATACTATATCGCGCAGGGAGTCGAGCTCCGGATGGAAGCCGTCCTTTATCATACCGCCCTCACGGACAGAGAACGGCGGCTCCTCGACTATCGCGGCGTCGATGAGCTCGTAGATATCGGAAAGCGCGTCTATATTTTCGGCACATTCGCGCATAAGCGACGAAGAGAGCACGGAAACTTTTTCTTTAAGCTCCGGCAGGCACGATGCGGCGAGCGCCAGCGCACGCAAATCCTTAGCTCCGGCTGTACCGAACGATATTCTTGTTATGAGACGCTCGAGGTCATGTATGCCTGACATACTTTCGCCGAGCTCCTGCCTCACCATCGGCTGAGAGACAAGCTCTGCCACAGCGTTATGGCGCTTTGTTATGCGCGCCATGCCGATAAGCGGGCGCTCAAGCCATGCGCGTATCATTCGCTTGCCCATTGGGGTGCGCGTCTTATCGAGCACCCAGAGCAGGGAGCCGCGCTTTTCGCGGTTTCTTAAAGTCTCAACTATTTCGAGATTGCGCAGAGCGGAGACATCGAGGCGCATGAAATTGAGTTCTGAATAAAATGATATCGAAGAAATATTTTCGAGGTCGTTGCGCTGAACCTCAGTGAGATATTTAAGCGCCGCTCCGAGCGCCGGAACAGCCGCGCTGCCCTCATGGAGCTCAAGCTCCGACAAGCTGTCTTTTTTGAAATGAGCGAGTATTGTTTCGGCACTTTGCCGAGGGTCAAAATAGCTGTCGCCGAGCTCCTGTGCAAGAGCTTCGGTCTTGTTTGAAATGAATGAAAACACCTTCGTAAGAGACGAAGAAGCGGAGTTGAACACGATTTCGCTCGGCATGAATCTGCCTATCTCGTTGATTATTTTATCGGGAACGGCGGGAGAGGCAAGCTCGGTCAGATTGACGGAGCCCGTTGATACGTCCACAAAGCAGACGCCGGCGGACTCGCCCGTAAAATATACGCTTGCGAGGAAATTGTTCCTGCCCTCGTTGAGCATACTGTTTTCGATAACCGTACCGGGAGTCAGAACCCTGACGACTTCGCGCTTGACAAGTCCCTTTGCGAGAGCGGGATCCTCCATCTGCTCGCATATGGCGACTTTGTAGCCCTTTGCGACGAGGCGCGCCATGTAGCTGTCCGCGCTGTGAAACGGCACGCCGCACATCGGGGCGCGTTCCTCCTGACCGCAGGCTCTGCCTGTCAGCACAAGCTCCAGCTCACGCGACACTGTTACCGCATCGTCAAAGAACATCTCGTAAAAATCACCGAGTCTGAACATCAGTATCGTGTCGGGATATTTCTTTTTTGTCTCAAAATACTGTTTCATCATCGGAGAAAGCTCTGCCATTCCGATACCGTCCTCTCAGCGGTTATACCGCAAAATAAAAAGCTTTCGGCTCCGCAGGGGTTAACCCGCGGAGCGGTATTGCAATAATCAGCAGCCCGAGCAGCCGGAGCAGTCTCCGCCGCAGTGATGCTCCTCTTCGGGCTCGCAGGTAGCGGGGTCTTCACCCTGGATGCACAGAGCGAGAATACCCGTGATATAATGCATCATTTCATCTATCTCGGCTCTTGCAACCTCATAGTCGCGCATATGCTCGTTATCCATAACCTTCTTGTAGAGGTCGTTGAACTCGGTCTCATATGCCGCAAGCTTCTGCTCGTTGGCATCTTCCTTGCTCGCCTCGTGCTGATAGGACATATGAACAAGCTGAATCTTGCCCATAAGTTCGTTGAGCTCCTTGTCCTCCTCGTTTGCCTTCTGAGCAGCCTGGAACTTCGCATATCTTTCATCCTGCTGGATAGCTGCGCCGAGTTCTCTTGTAAGTTTGATGATGTCCATAATTGTACTCCTTGAAATTTATCTTATATCCTTATCCGCAATGCGGAGATATAGCGTTTTCAGTCGGCAAGCTCGCCCTTGAGCATCCATATCAGAGCTTCGGTCACTCTGACGGTTCTGAACGAGCCTATGACCGACTCATCGGCAGGGAACTCGATTATTATATTGCCCTGCGTCCTGCCGGATATATATCCGTCTTTTTTAGCCTTCGATTCGCAGAGGACTCTGTATTCTCTGCCGACCATTTCGGAGGTGCGGACAGACGCGATTTTCTCCTGCGCGGCACAGAGCTCCGAAAACCACTTGCCCTTTTCTTCGCGGGAAACGGGGTCGTCCATTTTTGCCGCGCGGGTTCCCTCGCGGGGCGAGAAAATGAAAGTATAGAGCGAGGTATACTGTGCCTTTTCAATGAGCTTCACCGTGTCGAGAAATTCCTCATATGTTTCACCCGGGAAACCGACTATTATATCGCTTGTCACCGAGAGCTCGGGCATGACGCTGCGGGCATATTCGAGCAGAGAAAGATATTTTTCAGCCGTATATCCCCTGTTCATCTCCTTGAGCACCCTGTCGTTTCCGCACTGCACCGGAAGATGCAGATGCTTTGCGACCTTTTCACACTGCGCCATGGTATCGAGCAGCTCATGCGTGCAGTCCTTCGGGTGAGAGGTCATGAAGCGTATAATGAAATCGCCGTCGATACTGTTTATCTCGCGCAAAAGTGCGGCGAAATTCAGCTCACCCTCGCGGTCATTGCCGTAGGAATTAACATTCTGACCGAGCAGGGTTATCTCTTTATAACCGCTTTTGACAAGCTCGCGCGCTTCGCTTATAATAACGTCGCTGCTGCGGCTTCGCTCTCGTCCGCGGACATATGGCACTATGCAATAGGTGCAGAATTTGTTGCACCCGTACATTATAGGTAGCCACGCCTTGAAGGTGCTGTCTCGGTGCAGAGGCAAATCCTCCGCAATAACGCCGTCGGAATTTTCGGTATCGAACACGCGCTTACCGGTAGAGAGCGAGCGGTAAAGCAGTTCCGGAAATTTATGCGCGGCGTGAGTTCCGAAAACTATATCGACAAACGGATAGCTCCTGCGAATTTTTTCGGCTATTCTCTCCTGCTGCATCATACAGCCGCATAGGATTATTTTGAAGTCAGGATTCTTCTCTTTTATTTTCTTGAGTGCGCCGACGTTTCCGAAGAGCCTGTCCTCGGCGTGCTCGCGCACGGCGCAGGTGTTAAACAGCGATATATCCGCGCTTTCCGCCTCGTCCGTAAAGCCGAAGCCCATTTTTTCGAGCAGGCCCTTGAGTCTCTCGCTGTCGGCTACATTGCCCTGGCAGCCGAATGTATGAACGTAGGCGAGCGGTTTGCGCCCGCCGAGCCGTGTTTCAAGCACTGTATGCACAAGTCCGCAGAACTCCATCTGTCTGTCAAGCTCCTCCTGCGCAACGATAATATTTCCTCTGTCTTTTGAAATCGGCAAATCGGTTGTCCTCCGAAAAATCTTAGTTATTTTAATTAATCTATTATACAACGAAAAGCGAATTTGTACAAGCTTAATAGTATAAAAACTTATGTATATTTACAAAATCCGAGTTAATGAAAATTTTTTCTTTCAAGGCTGTTAATAAAGCCCGAAATAGGCTATAATCATCATATACTATTTGAATCGGAGGCACATATGAGAAGGCGCAATGATATCACTTATATAGGCAAAAGCTCAAAGGCGGCTGTGAGTAAAATAAAAATTTTCAACTTATACGGCGGGAGGAACGGCATTGAAAAGCTTTGATATAGGAAAAAACGACGCCGGGCAGCGCGTTGACAAATTCATAAAAAAGACCGTCCCGAATCTTCCGGACTCGCTCATGTACAAATATATCAGGCTCAAGCGCATAAAGCTCAACGGAAAGCGGTGCGAGATATCCACGCGCCTGAAAGAGGGCGACCGCGTGGATATGTACATAAACGACGAATTTTTCGAGCAGCGGTTCGACAGATACGATTTCATGCACGCATCGACAAACCTCACCGTTCTCTACGAGGATGAGAATATAATGCTGCTCGACAAGAAGGTCGGTCTGCTCTCCCACCCGGACGAGCGCGAATACAACGACACTCTTCTGACCAGGATAAAGCGCTATCTCTACGAAAAGGGCGAATACAATCCGTCCGACGAAAACTCTTTTTCGCCCGCGCTCATAAACAGAATAGACCGCAACACCGGCGGAATAGTGATGGCCGCAAAGAACGCGGAGGCTCTGAGAATAATGAATCAGAAGCTCAAGGACAGAGAGATAAAAAAATTCTATCTCTGCGTTGTCCACGGCACTCTCAAGGAAAAAGACGGGACTTTGCACGGCTGGCTGACAAAAGATGAAAAGAAGAATCTCGTCAAGGTCTCGTCCCGCAAAACGGAGGGCTCAAAGGAGATAAAGACAAAGTACCGCGTGCTCGCCGAAAACAAAGGTATGAGCTTAGTTGAGGTCGAGCTGCTGACGGGGCGCACACATCAGATAAGAGCGCACTTCGCCTCGATAGGTCATCCTCTTCTCGGCGACGGAAAATATGGGCGCAACTCAATGAACAAGGAGAGCGGATACAAAAAACAGTTCCTTTATTCATACAAGCTGAAATTTGATTTCTCCTCCGACGCGCAGTCGCTCGATTATCTAAACGGCAAAGAATTTGAAGTAGACAACGTGTGGTTTAAGGGCGCATTCCTCAACGGCGAGCTCTGAGCGATTGTGAATTAATTATAAAACTTGCAGATTCGACTTGTAAAAGCTAATAAAATAGTATAGAATAAGAATGTTATCGACCGTTAGGTCAAATCAACCTTAACAAAGAAAAGGATGAAAAAGAATGGCAAACAAAGACACCCAGCGGACTTCTGCCGAGTCATACCGTGACGACAGAAAGGCCCGCCTCGCTCAGTCTGCGAAAAAGAGTCAGAAGAAGAGCGAGAAGAGCAAGGCAGCGGCAAAGATAGTCAAAATGGTAGTAGCTATCGTTCTTGCCGTCGTAGTTGCAGGCGGAATCGTTTGGAAGGTTCTCGACGATACGGCCGCTATCAAGAAGAATACAACCGTGTTCTCTTTGGGCGACGATATCCGCGTTTCGGAAGTTGAGTTTACATATTACTACAGCCAGTATCTCAACAATATCTACTCATACGCTCAGCAGTACGCAAGGTACGGCATGAACATCGGCATTGACCCGACAAAGTCGCCGGATGAGCAGAACTACGGCACCGATGCCGACGGAAAAGAAATGCTTCTTTCCGATTATCTCAAGAATGAGACCATCTCCGCCCTCCAGACCTACAAGATCCTCTATGCCGAGGCTATCAAGGCAGGCTACAAGCTCACAGACGACGAGCAGAAGTCAATTGACGATCAGGTCGAGGAGCTCAGAAACACCGCCGCAGAGAACAAATACTCTCTCAACGCCTACCTCAAGGCGAGCTACGGCAAGGGTATAAACGAGAAGTTCCTGCGCAAGCAGCTCGAGATGCAAAATATCGTTTTGAGATACCAGAGCGACACCTCAAAGAAGCTCACCGATTCTTACAGCGCCGCCGACATAAAGGCTGTCTACGACAAGGATCACAGCGCATACAATGCAGTTGACGCAAGAACCCTTTCGTTCTCAGTAGAGACTCTCACCGCAAAAGACGGCGAGACCTCGGAGCAGCTTGCCTCCCGCCAGAAGGCCGCCGCGGCGAAGGTCAAGAAGGAAGCCGAAAAGGCTCTCAGCGCCTGCACCGGCGAAAAGGCTTTTCTTGAGCAGGCAAAGAAAAAGAACAGCTCCACCGAAAACTATGACGCGGAGTCCGCAACCGCCCTCAACGAGGCCGCAAAGTCAACCATCACCTCCTATGTCTCCGAGGACGCCGCAAAGTGGGCGTTTGACAGCGCGAGAAAAGCAGGAGATGTCAAGCTCTTTGAAGTCGGTAGCAATGGCAACGTGAGCTCATATGTTATCCTCTATATCAACAAGGGCAGCTACGCTCCCATGGCCTCGAACGTAAGACATATTCTCATCTCGTTCACCGACAATGCAAGCTCGTCCTCCGAGGCAACCGACGAGCAGAAGAAGGCCGCAAAGGCTTCCGCCGACAAGATCTACAAGGAGTGGCAGAGCGGAGCTAAGACCGAAGATTCCTTCGCTGCTCTCGCAAAAGAGAAGTCCAAGGATACCGGAAGCGCCGCTGACGGCGGACTTATAAGCGGCATCACTTCAAGCGCCGACTACGTTGAGTCCTTCCGCAACTGGGCTACCGACAGCAGCAGAAAGGTCGGCGACACCGGCATTGTCAAGTCCAAGTACGGCTACCACATCATGTACTATTCGGGCAGTGACTACGCTTGGAAGAGCGCCATTCGCTCCGCAAAGGCCAAAGAGGACTTCGAAAAGCAGCTTAACGAGCTTGAAGGCTCCGACGAGTACAAGCTCAACAAGAAGGACAAGAATATCGATAAGGCAGTCAAGGACTTCCTCAAGACCTTCAAGCAGAGACTCGCAATGAGCAACAGCACAAAGACGAGGAGCTAATAATGCTACAGAAATCATCCCCCGGGACTTTTCCGGGGGATTTTTCACGCATAAAACCGATACAGCCCGGGACTATTTATCCCGAGCTGTATTTTTTATTCGTCCGCAAGAGCGGCCTTTATCATTATCGCACATTCCAGTCTCTTCTGCTCAAGAGCGCACGAGAGCTTGTGCGGTTTGAAGATAGTGTTATTGTACTGCATATTGTTTGCGTTGCAGCCGCCGCTGCAGTAGAACTTCGCCCAGCAATCCGCACACTCTTCTTTGGAATATATATTTGCTTTTGAGAACATCTTTTTCATTTCGATATTCACGGAGTCATCGAGCACGCTGCCCATCTTCCACTCGTCCATTCCGACAAACTGATGGCACGGATAGATATCGCCCTCCGGAGTTACAGCCACGTATTCGTTGCCGCAGCTGCATCCGCGCAGTCTCTTTATTGCGCACGGACCCTGGTCGAGGTCTATCATAAAGTGGAAGAAGTTGAAGCCTGTTCCGTTCTTCTTTCTCTCAATAAGCAGCTTAGAAAGCTTCTCATATTCCTCTGCGATTGCCGGAAGGTCTTTTTCCGTCAGAGCATACGGGAGCTCCGGGTCGGTCACGACCGGCTCAACGGAAATCTGATCGAAGCCGAGCTTGTTTAGATGCATGACATCATCGGCGAAATCGAGGTTATATTTTGTAAACGTGCCGCGGACATAGTATTCCTTATCCCCTCTCGCCTCGACGAGCTTTTGGTACTTTGGAACGATTATGTCGTAGCTGCCCTTCTTGTTGACTGTCGGGCGCAGGCGGTCGTTTACTTCTTTTCTTCCGTCAAGCGAAAGAACGACGTTTGACATCTCACGGTTTATAAAATCAATGCTGTCGTCATCAAGCAGAACACCGTTCGTAGTTATGGTGAAGCGGAAGTTCTTATTATGCTCCTTTTCAACAGACCTTGCATACTCGACTACCTGCTTCACAACGTCAAAATTCATCAGCGGCTCGCCGCCGAAGAAGTCAAGCTCTAAGTTATGCCTGTTGGCGGAGTGCTTGATAAGGAAATCTATAGCCGCCTTGCCGACTTCAAAAGGCATGAGCTTTCTGCCGTGGCCGAAATCGCCCTGCGCGGCAAAGCAATACTCGCAGCGAAGGTTACAGTCATGCGCTATATTTAGGCACATCGACTTTATCGGCGCTTCGGTGAGCATATCCGCAAAGGGTCTGTAGGTGTCCTCGGTTTCATAAGCCTAAATCAAATAATGAGGGTTGTTGTACTTCTTGGGTGGTCGCTTTGGTGGCGGTTCTCGGC
>ENA-ORCN01001067-ORCN01001067.1-human-gut-metagenome-genome-assembly--contig:-NODE-1067-length-20399-cov-15.501181_pt1 | contig 20399 bp, 12 predicted proteins | sample MGYA00242984_ERZ507984 | MGnify/ENA primary metagenome ERZ507984 (study PRJEB26167, sample SAMN06115395) | human gut metagenome | host: Homo sapiens | place: China:Hubei | collected 2016-05-19... | reverse complement strand
CGGCTCTGATCATCGTGGGCTTCTACATGATGGGTTCTGCCATCAAGATCGACTTCAATGATCCCAGCGAGGGCATCCCCGCCTTCCTGACCATTCTGGCTATGCCCACCGCTTACAGCATCTCCGAGGGTATCGCCATCGGCATCATCTCCTGGACCATCATCAATGTGATCACCGGCAAGGCCAAGGAGAAGAAGATCAGCCCGCTGATGTATGTGCTCACCGTGCTGTTCATCCTCAAGTATGTGTTCCTCTGATTCCCTGAGCGTATAAAAGACTAAGCACCCCCTGCGGTCTGCCCGTACAGACCGCAGGGGGTGCTTTTTATGGTTTTGCTTTTGTAATTACTCCGGAGCCTTCATGCTTTCCACCATGCTGATGCGCCGGACGTGCCGCCGCATGACAAAGCAGACCACCACGGTAAACACCATGGTCAGCGCCACCGCCAGCAGGTAGCTGCGGGGGGCGATGGTGCGGATGAACATGAGCTGATCCATCTCCACGGTCAACACAATGAACTTGTGCAGCGGCACCCCCAGTGCCAGACCCACGCCGGAGCCGATAAGCGCCAGCAGCTCGATCTCGCGGAAGAGGTAGCGGTACACCTCCTGATCGTAGAAGCCCAGCACCTTGATGGTCGCCAGCTCCTTTTTGCGCTCTCCAAGGTTGACGCTGATGAGGTTATACAACACCACAGCCGCCAGTGCCGCCGCACAGATGATGATCAGCACCACCACATAGCCCAGACTGACGATGAGGTTATCGAACAGTTCGGTGGTGTCCTCGGTAAAGCTGATGCTGATGACATAGTTGCAGTCCAGCAGGTCGGTGCGCAGGGCGTTGTACCCGGCAGCATCGGTGCAGGTGGTCTGCCCGTAGACCGTGTTCCACGGGATATCCTCCGTGCCCAGCAGGCTTTCCAGCTGTGCGCGGGGGAGGTACAGCCGGGTGAACATATAGTTTTCCGTGATGCCGGTCAGGGTCAGCTCCACCCGGGTGCCCTCGGCGTTTTCCACCCAGAAGGTATCGCCGGTGTGCAGACCCAGATTCTCGGCGGTCTTTTCGGTCAGGATGACACTGCCGCTGTCAAAGCTGATGGCCTTGTGTCCCTTGCGGGTGCGGAAGGTAACATACCGGGTCAGGTCGCTGTCCTTTGCCGCCGCCACGATGCTCACGCTGGCGCTCTCGCCTTCGGCATTGTAGATGGTGGTGGATTTGGTATACACCGCGCCCCAGTTCTGCACGGCGCTGTTGCTGTCCAGCTCCTCTGTCAGCCCCTGCTCCATGGTCAGGGCTTTGGGGTCGCTGAGGGTGATGGACATATCGTTGTGGGTCAGCTCCGTAGACTGCTTTGTGACGATGGGCAGCAGGGAATCCTGTATGCCGAAGCCGATAAGCAGCAGCGCGGTGCAGCCCGCCACGCCCAGCACGGTCATGAAGAACCGCTTTTTATACCGGAACAGGTTGCGGGCGGTGGTCTTTTGGGAGAAGGACATCCGGGACCACAGCGGGGTGATGCGCTCCATCAGGATGCGCTTGCCCGCCACGGGAGCCCGGGGCAGCAGCAAAGCTGCGGTCTTTTCGGCCAGACTGGAACGGCAGGCGTACCATGTGGCAAAGCCGATGACGGCGGCGCTGATGCCCACGCTGGCGGCTGCCATGCCCGGGTAGAAGTACAGGGTGAAGGTAGGCAGGCTGAACACCAGCTGATAGGCGTTCCAGATAATGATGGGGAATACCACAAAGCCCACCACCATGCCGACGATACTGCCCAGAATGGTGGCCAGCATCGCGTAGAACAGGTACTTGCCCGCGATGCTGAAATTGGAGTAGCCCAGCGCCTTTAAGGTGCCCATCTGCAGGCGGTTCTCGTCCACCATGCGGGTCATGGTGGTGGTAGCCACCAGCGCCGCCACAAGGAAGAAGAACACCGGGAACACCCGGGCAATGGCGTCCATGCGGTCGGCGTACTGGGCAAAGGTGACGCAGCTCATGGTGGAGGTGCGGTCCAGCACATACCACTCGCCCTTTTTGATCTGGCTCACCTGCTCCTCGGCATCGTTCAGCTGGGCAAGGCCGTCCGCCAGCTTCTGCTCTGCCTCGGCCTTCTGGCTCTCGTACTCGGTGCGGGATTCTTCCAGCTGGGTCTGCCCGGCGTTGTATTCTGCCCAACCCTCTTCCAGCTGCTTTTGTGCGGCATCGCACTGGGTGTAGGCGCTGGCGGTGCCGGTGGTCAGCTGCAACTGCCCCTGCAAAAGCTGCAATTTCATCTTGCGCAGCGCAGCCTTGGCCTCGGTCACCAGCTGGTCGTTGGAGAGGTTCGGCGAGGAGATAAGCCCCTGCTTGTACATCTGCCGCTTGCCCGCGTCCAGCTGCTGCTGATAGCCCTGCAGCTGGTTATAGATGTTGTCGTAAGCGGCCTGCGCCTTGGCCAGTGCATCCCGCAGTTCAATGTAATCCTCGTCCTCCGGCTCGGCTTCGTCCAGCGCCTTTTCGGCGTTGCGCAGAGCGGCTTCCGCGTAGGTCAGCAGGGGGTCTGCCACCTTTTTCAGGTTGACCAGCATCTCAATTTGCTGCAGCTGCTCCTCAAATTCCAGCACCTGCTCCTCGCTGCTCACCAGCTTGTCGGCACCGCTCTGCATAGTGTCCGGCAGGGCAGTCTTCTGGGCGGCAAGCTCCTTTTCCCCGGCATCCAGCTGCTGCTGTGCGTCCGCAAGCTTTGCCTCGGCCTCGGCAAACTGACGCTCCGCTTCGGCCTTCTGGCTGTCGTACTCGGCGCGCGCTTCGGTCAGCTTGTCGTTGGCGGTGTCCATCAGCTCTTCCCGCCGGGCGGTGCACTGCACGCTCTGGATGGCCTTGAGCTTTTCCGCTACGGCATCCACTGCGGCCTGATATTCATCGGAATAATTATCATACAATCCGGCGTTTTCTGCCTTGATATAGCACACCGTATAATAATCTGCGGTCAAAGTGCCCTCCGGCACAAACAGGATGCAGTCCAGTTGGCCATCGCCCACGGTGCTGCTCTCGGAATCAGAGGAAAAATGCAGCGGGTCCTGCACCGTGCCCACCACCGTGAACACCTGCCCGCTGACCCCCTCGGTCTCTTCCGGCAGGGTCAGCTGGGTGCCCAGCTCCACGGGGCTGCCGTGGCCCATCACATGCACCACGCACTCCCCGGCAGCTTCCGGCATCCGGCCAGACAGCAGCACCGGACGGTTCATGTTCTCCGGCGTATCGGCCTGCGGATCGGCAGGCAGCTGATACAGCCGCGCCACCGTAGTCTGCTCGTCTCCTGTCCAGTGGCCTTCCACGTCCTGATACTTCACCGCCTGCACGGCATCCACGCCGTCCACAGCGGCAATGGCATCGATATCGCTCTGACTGAGGCCAAGGGTGGACAGCACCCGCAGGTCGAACACATTCTGCTGCACATAGTACTTCTGGGCAGCGGTGCGCATATCGGGGGCAATGCACATCAGGCCGGTGAGCATCATTACCCCCAGCGCCACGATGCCAAACAGTGACACCACCCGGCTGATGCTGCTTTTCATCTCGCGCAGGATATTTTTGCGGTAACTTTTCTGCACAGTACTCACCACTCGATCTGTTCCACCGGCACAGGGTGCTCGTTGACCTGATTGGACACGATGCGGCCGCTGCGCACCTGAATGATGCGGTCAGCCATACCGGTCAGTGCCGTGTTGTGGGTAATAACAATGACGGTGCGTCCGGTCTTGCGGCAGGTATCCTGCAAAAGGCCCAGCACCTGTTTGCCGGTGCGGTAGTCCAGCGCACCGGTGGGCTCGTCACAGAGCAGCAGTTTTGGGTTTTTGGCCAGTGCGCGGGCAATGGACACCCGCTGCTGCTCGCCGCCGGAAAGCTGCGCCGGGAAGTTGTTCAGCCGCTCGCCCAGCCCCACGCTGCGCAAGGTCTCGGCGGGGTCCAGTGGGTCGCGGCAGATCTCACTGGCAAGCTCCACGTTTTCCAGTGCGGTCAGGTTCTGCACCAAGTTGTAAAACTGGAACACAAAGCCCACATCATACCGGCGGTAGGTGGTCAGCTCTCGGGCGGAAAAGCGGCTCACGTTGCGGCCGTCCAGCCAGACGTTGCCCTCGTCGCAGTTGTCCATGCCGCCCAGAATGTTCAGCAGGGTGGTCTTGCCCGCACCGGAGGGCCCCACGATGATGCAAAACTCGCCCTTGTCCACATAGAAATTCAGGTGGTCTGCGGCAGCGATCTTCACACTGCCGGTCTGGTAATATTTACAGACATCTTCAAACTCCACAAAATGCTCCATGGCGTTTTTCCTTTCTGTCAGAATGCAAAATATTTCAATTTAAATATAGCATAAATCCACCGGATTTGCAAAGCTCCCGGCGCGAATTTTCAAAAACTTAACACAAGCCGCCGCAAAACATAAAAAGGGACACCGGAGCGTCCGCAGACGTTCCGGTGTCCCGAGATATAAAGCCGCGCGGCGGGCATTGTCAGCTTATTTTGCAGCGTACCAGTTTGCGCTGGGCTGGTACTGACCAGCGGTCACGGCATTGCCCTGATAGTACAGGGTGCCGTCCGCACCGCGGCTGTAACGGGAGAAGAACTCGTTCCAGATGGCAACGCTCTCCTCCTGCAGGTAAACGTGGGGGGTATCCTTGACCACGGTGTACTGCACCAGCGGTGCGTTGCCGCCCATAAAGCTCTTGGTCACAAAAGCGCCGTTATAGGAGGTGCTTTCTGCAACAGCTGCCTCGTTGGTGGCGTTGTGGGCATTCCAGCCCTGCAGCGCCTTCACTGTGCCGTTATCCTCCACCAGCTCTGCCACGCCTGCCGAGTCGTACTCGCCAAGGAAAGCCCATGCCGGCAGCAGAACAGCGGGGTCAAGCTCCGGCAGCGGGGTAAACATATAGCCGACCGGAGCAATAGCAGCAAACCGGCTTGCATAGCGGCAGGCGGTAGCCCAAGTCATCAGGCTGCCGTTGGAGTGACCGGTGGCATACACGCGGGTGGTATCGATGCTGTAATCCTGCTCCATGCGGTCCAGCAGGCTGTTGATGAAGGATTTATCAAGGATGTTCTGAAAAACTATACTACGTATCAGATTTCATATGAGATAGCTCGTCAATCAGAGGATAACCCAGATTACGAAGAGACGCCAGCAACGATTGCATTGAAAGCGTTCCATGATAATCACAAGGATACTATCAATAAGAAAACTGCCATTATTGTTGAGAAATTCCGTGAAGTGACACTTCAAAATATGGCAGGAAGAGCCAAGGCAATGGTCGTAACTTCCAGCCGTGCTCATGCTGTTCGCTATTTCTTTGCTGTTAAGGAGTATTGCAGAAAACATCATATTACGGACATCAATCCGATGGTGGCATTTTCCGGCAAGGTGGAATATAACGGTGTGGAATACACTGAGCCAAAACTCAATACGAGGGGAGATAAAAGTATCTCAGAAGATAAACTTCCGCTCTACTTTGCCAGTGACTTCTACAACATGCTGATTGTCGCGGATAAGTATCAAACCGGATTTGACGAACCGATGCTCCATACCATGTTCGTGGATAAGAAACTGAAAAATGTAAAAGCAGTGCAGACATTATCTCGCCTGAACCGTGCCAATCCATTGAAAGAAGATACATACGTGTTTGACTTCGTAAACAGCTCCGAAGAGATTAAAACTGCATTTGAGCCTTTCTATAAAGGTACAGAGTTAATCAATCCTGTGGATGTGAATTATGTATATCAGTTTCACAAAGACATCGAAATTTACCACCTATGGAGTACTGAAGATGAAGTAAAATTCTATGAATTGTTTATTGCTACACAGGACAAGACAAACAAATCAAAACTTGGTGCATTATCCAATGCATTGAAACCAATTGTAGATAGGTTTGAAGAACTGGACGAAGAAACTCGTTTTACTGTACGTGGCAAGATTAAGAATTTTATTCGTTTCTACGCTTATATGGCGCAGATCGCCCGTACCTTTGATCGTTCGTTAATGAAGTCATATATATTTGCCGATTACCTCTATCGTGTGTTACCCAAGAATCCGCGAGAAAGAGTTGATTTGGACAAAAAGGTGCGTCTTGTAAACAATACTATCAAGGCAAATGAAATGATGCACATATCTTTGGATGGTGCCAAGCCTGAGATTAAGGGAGAAAATCCTGGAGCAGGTCGTAAACCTGAAGACGCTCGTGATTTGCTTGACAACATTATTGCCAAGGTGAATATTATGTTCCGTGGTGAATTCTCAGAAGCCGACCGGGTAATGGTGGAAGGTATATTTGACCTTATACAGAAGTCTGCAACGAAAAAAATGCAGAAACAAGCTGTTTGTAACGATGAGAGTCAATTTGTAGAAAGCATTTTCCCTGATATTTTCAGTAAAGCAGCTCAGCAGTGCTATACGACACAGACCGATGCTTATCGTAAATTATTTGAAAATCAAGAGTTTTATCAGACTCTGATGGAGCAGATGGGACATGCCATATATGAACGCTATCGTGAACAGGAGGAAAAAGCCTATACTATAGAGAATCTGCAAAGTAGAATGATTCCTTTAATCCGGGAGGAATTTGTTGGAATAGCGGGAACAAGCAGAACTCTCGAAGAGGCATTTGTCGATGCAGTATGTGTACATCATTGATTATCAATAGTATAGCACTCTAAAAGATACAACCAGCAGGTTGGCAAGTATCTGAGAATGTGTAAGTTAGTGATTTTTAGCACCATTCTCGGCTTGTATCTCCATTTTGGAAAGTAAAAGTAAGTGTAATTTCTTGAATATCAAAATATGCGGTACAAAAACTTGTGAAAAATGCCGTTTTTTGATGAGAAAAGGTACAAAAATAGCTCTGAAAACAAGGGAACATTATGATTGTTTTGCAAAATACTCAGTCTTCAACCAATAGGCATGAATCGGGTCCTGAAACGAGAATTCAGCAGCCTTATTATCCAATATATCATTCTTGATAAGAGCAGCTTTAGAGCGGGAGAGTGAGGTCGTTGACGATGCATCACTTCAGTCGAACTGATGGCCTTTTCGCAGGCAATAAGAGCTTTGAGACAGTTCAATTGCTGTGTGGTCAGTGTTTCGGTGATTGTCACAAACAACAGCCTTATGTGGCAGCGGTCGCTATTTTTAAGATTGCCTTAGTAGTAATATTCTGAATAGAAAAGGAAGTATTATTTCTTTTTCTGTTCAATTTATTGCTATATTTGCAGTATGGATAGAAAATTAACTGAAATAGGAACCATTCCAGTAACGACTTCAATCATTGAATCGTTGTATCCGGAACTTAAGTCTGCTGACAAGAAAGTAACCTGGCTCGAAAAGCAAGGGATTATCATCAGATTGAAGCGGGGACTTTATGTGATCAACCCCGAATATTCAGGAAAGACTCTATCAAGTGAGTTGATTGCCAATCATCTCTATACACCTTCGTATATTTCAATGTCTACTGCACTACGATATTATGGACTTATCCCCGAGGCTGTATATGTTCATCAATCAATGACTGTAAAACATCCCCGAAGCTTTCAAACTCCAGTCGGTAATTATGACTACAAATATATTTCAAGAAAGGCATCTCCGATAGGAGTAAGGAGTATGAATAAAGGTGACTATGCATTTCTTATTGCATCACCGGAAAAGGCTTTGTGTGATTTGATTGCCAATTCCTCAAAAGTCATTCTTCGTTATATGAAGGATGTAGAGACATATCTTGAGCAGGATATTCGTATGGATATGGATGAGTTCTATAATATGGACGCAACCATATTTGAAGATTATATAAAGGTTGGCAAAAAGGCTGATTCAATTTCAACACTTCTAAAATTCTTAAGACGATGAAAAATGAAATATTCGACAATATGCTCTCCCGTTATGATTTAACAACGGAGCAACATAAGAGAAACGCCATATTTGAAGTGAACCAACAAATGATACTTGCAGGCCTGTATGCTGGGGGCTTCTTTGAATCGGCTGCGTTCTATGGCGGAACTTGTCTGAGAATCTTTCATGGCTTGCAGCGTTTCAGTGAGGACATGGATTTCTCATTGCTTGCGCAAGATGATGCCTTCGATTTTACGAAATACTTCCCTGCTATCATTGATGCCTTTGCAATGGTAGGTCGTGAGGTTGAAATAAAGAAAAAAGATAAGAAGAATTTTGGGAAAGTCGAATCGGCATTTCTTAAAGATAATACCGATGTGTATGATGTGACTTTCCAAACAGAGAAGTCTATAAAGATAAAGATTGAAGTAGATACATGTCCACCGTTGAACTTTAAGACGGAACAAAAGCTATTGCTCCAACCACATTCATTTATGACTCGTTGTTTCACACTTCCGGACCTGTTTGCAGGCAAGATGCACGCACTGGTCTATCGTGCATGGAAGAATAGAGTCAAAGGTCGTGATTGGTATGACTTTGAATGGTATGTGCGCCATAATGTTCCGCTGGATTTCACTCATTTGGCAGAACGTTGCAAGCAATTCAACAATGAGGATATTACTCTAGAGTTATTCAAGGAGAAACTCATTGAGCGTCTCTCTACAGCTGATATAAAACAAGTGAAAGAAGATGTATTGCCTTTCATGCGCAATCCAAAGGAACTTGATATTTGGTCAAATGATTATTTCGTGCAGTTGGCAGGGATGGTAAGAATTGAATAATACAACATTAAGCTTTCTCCAAGAAATAACTACTAAAGTATTTATAGCTTTAGTAAGCCTGCACCTTTTCTTATTGGCGAAAGCAATCCAAGTACGGTTACACTTTTCCATAGTTTTATTATTTTGCAAAATATTCAGTCTTTAACCAATAGGCATAAATCGGATCCTGGAATGAGATTTCGCCGGCCTTATTATCCAATATGTCATTCTTGATAAGGGCAGCCTTTGAACGGGATATTGAGGTTGTTGAAGAGATTTGATAGCGATGCATCACTTCAGTCGAACTGATGGCCTTTTCGCCGGCTATAAGGGCTTTAAGATAATTCAGTTGCTGTTTGGTAAGTGTTTCGGTGATTGTTACAAACAACAGACTTAACTGCTCTACCAATGCCGTGTGTGCCTCGCTCACAATCTCAACGGTACATACATCCTTTGTTCTGAGCCATGAAAGCTGTGCCAACTGCTGTGCGTAGTATGGATGGCTGTCTACAAGCTTCGCAATCAAATGGCTTGCTTCATCGTTGATTTCCTTGCCAGTATCAGCGAAACGACTCTTGAAAAACTCCACGAGGCAAGGCGTGTCAATCTTATTAAGAAACATCAGGTTGCCGAACTTGTAGAATGGTTTGGATGAATCGGTAAATACTTCCATCATCATGTGGCGCTTGCTGCCATAGAGACAATAGGCCACACTCTGGTGTAGCTGCCAATGTGAACGCAATTTTTTCTGGAAATAGTCTGGGTCTGTAAATTCTGCGATATTTTGGAACTCATCTACGCAAATTACGATTTTCAGGCCTTTCTTCTTGGCTATCTTTTCGGCAAGATCGAGCACTTCATCGGGATTGCGCTTTACCTCCTCCCAATCAAAGTCGATTGAGACCTCATTGGTGGGGTCTGTACCGATTGAAATCTTGGGAACAAGATGCGAAAAGAAACTCTTCGCACTCTCGATTGCCTCCTCCCATTTTGTGGAAGTGGCGGCAATGACCTTTTGGGCGAGCAGTGAATAAAAATGCTCCTTGCTACGCACATTGAACAGGTCGATATGACAGATCCGGAGGTTACTGTCCTGCACCATCGCTAACTTTGCGGCCTTGTTTACAAGCGAACTTTTACCCCAGCCGCGAGGAGAGATAATAATGGTGTTGATTAACGATGTGAAATACTGGACCAAGTAAGTCGTTTCTTTTTCACGATCGCAAAAATCTTTTCCGATGGCTATTTTTCCATATATAAACGGAACTTCTTCCATATCACTCTATTTTTGATTATGTTGCTAATATAGCACAAAAATGTAATTACATAAGTCGATGCTACAAAAAGTGTATATACATTTATTGTAGTATTTTGCTGATTGGTGTTGTCTATACATAAATATCTGGATAAAAGTTGTACAATCATAATGGGTTTCGTTTTCTGGCAAGAAACAATATATTATTTGTTATAGGTGAAATACGAACTCTACGAATAATATAATAGCATTTAATGTCTTAACGTCCAATGATGTGATCAAGCAGATTACGGTAAGAGTAAATTCGAAAATTTATTCCTGTAACACATCATAAAATAAAGTAAAATCGCTATATTTACATATTATATGATATATTGAGCTATGACAAAAAGTACGATGGGTACCAAGTTGCCAAGGAAGTTGGAGCAGAAGATGCAAATTGTGGGTGAGCAAATCAGACTAGCACGATTGCGTAGAGATCTTAGTGTCGCACAGATTGCAGAACGTGCCACCTGTTCACCTCTGACGGTTTCGCGCATAGAGAAAGGTGTGCCGACAGTTGCAATAGGGATTTATCTTAGAGTGCTTTATGCGCTTCAGTTAGATGATGATATTCTTCTGCTTGCAAAAGAAGATGCAATGGGAAAAGCATTACAGGATTTAAGTCTTAAACAAAGGGAAAGGGCATCAAAAAAAGAATAAGGTATGAAAAGACTCTATGTATTTGCTGATTTTGATTGGTAGAAAGAACCAAGACTAATTGGAGAGCTGAGTTACGAATCCCTTCGTGGCTCTGACAGCTATGGATTTTGCTATAATGATGAATGGCTCTAGGACTATGGAGGTCTGTTTCTTAGTGATGACTTGAACAACTATCCCGGTCAGCAATACACGACTCCAGGCAAGGATATTTTCGGATGTTTTTCTGATGCCCTTTCAGACAGATGGGAACGTACATTAATAAATCGTAAGGAGCAGATTTTACAAATGAAAAATAGCGTTCGGTGTGGCGGCTTTCAATTAAAAAATTATTGAATAAGATAATTAGAAAATACAAAGAAAATTCCAAATATTTTAGAAAATCTTCTGTCGAAAGAAAAAGATAAATAATGATTATATTAACCGAATAATATATTTATATGTTGTATTTTGACGAATCCGGATATACAGGACCAGATTTAACTAATGTAAGTCAACCTTACTTTGCACTGGCTTCTGTTAAGATAACTAATGATGAAATTGCGTGCTTAAAAAAAGATATAGGCTATTATGAATGGGGAAAGGAACTTCATTTCAAAAGCATGTATACTAATCCTCAAGGCAGAGCCATATTAGATAAAATATTTAATCATCCACTTATGGATGCAAATCATATACTCCCATCATTTGCCGATAAGCGATACTGCATATATGCCAACATTGTTAATATATTAGTTGAAACTATGTATTATAACAAAGGAATAAACTTGTATGAAGGAGCTAAAAATCTAATATTAGCAAATGGCTTGTATTATTTTGCTATTCGGCATCCAAATAAGGATTTAGTGGCAGAATTCGAGAAAAATTTTGTTACAATGGTTAGAACACCATCTGTAGCATCCGTTGCGGATTTCTATAGAACTACAGATAAATTAAGAGAGGATACTGGTACAGAGTCTGGATTTTTTGAGATGCTGTCAGAGATACCTTTAACTATTCAATACATTAAAGAGGCCTTGCCTTATATGAAATTCTATATCGATTTGACAATACCATTATTTTCTGTATCAGTCCAAGAATGGTATAAAAGAACTGGGGAAAAAGAGGATGTTCTTTTTGATTCTTCTGAACCATTCTTTGCAAACAAAGAGTTTATGGAATACCTAAGAGATATGGATGTTCCTGAAACTGTTGTAGGATATGGCAAAGGAAAGCATGTTTATCCTTTACCAATTGGTAATATAGAAATAGCTAAATCTCATGAAGAGTTTGGTATCCAGTTGGCTGATATCTTTGCTAGTGCTTTAGTTTTTGCTCTTACGCCACGTACTGATAAATTCGTGAAATATCAAAATAAGATAAGACAACTCCCTATTTTCCAAAATATTAAGCTGAATATTGCACCATCTTCAATTGATTTTATTGAGGAAAGGATGCAGGATACAGCAGATATTGATCCTTTAGATTTTCTATGCATGTATGGCAATAGCAAAAACACAAAACAGGACTAAAAATGTATAGATATATTATTAACTGAAATTGTATAGAATTTTTTCGATATAACAGAATTTATAGTCGAGTAGCCCGCCATAAATGAAGGCTGTTTATGGCGAGCTACTTTTTAGATAAAGAAACGGTAATCGTATGTTACACCATTATATTGTCTTAACAAGTTTCCCACCTGTGCCAATGTATTAGAAGTGTCAATTGTGGCAGGTAACTTTGTGTATAGATTAAACGAGTTCCAATTCATCTTTGTGAATCCTAGAATTTCTTTAGCAATAGTTTCCAAATCTCCATGCCCATAGTATTTGGTAATTTTTAAAGGAGCAGGAATACAACGTCCTCCTTGGTAGTATCTGCGATTTGACTGTATTGAGGGAACTACTCCATGTGTCCATAACAAAGCATTTCTCGATGATAGTTTAATGCAAGTTCCTCTATCAACAGGATATCCATCTTCAAGAAATTGACCATACATAATCTTCTCTGCAATAAACTTTAAATCATATTCTTGAGTGATTGTGATCAAATCAATTTCTGATATTCCTGCTTGCTTTAATGCGTTTGTTATACCTTCAATCTCATCATTCTTAAAAGGGGTTCGTTTATGAATTACAACTCTTTGAGGTAACTTTTCCATAGCGTCTTGAAAAAGAGCCAGTATATCCATTCCAAATTTATAAGCTTCTTCAAAATTTAAATAAGGATTTTTCTTTTTGTCAAATTGAGGATGTTCAACTTTTGACAGTTTATATCTTAATCCCTGTCCTTGTGCATTGTATATATGGCTACAACCTAAAGCAACTTCAGCTTTACCTGAATATTGCTTTTTTATGCTATATCCAATTCCTGCATATGCTGTATTTTGATCTAAGTCTGCAAGAGTCCAGGGAGTTCTTAAAGCTTTTACAAATAGAGCTAAAGAGAGCCACCATGAAATTTCACATACCATCTTGTCATATAAAGTCTTTTCTTCTATAAATTGGGTTGTGAATCTATGTTGGGCGGCAAACGCTTTTATGTAGTTATGCAAATCAAATGTTTCTCCATGATAATTGAATTGTCTATAGTTGCTCCATGAATTAGGTATAAATATTAATAGCACAATTCCAGGGAACTGTTCTGAAAGTTTTTGCCCTTCTGTACAAATAGTTTTTGCTAAATTAATGGCACTTTTAGGATTATCATTTATTGATACCCATTTTTCAGAATGTATTTCAGGTATTTCAAGTCTACAGTTATAAATATTACTAAAACCAGTATAATGATGTACATAGTCAGATAATTTATCTGCGGAAATTGTAGAATTTAGTCTTTTTATAAATTCACTAAATTTTGAAGAATAAGAAGCAGGACAGATACTGCCAATACATACATCTTTAGGGAATACATCAAAATATTTCGCATCGAAAGGCCTGTATTTTGATAATCCTCTCATCGGATTGTCATCATATGCAGGTTTATTAACGTATGGATTTATAAATTCAAGCTTGGGTTCGTTAATATGTATGCCATGATATAATGTTTGTTTTATGTTGTATTCCTTTGGAGAATATATCGTTGTGTTACCTTGTCCGCAATGGTGTATCTCAGCATAACCACGATTATTGGATATTTTAAAGATAAAACCACTTCGTGAATTAACAGGTATCTCAAAACTTAATCTTTTACCATTAAACATTATATTACACCATTCTTGTAATTTCTTCTCATATTGCTGATTTCTCATTTTATCCAAATACTCATGAGAGTATTGTTGTTTGATCTCCTTTTTTATTTGGTCATTAGAAATAAAATAGACTGTTGGAGTGATTGAAAACAAGACATATTTCTTTTGTGGGACAAATGATAATCCACATTCAATAGCTTCATGTATTGTTACATTATTCTTATTTGCATAAATATCTTTTTTATATAGCATAGAACGCTTGTAATCAACACCTAACCCTCTAATTTGAGAGATTCCATAAAGTGCAGCTTTGAGAAATAATTCTTTAAAATAGCTGTTTTTTTCTATTTCATCAATAGAAATATGAACACGTTCAATTTCACTAATTAAATTTTTCCCAAAAACTTCATTGATAGTAGATACAGTTGAGATGGCATATACTTTGTCTTTATATGGTACAGCAATAAGGGGCTTTTCTTTAATCTTTTCTCTAAGATATTTCCATCTGTTTTCATTCTTATCGTATGAAATTTGAAACTGAAATATTTCATCGGGAAATGTAGCAGGAATTAGATTACTTTTCAGATATTTTTTTGTACTTCCATCATGTATGGAAAATGGAGTTGTCGTATTGTCTATACTTATTACTTTAAGTATTTCATTGATTTCCTCTTGTTTATTAGAATCGTCGTTAAAACAGAATTTTACAAGAGATAACATAACATTATCAAATCCGTTTGTGTCAATATAAAACGCTTGTCTTCCAGCAGATCGAATAGTTTGAATTAAATCTGCTATTTCAGGTGTAATATCCTTGCCGTAGCCACACCAATACAATCTTCCCGCTCCCTTATCCGTAAAAGCTTCTTTCAAAGCAAACATAAGGGATTTATCTCTTCCACTATATCCTATGATAATTAAATTTTTGTCAACAAAATAACGTCGCAAAGCTGAAACAAATTCGCTATTTTGTGAGTCTAGTTCTTTCTCGGTATTTTTGAGTGTTCTAAATTTACAATCTCCATGTAATGCTATATAAAGTAATTCATTTGAACTTTCTGTCCTATATATACGATCAACGCAATCAAGATTTATAGCTATAGGTGTTATATTGGCTTGTTGTGCAGCTCTTTCCACGAGTCCATCGAAATTTGTACTCCAAACAGATTTTACAATTCCATATTTATTCAGCAGACATAACAATTTATATCCTACATATGGACTTTTCCCATTGCACAGGCTTTCAAAATATTTAGTTCTGTCCGCATCTATTGGATATGAAGCTTCGGCATAAAAAGAATATTCTTCTGGACTCCCCAATTGTGGATATTTCCCTTGCACATCTAACCATTTCTGAATGATGTCTTTACTTAAATCAGATTTTTTTGGATCTACTAATTTTTTTTGATTACCTGATAATGATTGATATATTAAAAATTTCCAATCCCATATACAATCATTTGCCGATTGAATACCAGATGAGATGGATGCACCGGCACCTAATAGGACACCAAATGACCCATCTAAATTTTGTTTGATTGATCGTAAAAAAGCATCAAATTCTAAATATAAATTTTCGGGTATATTCATATTTATATTATAAGTCGTTGGTTATCGTGATTTTATTATTTCTCGTATATCTGACTCACAGCCTCGGCTGTTTCTTTCATCATTTGTCGTAATGACTCAGGGGCAATAACCTCTATTTGTGCACCAAACGAACGGAGCAAAGAACGTAACTCATAATTATTTTGGACTTTTAAGGTTATCTTCCAATATCCATCTTCAAGAGGTGTTGTCACTGCTGATTGAGATTCATGAAGTGGCTTAGTCACAATATATCCAATGGCTTTATCACTAACCTTTAAAATGACTTCTTCTACAGGAGCATTTGAACGCGAAACGCCGACGATATCGCTAAAGTATTCTTTAAAATCTATTCCTTCAGGTTGTATTATGTATTGTTTAGATGTTTCCTTTACTCCTTCGATTCTATCAATTGCAAAGTTTGATAGATAATCCGAGTCTTTATGTTTGCCGATCAGAAACCAGCGATTATTATATTGTTTAAGATGATAAGGAGTAACAATTACAGTTCTAGCATCCTTCCCAAATGGATGATATATAATTTCAATTACCCTTTTGTTAACAATTGCATTAAAAATGGGTTTATAGTATAAATCCATTCCTTTGAGATAGGGATTATGCTGAAAACTTACAACTGAATCCAGACTATCTCCTAATTTACTGGTCGTATATAGTCTTTTTTCAAGGTCGTTTAACCACTCAAATTGTGGTACTCCATCGAAACGTTTAAGAAGTATCAATGCATCATAAATCAAATTGAGCTCTTCTTGATTGATAGGTTGATTTTTAATAGAAGCCCCTTTGGTATGGTATCGGTAATATTTTCTATGCCCATCTCGAATGGCATCTATCTCCATACTATATCCTTCTTCACTTTCAATGAATTTTAGATCTTCTTGTACTTGACGTTTTTTTACTCCGCAACCATCTTTCGTTTCTCCATTATACAGATAGAGCGCTTCATTGCAGGCATCTACTAAATCCTCAATATAGTAACGCCTAGACCAATTGCTCAGGCATTTATCTATAATCTGGTATCTTAACTGTGCATTCTTATTTGTTGGCATAGGCAATACTATTTATCAAACAATACAAAGCTAATTATGAACAATGCAGTCTTTCTGCATTGTTCATAATCTTTTATATTAAATCTTCTAATTTATCTACTATTGCAGCAATTTCTGTAGAATCAATACTTCCGTTCTCATGGTCAACTGTAGTAAATAAATTTACTCCTTCGATGTAACCGATTGATTTATAAAAATCTCGTTTCTTTTCCCATGATTCCTTATAGGCGGGATTATCTAACATTCCTAAATGTTCCCAAAGAATGGTATCTCCAGATGCATCTTCAAAAGTAAAATCAGGAATACATCGGCGGCCGTTATCTTCTATCATTCTTTCATATTCAAAGTCAATACCTCGTTCATATAGCATATTAGCAATAATTACTTCAGACTTGCTACGTACGATTAAACCTGGCTTTAAGGTTGTGTGAATCAATCCTTCCACATATGGAATGTTTGAAATATCTTCACGAACAGATGTAGAGAAAAGATTTGTATTTCGCTTAGCTAAAACTGACATCTGAGGTTTAGTATACTCGATTAACCACGATATATTATCTTGTATCAACAGAATTAATTTCTTTCTTGCTCGTGTTAAAGCTGTATAGATTAGTTCACGTGAAAGTATACGTCCGCTTTTAGGAAGAACAACCAACACAGTATCAAAATCGCTCCCTTGACTCTTATGGATAGTTATAGCATAAGCCAAGTCTATTGTATTATCAGCCTCATCCGACTTAGAAGAATAATATGAAAATCTCTTGTTGGGTAACCCAGTAAAAACAACTGTAGATTTCTTTTCTCTTTTATTTGCATAATTAACAAAACCTATTTGACCATTTGAAAGTTGACATTCTTCTTTACTCGTAGATTTCTTGCGTTCATTCTTTAATTGAATTACCTTATCTAGAGCAGATATGGTAATAGGAGCTATTTCTATTGAAAAATTCTTATTTATACCAACCCACTCTTGGAAATACGAATTAATCTGAAATGTTCCCCATACCGGATTTTTTACCGGAGATAAAACCTGAAATCTTTCAACCTTTGACGGATCATTTAAGGCTTTATTTACATCGTCAAGTCCTATAGATTTACGAATCTTATCGGATAAAGATTTACCTTCCTCTTCTGGCAACTCTTTTTCAATGGCCTCTTTCAAGCAGTCTTTAAGGTCGTTTTCATCATTCCAAGTATAAACAACCAAGTCATTATTAAGATTTCCTTTGGCAACTTGCTCAAAAATGAGATCGGAATTCTTTGCAGGTTTTTCTCCAGAGAACCATGATGCTAAAGTCAATATGTCAGAGTCTCCTGTATTAATAGTTCTTACAACATATCGCAATTTTGTTATTGCCGATCTTAAATATTCGTCTTTATTATCCTTTAGGTAGTTAAATAAGTCTGCAAATGGTCTGCCAGGGCCAATAGGAGGTAATTGAAATGGATCTCCAATTAAAATTATTCGATTAATGTTCTTTAAATCCAATGCTTTCATTAAGACATAAAAGTCCTTACATGTAAGCATGGAACACTCGTCAATAATGACATTTTTTGCTCCACAATATTTACGTTTTTCTGCATCTTCAGGAACATAAGGTGTCATTGTAGCCCAGTCAAAGAAACCCTGACGCGTCAGAAATTGCGCAATAGTTAGGGCTTGAATACCTGCTGACATGTTGCCTAAGCGAACTCGTGCTTTCCCTGTAGGAGCCAAAAGGAGCGTACCTTCTGCTTTTATTTGTGGCGATTTTAAGAAAGCTTTGACAACTGTAGTTTTGCCTGTTCCAGCTGGACCTGCCAGCACAGAAAGGCGCTTACTGCAGAACATTTCCAATGCCTTTACCTGGTCAGCCACAGCATTACGGCATCGCTCATTTGCTTCATTGTAATCATCAATAGATGCTTTAACGATCGTATTCCAGTCTTCTTTTACTGGTGATTTGACGTCCTTTGAAGCACGACCTTTGAATATCTTACGCAAATAATCATCAATTTCTTTATATTCCTTCAACTGCAATGCACACCTGTCATCAGTATTAAGGTATACAGTTTTTTCTTCAATGAACTCTTTGTTTGACATTAAATAATTATATGGCAGTTGATGATTGTCCGCAGCCAAACAATCTTTTATATATAACTCAATCTCGTTTGCAGAAATTAATGTATCACCATCACAGAGACTTGCCACAAGTTTTGAAATGATAAATGAGCGGATCCTTCTATTATCAATTACGGATTCCACTAGTGAAGGAGCTTTTGGAGTCCATTTCCCTTGAATCTTAGGGTCAGCCATTACGCCAAGATCAATCATTTCGGTTGTAACCGGAAGATAATTTTCAATAAGACTCTCCTCGCTGATAATATATGGATTATTTAATAATTCATCGTAGCAGTCAGGACAATCAAACCACCATTTTATTACTTCCGAATTTATTTCAAAACGTGATAGCAGTTCCAATACTTGTCTTTGGTTACTTAGAGTATTTTTCCAAAGAATACGATAATGAGTAAGTTCACTTTTATATACGGAATCAGGAAGAGACAATTCACCTTTCATCAATTTATCAAAGGCTTCCCATGGATTATCTTTAACCCCACAATATCCATTATTTCGTAAATCTTGCTCAATTATATACGCATAATTTACCCCTATTGCTGATAGAGCCTCGGCGAAAGCAGGAAATGGACCTATCATATCCTTCACCTTTGCAATTTGGGAATCTATCCACAAAATTTGTTGTTTCCAGTTTCCTCCGACAAGTCCATGATTAATGACACATTCTAAACATTTCCTGGCTACATTCAAAATAATCAACATGCTATGGTTACTAACATATTCACAACCATACGACAACTCGTTAAAAATTTTCTGGCTATTGCCTAGCTTTGGGATGGTAATTTTTATTTCATCAATTACTTCTTGTTTTGATTTTCCTGTTTGGGCTTTTACATAGTCTTCATCAAGTGACATATATTCATGATATGGCAAAAGAAATCCTTTTGACTTCTTCAAATCAGTTCTTATACCATGCTCAAAGATCAAATCCCAAAAAGGATATGTATAATCAGTTGTTGTGTCATATGTTTGTACCGGTAAAACTTTGGTGATTTCACCTATACCAACAATTAATTTTGCGTCTTCATCAATTGGATTACCACTTTTGCAATAAAAAACTCCGAGTGAAGTGCCGGCTTCTATATTTGATCTAAAGTGATTTAATATTTCAAACTGTCTCTCTTTTCCATATACCCAAGATGTAGGAAACGGTGCAGTTTCATCATCAGACATATTCGGATATTTATGATTCAGTTCTTCTTGATAATCACGAGAAAGATATCGGAAAGGTATTCCAAAAAAGCTATATGGTTTGAGTTCTATTGTTGTAGGTAAGAGCTTTGCATGTGGAGTCTCTCCAAAAGCATAAACATGTTTGAAGATTCTTTTATATGGCTTCTCATTCATAAAACCACCATTCTCGCCAACACAAGCAGGTAATTGATCTTGCTTGAGAGAATTCCAATCCTTTCCTGCATACGTTTCTTCTTTATTCTCATCTTTTCTTTCAGATATATTGTGAAGCATCATGCAGAATGGATTATTTTTCGGACATTGACAAATAGTTCCATTCCATTTATTATCGTGCCAAGGCACACGAATTGATATATGTTTCATGATAATCGTCTTATTTCGTATTAATATTATTTTCTACAATCTTGGCAAACGCATCAGCACATTTCTTAATATCTTCATACTCCGCTAGTTTTTTGCCACTAAGGTTATCGTCTGTCCAATCTTCAATATCTTTTGCATACACATCTTTGATGGAGCTTTGTAGCGATTCTATTTTAAGAGGAACAGGAAGATTACTTAGGGACAGTCGCGAAATAGGCTTAAAATTATAACAAATTGATTGTCAATGTGATAAAAATTTCATATCTTAGCTAC
>ENA-ORCN01001052-ORCN01001052.1-human-gut-metagenome-genome-assembly--contig:-NODE-1052-length-20582-cov-15.256328_pt1 | contig 20582 bp, 17 predicted proteins | sample MGYA00242984_ERZ507984 | MGnify/ENA primary metagenome ERZ507984 (study PRJEB26167, sample SAMN06115395) | human gut metagenome | host: Homo sapiens | place: China:Hubei | collected 2016-05-19... | reverse complement strand
CGGATATTTCAGCACCCACAGGAAAAGCACGTTGGAGATATGTCCGCATTTGTCCGGACTTCTTAATAGTATGCTCGCTACTCACATTTAGTGCTGTCCGCAATTTATTCTCATTATAATCGGCTTCCCTTACAAATTCCGCTCCGAAGCGGCAGAAACAGTCGTATATATACCTGTCGGCGGTAGAAGTAATCAGATTCATCAACATACGCTGATACCTTTTCTGTATTTTCTTGTCGGTAGCTTTGCTCATCTTTTCCATCTCTTCCAGTTTCCGGACGATCAGTTCTGCCCGTTTTTTCTTTGCCAGACGATGCTGGATAGCCATGCGTTCATTATCCGAAACCGGCATCAGGCGTTCTTCGTGCGAGAAGACAAAATATCCGGTCTGCTCGTAAGCAAGGTGCAGCAGATCGGCAGAGGTGTACAAGCGTTTCACTTGTTCCTTTTCATAGAAGTTGGCTATCAGAAACGAATCCGGCTTTCCGTTTTCGTCCAGATAAGGGAGGTAAGAGTTTTCTCCGATGGCTTCCTGTAGTAAGGTGCGTTCGCCTATGTTGGTAGTTCGTGCCAGTTGCGCTTTCCAGCCGTTGAAAATGGTGGAAGCTCCCTGAATCCAGTGATCGATTTCAGAAGAAGACATACATTCCAGTTCCGGTCACACTGTTGACTCCGCCCCGGAAACGTCCGATAATCTGGATTGCCTCGGTGGCAGGGTCAATAACGGATTGCGCGGCACCATACAAGTCACTGACGAAAATCACATGAGGCGGATTTTTGCAGATGATATCTACGGCCGAGTAAAACCTTGAGGTGAAGAAATTGTAACGTTCCAGTTCGGTAATCATCATTGACTTTTTCCGGCGGTTGCCTTTCCAAAGTTTATATTGCCCGTCTTCACTGCAAAAGGTACAGGCGTTGCTCAGTTCCGGAATCAGACGGTAGAAACTGTCTATCGAGTCAATGCTGTTGCAGAAAATGCAGACTGTTCCTCGTTTGGCTTCGATTACTTCCTGTAGTGTCTCCAGCACATTATTTGTAGTAATTAGTTTTAATTTCTGCCGGTATGCATAGTCCGGTTGGATCAGTACCCGTGCGAAGCCGTCGAAACGGTTGTCTTTTTCGGGAATAATGGGAGTTGCGGAAATCAGCGCCTTATTTTGAAAGAGGAAAAAATCGTTCATCGGTTCGCGGATAGAGTCACGGTAGTGCACGTCCTGTACCAGCTTCTCGCATTCATCAAACAAGATGAAGCATTCCGTATACATATCTATATCCACCGTTTGCATGGCTTCCTTTATCTTGTTGAAGCCTTCGGGGGTAGTCAGTAGTTTATAATCCTTCTCCCGGTTTGCTTCCAGAAAGTTGGCGATCTGCCGGATGCTTACACCTTTATAGACAGCAAGTGCATTCTTATGTACCTTTGCTTTCGACTCGATGACGGGTACATTCGGTTCGATGATAATGGATTTGCGTGGTGCTGTGAGTTCACAGTGCGTGGCACCCAGTCCCGGCAGCAGTTTGTTGATGATGCAATTGGTAGGAATAAAATCTTTTCCTGCACGTTTTAGCGCATCCGCAAAGTATTCTCCTTTCCGGATGGAGTAAATTCGATCGTATTCCATGCAATTAATATTTCCGTTTATTGTGTTTCTTTGGATTGTACTTCTCAAATCCGGCAGCTGAAATACGTTTTTTTAGATTCTTGTCCGCTTTAAAAACTACGTTTTTCACTTGGATGGATTCTGCCCTGTGGTTTTCGTCAGGCTCTTTGTCTTCACAGAAATTTCCGTTTAGAGAGAAACTGCCGAAGTCGTCCAGATTGAGTATGTTTCCGTCTTTCAGTACGGCTTCCTTCCTTCCAATTTAAGTGTGTTTGTTTGCACTGATAATAGGGATTATACCATATAAATCATGAAATGTAAATACGGAAGTTTGATTTTCGTTTTTTTTTCGCGCTTTCGACTGTTCTGTAAAACTCGTCAACACGGTGTCGAATAACGTCCTTCCGTTTTCTTCCATTTTCCGGTTGCATCCGGGCGGCGGAGGGTGTATAATACGAATCGTTCAAAATTGAACCTTTCAAAATCGGAGGAATCACCATGACCAACGCCTATCAGGTATACACCGCCGCCCGGCAGCTGCTGGAGGGGTACGCCGCCGCCATGCAGCCCCTGTGCCGCCGGGAGGGTCTGGCCCCCAACGGGGTGGACATTCTGCTGTTTCTGGCCAACAACCCGGGCCTGGACACCGCCCGGGACGTGTGCACCTATCGGGGACTGAAGCCGGGCATCGTCTCCTTCCATGTGGAGAAGCTGGTGCAGGAGGGGTATCTGCTGCGGCAGCCCGCCCCCGGGGACCGGCGCAAGTGCCGCCTGGTGTGCACCGAGAAGGCCGGGCCTGTGGTGCAGCAGGGCCGTGAGCTGCAGGAGACGTTTTTCCGCCGCCTGGCCCGGGGCCTGGAGCCGGAGGACCTGGCGGCCTTCCGACGCTGCCTGGAGGGCTTCCGCCGGAATCTATCCCAAATGACGCAGGAGGACGCGCAATGACACAGGACAAGAAATTTCTGGGCACGGAGCCGGTAGGACGGCTCCTGTGGAAGCTGGCGGTGCCCACGGTGATCGCCCAGCTGGTGAACATGCTGTATAACATCGTGGACCGCATCTACATCGGCCATATCCCCGGTGACGGCAGCCTGGCCCTGACCGGCGTGGGGGTGTGCCTGCCCATCATCATGATTATCTCCGCCTTTTCGGCCTTTGTGTCCTCCGGCGGCGCGCCCCGGGCCTCCATCGCCATGGGCCGGGGGGACTATGACCAGGCCCAGCGGATTCTGGGCGGGTGCTTCACTTTACAGGTGGCCATCTCCCTGGTGCTGACGGCGGTGCTGCTGATCTGGAACCGCCCTTTGCTGCTGGCCTTCGGCGCCAGCGGGAACACCATCGGGTATGCCGTCCAGTATATGCAGATTTATGCCCTGGGCACCCTGTTCGTGGAGCTGACCCTGGGCCTGAACGCCTTCATCACCGCCCAGGGCTTCGCCCGGGTGGGCATGAAAACCGTCCTCATCGGCGCGGTGTGCAACATCCTGCTGGACCCCCTGTTCATCTTCGCCCTGGACATGGGCGTCCGGGGGGCGGCCCTGGCCACGGTGCTGTCCCAGGCGGTATCCTGCGTATGGGTGGTGACCTTCCTGCGGGGGAAGCAGACCCTGCTGCGGCTGGAAAAGGCGTCCCTGCCCATCCGGCCCCGGCTGATTCTGCCCTGCGTGGCCCTGGGTACCGCCACCTTCATCATGCAGGCCAGCGAAAGCGTCATCTCCGTGTGCTTCAACGCCTCCCTGCTGAAATACGGCGGCGACCTGGCCGTGGGGGCCATGACCATCCTCTCCAGCGTCATGCAGTTTGCCATGCTGCCCTTGCAGGGCATCGCCCAGGGGGCCCAGCCCATCTCCAGCTATAACTTCGGCGCCGGCAACGCCCGGCGGGTGCGCCAGACCTTCCGTCTGCTGCTGAAGGTCTGCCTGGGCTACGCCCTGGTGCTGTGGGCCTGCATCCAGCTGTTCCCCGGGGCCTTCGCCCGGATTTTCACGTCGGAGCCGGAGCTGGTGGCCTTCACCGCCGGGATGCTGCGGATCTACTGCGGGGCCCTGTTCCTGATGGGCATCCAGATCGCCTGTCAGATGACCTTCGTGTCCATCGGCAACGCCCCCTGCTCCATCGTGGTGGCGGTGCTGCGGAAGTTCGTGCTGCTGCTGCCGCTGATCTATCTGCTGCCCCACCTGCTGGCGGACCAGACCCGGGCCGTGTTCCTGGCGGAGCCCGTGGCCGACGTCATCGCCGTCACAGGCACGGTGATCCTCTTCACCCTCCAGTTCCGCAAGGCCCTTCGCAGGCTGGAAAGTGAAAACAAATCGTAATATCCGGCCAGAATATTGCGGCTTGTATACAAAAAAGCATCCCCGGCAAAAGCCGGAGATGCCCGCTACTTCTTCTTTTTTCCTCTCAGTTGGTACATGATAAACGCCCCCATGGTAATGGCAGCAAAAGCAGCTCCTATGTCATATATACCATACGATATAATACTCACATATAACCCTGCAAAATAGGCGGCCAGGGAGCAAACCACACTGAGAATGACAACCCACACAAGAATTCACCACCTTTCCGTTCAAAATTTCTTCTTATATTGTTGATTATAACATATAAGAAGCCAAAACGCAAAGAGCTTTTTGACCTATTCAACATTTTTGCTGCCCGCAAAGCAGCAGCACATCGTACAGGAGGAACCCATGGAAAACATCTCCATCATCCTGGGTGACATCACCCAATCCCGGGTGGATGCCATCGTCAACGCCGCCAACACCACCCTGCTGGGGGGCCTGGGGGTGGACGGGGCCATCCACCGGGCCGCCGGGCCCGGCCTGCTGGCCGAGTGCCGCACCCTGGGGGGCTGCGAAACCGGCCATGCCAAGCTCACCGGGGCCTATAACCTGCCCTGCCGCTATGTGATCCACACCCCCGGCCCCATCTGGCAGGGCGGCGATCACGGGGAGGCGGCCCTGCTGCGCAGCTGCTATCTCAGCTGCCTGGAGCTGGCCCTGGCCCACGGCTGCCGCACGGTGGATTTCCCCTCCATCAGCACCGGGGTATACGGCTATCCCCTGCCCCAGGCGGCCCATGTGGCCCTGAAGGCCATGACGGACTTCCTCCGGGACCACCCCGGCATGCACCTGCGGATGATCTGCCACAACCCCAACGCCCTCCGGGCCTATCAGGTGGATTGGAACATGTTCTATCAGGACGTAAAGCCCCACGCATAAAAACCGGGCGTGCCGCGCAGGCGGCACGCCCGGTTTTTGCAGATTCCGGTCAGATTTTGATCAGCTCATATTCCCGGGTGCCCATGCCCAGCTTTTCGGCGTGCTCCAGGCAGCTCATCCAGTCCGTCTCCGGATGGAGATGGTGGAAGTGGTCATGGCCGCAGTCCCCGGCGGCAGCGGCCCCCGGCAGGGGCGGCTGGGCGTTTACTGCGTCCGCGCAGGCCATGTCCAGGGCCACCGGATCGAAGGAGGCAAACATGCCCACATTGGGGATGATGGCCGCGTCGTTCTCCGGATGACAGTCGCAGTTGGGAGACACATCGATGACCAGGCTGATGTGGAAGCAGGGCCGCCCGTCCACCACCGCCTGGGCATACTCGGCGATCTTGCGGTTCAGATTGGTGACCGTCTCGTCCCAGTTCACCCGGATGGCGTCCCGGGGACAGACGGCGATGCACCGGCCGCAGCCCACGCACCTGCTGTGGTCGATGCTGGCCTTGCGGTCCGTGACGGTAATGCCGCTGTGGGCGCAGATCCGGGTGCAGGCGCCGCAGCCCACGCAGTGGTCCTGGGCCACATGGGGCTTCCCGGCGTTGTGCTGCTCCATCTTACCGGCCCGGCTGCCGCAGCCCATGCCGATGTTCTTCAGCGCGCCGCCGAAGCCCGCCTCCTCGTGGCCCTTGAAATGGGTCAGGGAGATGAACACGTCCGCGTCCATCACCGCCCGGCCGATCTTGGCCTTCTGCACATATTCGCCGCCGCGCACCGGCACCTCCACCTCGTCGTTGCCCTTGAGGCCGTCGGCGATGATGATCTGGCAGCCGGTGGACAGGGGGGAGAACCCGTTGAGCATGGCGGCGTCCATGTGGTCCAGGGCGTTTTTCCGCCCGCCTACATACAGGGTGTTGCAGTCGGTGAGGAAGGGCTTGCAGCCCCGCTCCTTCACAAAGTCCGCCACGGCCTTGGCCCAGTTGGGCCGCAGAAAGGCCAGGTTGCCGGGCTCGCCGAAGTGCAGCTTGATGGCCGCGAACTTGTCCTCAAAGTCGATCTGGCCCATACCGGCGGTTTTCATCAGACGGGTCAGCTTCTGGGGCAGATTTTCCCGATAGTCGGCCCGCAGGTCGGCCCAATAAACTTTCGATGCCACTTGGAGATCCTCCTTGAATCTGAGATGGTCATAGTGTATCATATTCCCACGGAATTTGTCACGCTTTTTTGAAGGGAGGCGGTATGTATGCGCCTGCTGACTCATATCGTATCCCCGGAGCAGGAGGGCTGGCCTCTGCGGCGGCTTCTGCGGCAGGAGCTGCGCATTTCCGGCAGCTTCCTGTCCCGGCTGAAATGGCGGCCCGGGGCCATCCTGGTCAACGGACGGCCCGCCACGGTGGCGGCGGTGCTCCACACCGGGGACGCCGTCACCGCCGACGTGTCGGACCTGCCCGGGGACAATCCCCATATCCGGCCGGTGGCCTGGCCCCTGGACATCCTGTGGGAGGATGAGGACCTGCTGGTGCTGAACAAGCCTGCGGGCATCGCCATCCATCCGGCGGCCCTGACGGAGGAGACCGTCACCGTGGCCGGGGCTGTGTGCCACTATCTGGGCCAGGGGAGCTTCCACTGCGTCAACCGCCTGGACCGGGGCACCACCGGGGTCATGGTGGTGGCCAAAACCGGGTATGTCCACCGGCTGTGCATGGAGCAGCTCCACTCCGGCGACTTCCGCCGGACCTATCTGGCGGTGTGCAGCGGCGTGCCCAGCCCGGCGGCGGGGTCCATCGACCTGCCCATCGGCCGGGAGCCGGACTCCCTGCTGCGGCGGCGGGTGGACCCGGCGGGTCTGGCGGCCCACACGGACTATGAGACCCTGTGGCAGGGGCCGGACCGGGCCCTGCTGCGGCTGACCCCCGGCACCGGCCGCACCCACCAGCTGCGGCTGCACCTGTCCGCCATTGGCCACCCCCTGCTGGGGGACTGGCTCTACGGCACCGAGGACCGAACCCTGATCCCCCGCCCGGCCCTGCACTCCCACCGGCTGGAGCTGACCCACCCCGTCACCCGCCGCCGCCTGACGGTAACAGCCCCGCTGCCGGAGGATATGGCCCGGCTCCTGCCGGAAGATATGAACAAATCTTGAAAAATGCAAAAAAAGGGTGGAAATTTTGACAGTGTATAGTATAATAGTCTATACACTGTCAAAACGCCGCGCCCCGGCGCGGAATCTGTTTTTGGAAGCGGGAGGAACGTATGCGGAACATCTGGCGCATCATCAAGGCGGACGCCCGTTCGCTGTTTACGCATTTCTTTGCTCTGGCGGTGGCCCTGGCCATCGCGGTGCTGCCCAGCCTGTACGCCTGGCTGAATATCTATTCCAACTGGGACCCCTACGGCAACACCGGCAACATCAGCATCGCCGTGGCGTCCCTGGATAAGGGCTGGACCGAGGAGGACGGCACCCAGGTCAACAAGGGCCGGGAGGTGGTGGAGGACCTGCGCAGCAGCACCAGCATCAACTGGGTCATTGTGGACACCAAGGAGGAGGCCGAGCAGGGGGTCTATGCCGGGGATTACTACGCCGCCGTGGTCATCGGCCAGGACTTCTCCTATAACATGTACCACATGCTGACGGAGTGGACCGACAAGCCCACCATTACTTATTACGAAAACTATAAAAAGAACGCCGTGGCCACCAAGATCACCGACACGGCGGTGTCGTCCCTGAAAACCACCATCAGCAAGAGCTATCTGGACGTGGTGGTGGACGCCATCTTCCGGGGGGCCAACGACCTGTCCCAGCAGCTGAGCCAGGAGGACCCGGTGGGCTCCGTCCAGGGCCTGCTGGGCCAGACCCGCAGCCTGCTGCGCTCCTGTGCCAAAACCATCGACGCCTTCCAGGCCGCAGGCCAGGACAACAGCAGCTATCGCCAGGACCTGTCGGACCTGGTTTCCAACATCAACCAGAACCGGCCCGACGGCCAGGAGATTCTGGACACCGTGGCCCAGCTGAACCGGAAGGTCCACGCCGCCCTGGACAAGGCCCATACCGCCCTGGACAAGGCCTTTGACGCGGCGGAGAAGTTCCTCAACGGCATCGACGTGGACGCCCAGCTGCCGGAGATTCAGGAGAACCTCCGGGATGCCGCCCAGACCATGGGCGACATGGGCGACAAACTCATGGCCTGGGCCAAGTCCGTGGCGGTGGAGGCCGGGCCCGTGGGGGCCGAGGCGGCGGCTGCCGCCCAGCGCCTGGCGGACAGCTGCTATCAGCTGCGGGACCGGCTGAACACCCTGGCCGACGGGCTGAAGGAGAATTCCGCCCTGCTGCAGGATACCATTGCCCTGGCGGCCCAGCTGGAAAAGCTGACGGACACCCTGCTGACCCCGGTGTTTGACGACGTGGTCAACGACGTGAAGAACGTGCTGGATCAGTCCGAGGACCTGCTTCAGGGCTTCCACGGCACCGCGGCGGACACCCGGGACCTGCTGGCGGCGGCCTCCGCGGCGGCAGGGACCTTAGACGGGCTCATGTCCCAGGGGCGCACCGCCATGGGCCAGGCCATCGACAAGCTGGGCTCCCTGTTAGGCGGCCTGGAGGACAGCGACAGCCCCGATTATCTGGATACCCTGCTGGACATTCTGGGGGGCAATCCGGAGGATTACGGCGCCTATTTCTCCCAGATGGTGCAGACCTCCGTGGAGCCGGTGTATCCCATTGATAACTACGGCAGCGCCATGGCCCCCTTCTATTCCGTGCTGGCCATCTGGGTGGGCGGCGTCATGCTGGTGGCCATTCTCAAGCCCCACGCCCGGCGGGAGGGTCTGGTGGCTCCCAAGCCCTATCAGCTGTTTTTCGGCCGGTATTTCCTGTTCTTTGTCCTGAGCCAGATCCAGGCCGCCGTCATCGTGGCCGGGGACCTGCTGGTGCTGAAAATTCAGTGCGTGGAGCCTGCCCTGCTGTTTGCCACCGGGGCCATCACCTCCCTGGTGTTCAGCCTGCTGATCTATTCCCTGACGATTTCCTTCGGCGACGTGGGCAAGGCCATCGTGGTGGTGGTCATGGTGCTCCAGATCGCCGGGTCCAGCGGCACCTTCCCCATCGAGCTGCTGCCGGACGTGTATCAGAAGATCTATCACATCTTCCCCTTCCCCTATGCCATCGACGCCATGCGGGAGTGCATCTGCGGCCTGTATGGCCTGACCTGGCTGAAGAACATCGGCTGCCTGCTGATTTTCGGCGCGGCTGCCCTGCTCATCGGCCTGTGGGTGCGCAAGCCCTTCATGGGCCTGAACCACTTCATGGAGGAGAAGCTGGAAGAAACCGAAATGCTGTAAGAAAGGAGGACTTCCCATGGACGAAAAGAAATACAGCCAATTGTATCAGGCCCTTTTGCAGGAGGTCCTTCAGTTCCACAACGGCAACCAGCGCCGCATCCGCAAGGGGATGCTGAGCCTGCTGCTGGTGCCGCTGGTGTTCCTGGTGCTGCTGTTTTTGTCGGAAGGCTCCCGGGTGATTTTCCTGCTGCTGTGGATCGTGTCCATGTTCGGCATCGCGGCGTATCTCATCGCCGTGGAATACATCGACTATGAAATGCAGAACAAGGTCAAGAAGATCACCAAAAAAGAGGTGGAGCTGGACCAGCTGACGCCGCTGCCCAGCGCCATGCCCCAGCTGCTGCCCATGCTGCGGGGCCGGGGCCAGGAGCCGGACCTGCCCCCCGACCCGCCCCAGGAGGAGCAGGAGAGCTTTGCCCAGTCCGCCGCCCAGGCGGAGGAGGATCTGGACCAGCTGCTCCAGGGTCTGCGGGGCGCCGAGGCCGCGCCTGCCGCACCGGAGCCGCAGCCCCGCCCCGGCGAAGCTGCGCAGCAGGAGGACGGTGGCGCCTTCGCCCGCCTGTTCGACGACCAGGCCTGGGACCGGTATTACGGTTCCCCCGAGGCGGAGACGCCTGCGGCGGAGCCGGAATCCGTGACGGAATCCGCGGCGGAGCCCGCCCCCGTTTCCGAGCCTGTTTTTGTCCCGGAGAATCCCGCCCCTGTCCCGCCGGTGTCTCAGTCCGCCCCGCAGCCTGTTTCCCCTGACCTGAATCAGACGCTGGCCGGGCTTCAGACGGACGTGCAGCAGCTGGCCCGGGGTCTGGAGTCGCTGTCCCACGAGCTGGGACGCATCTTCCAATATATGGAGCAGCAGGGGAACGGCTCAAAGGAGGAACGGAAATGAAAAATATCTGGAGAATCTTCCGGTCCGACTGGCAGCGCCTTACCGCCAGTGTGGTGGCCGTGGTGGTGGTCATGGGCCTGTGCCTGATCCCGTGCCTGTACGCCTGGTTCAACATTTTCTCCAACTGGGACCCCTATGGCCCGGACTCCACCTCCAACATCCGGGTGGCCGTTACCAGCGAGGACGAGGGCTATGAGCTGCTGGGCCTGAAGCTGAACATCGGCTCCATGGTGCTGGACGGTCTGAAAAGCAACCACCAGATGGGCTGGGACTTTGTGGATTCCCGGGAGGAGGCCCTGGAGGGCGTCCGCTCCGGCAAATACTACGCTGCCCTGATCGTGCCCTCGGACTTCACCGGGGACTTTGTCAGCATTCTGGACACGGACCTGCGGCATCCCCAGATCCAGTATTATGAGAACCAGAAGAAGAACGCCATTGCCCCCAAGATCACCAACAAGGCCAAAACCGCCGTGCAGGACGAGATCAACGCCACGGTGGTGGAAACCGTGACCGACGCCGTTACCACCGTCAGCTCCGTGTGCAAGGCCCTGGGCCTGGACGCCGACGACGTGTCTCAGGGCATTATTGACAAGCTGGGCAGCGCCCAGGAGAGCCTGCTGGCCCTGGAGAACACCCTGTCGGCCATGCAGACCCTGGTGGACCAGACGGATAACATCCTGGCCTGTGCCGGGGTGGTGTCTGACGACCTGAACAACATTGTCAAAAGCGGCGACCTGTCCGGCGTGCAGGACGCCCTGAACCGGGGCGTGGGCCGCCTGAACGAGGCCGAGGCCGAGATTGCCCGGCAGCTGGAGGACATCGACAACCAGCTGGACGTCATCGCCGCCGACCTGGCCGCCGCCATGGGAACGGCGGAGGACGTGGCGGGCTTTCTGGCAGGCCCCGCCCAGCGGCTGGATGAGCGGCTGGCGGAGCAGCAGCAGCGGCTGGAGAAGCTGCGGGACTATGCCGACAACTATCCCGCCATCCAGGAGCGGCTGGGCAACGCCATTTACCACATCGGGGAGCTTCGGGACCTGCTGAAAAAGTTGGAGGACCCCAGCCAGCTGGAGTCCTGGAACCAGGAGGTTCAGGCCAAGCTGGACCAGATCCGCCAGGACCTGCGGGAGGCGGCTCTGCGCATCAGCGAAAGCGTCAACCAGCGGGTGGAGGAGCTGAACCGGGACGTGCAGGAGAAGCTCCAAGCCGTTCAGAACGTGTTCGACAACGTGTCCGGCGGGCTGACGGCCCTGGGGGATAGGCTGGGCCGGTATCAGGACGCCATCCACTCCACAGGCACCACCCTGGGCGGGGCCATCCAGCTGTCGGCCACCCTGCGGGGGGACCTGGGGAAGCTGTCGGACGATGTGGAGCGCATTGTCACCAGCGACGGCTTCCGCCGCTTTCTGGACGTGCTGGAAAACAACCCCGAGGAGCTGGCCGGGTATCTGTCCGACCCCATCGCCATGGAGACGGTGCCCGTGTATGAAATCACCACCTACGGCAGCGCCATGGCCCCGTATTACATCATGCTGGCCCTGTTTGTGGGCTCCCTGCTGGCGGCCACCATGATCCATGTGAACGCCCCCATTCCGCCGCTGCCCCTGCTGCGTCCCTGGCAGCGGTTCTTCGGAAGATACCAGCTGTTCTTCCTGGTGGGCATGGTCCAGGCGCTGGTAACGGGGCTTGGCTGCGTGTACTATATCGGGATGCAGTGCCTGCACCCGGGGCTGTTCCTGCTGGCCTGCTGCGTGTGCAGCCTGAACTTCACCATGATGAACTTCGCCTTGGTGTACGCCCTGGACAACATCGGCATGGCCCTGTCCGTGATCATCATGGTCATCCAGGTGGCCGGTTCCGGCGGCTCCTATCCCATCGACGTGCTGCCGGAGGTGTTCCAGAAGCTGTATGTCCTGATGCCGTTCCATTACGGCATGGATATGCTCCGGGAGACCATCGCCGGACGGTATGAAAACGTATATTGGACGAATCTGGCTGTGATGGCGGGCATGTGCGTGCTGTTTGCGGCGCTGGGTATGCTGCTGTACTACCCGGCCAGGCCGCTGAACCGCTTGATCGCCCGCAGCAAGGAAAAATCCGGCATCATGTAAAGGAGGACTGCTGCCCATGAACGCAAAGCACGACCTGGCAGAGGCCCTGTGCCAGCTGCTGGAAACCAAAACCCTGGAAAAAATCACCGTCAAGGACATTGTGGCCCGGTGCGGCGTGAACCGCCAGACGTTTTACTATCACTTCCACGACGTATACGACCTGATGCGCTGGATCTTTGAACGGGAGGCCGCCAACCTGGCCCAGACCGTCCGGGAGGCCGGCGGCGACTGGCGGCAGGAGCTGCACACCATCACCGATGTTCTGCGCAGCAAGCGGCACCTGGTGATGAACGCCTATCGCTCCGTGAACCGCCGGGACCTGGAGCGCTATCTGATGCAGGGCTACGGCCCGGTGATCCGCCGGATCGTGGATCAGGCGGCGGTGGGCCTGGACGTGGGGCAGGAGGACCTGGAGTTCGTGTCCCGGTTCTATGCCCGGGGCCTGCTGAGCGGCGTGTTCGACTGGATCGAGTCCGGCATGCCGGAGAACATCGGCGACGATCTGCGCCGGTGCATCCTGCTGCTGGACGGCAGCCTGCCCACCGCTCTGTTGAGCGTCAGCGGAAAGTGAAAAAATATCGTCAAAAGGTCCCCGGCGCACTGCGCCGGGGACCTTTTTGGGACAGTTCCTATTCCTTACTGCCGGACCTCCTCGGGGGGCGGCTCCACCGGGAGCTCTACCCGTCCGCCGTCGCCGGGGTCGGTGATGATGTCGCCGATGCCCGGGGCGGGGTTGATTTTGATGGGGTCCGTGGGGTTGTCAACGGTGCCGGTACCGCTGCTGCCGGACACCAAAGTGACGGCGGTAGCCTCCAGAATGGAGGCGTCCTCCTGGGGCCGGTAGGTGATGGTCACCCGGTCGCCGGTGTTCAGGGTCACCACCTGGGGCGCGTCGGCGGCGGAGAGCACATAGTACACACTCTCGCCCTGGAGCCGCAGATAGTACCGGCTGTTGCCGTCGATGACAGCGGTGCGGATATCCGTCAGCACGCCGGTGGCCTCCTGGGTATCGGCGGGGATGTTGGCGTCGGAGTTGTCGATGAGGTTGTTGCGGGCCAGCATCTGGCGATAGTTGCCCTCGCACTCAGCCACGTCGCTGCCGGTGGCCACGATCTGATACTGGCTGACGTTGACCATGGCGTACATCTTCACCAGCCCCGCCGCGTCCTTCAGGGCCATGAAATACGTGGGCTGGTCGGCGATGTTCAGCAGCAGCGGGAAGGTGGCGGTGTAGTTCATCTGCTGCACCTGGCCTCGGGCGGAATCCATGGCGGAGAACTCCTCCGCCCCGGCCACGGTATAGAACCGGGTCTCCTTGGTGCGCTGGTTGGACAGGATAAAGCCGATGTTGGACTCGTCGGACACCACGGAGGTGATGCCGGTGTACATATACACGTCATCGCCGATGGCCAGGTAGTTATACCCGTCGGTGGTGACGGTGACGTCCCGCTGGCCGAACAGGGAGTTGATGAAGCCGTTGATATAGGCGCCGTGGTAGTTATACTGCTGCTCGATGAGCTCCGCCGGGTACACATGGTCCACCCAGGCGGGCACGTCCGCCGCGTCGTAATAGGTGCACTCGCCGGTGACGGCGTTCACCAGCACCGCACCGGCAATGTCCGTGCCGCCGAACAGGCCGATGGTCTTTTTGATCCGGGGGCAGACCCAGAAGGGATTGCCCTCCTCGTCGATCTCGAAGGCCGGGGTGTCAAACAGATAGGTGGGATAGTGGAAGCGCAGATAGCGGCCCAGGTTCCGGCTGAAGTGCTCGGCGGTGGTATAGCGGATGCCCTGGTCCAGGCGCACCACGTCCACGTTCTGGGTGACCATGTCGATGATGAGATAGGCGGGCAGGCCGTCGGAGCGGTTATTCAGCCACTTGATCCAGTCGCCGTAGCGCAGGGGCGTCACCCGCACCGGGCGGCCCTTGTAGTTGATCTGGGTATAGTCCCCGGCCACCTCGAACTGGGACACCATGTCCGCCAGCTCGCCCAGCTTGCGGTTGCCCAGCTTCTCGGCGGAGTCCCGGTCCAGCATGGGGATCTGGTCATAGCTGATCTCCTTGATGTCGGCGGCGAAGTCGCCGGTCTCCACCGTCAGCAGGTCCCGGTAGGACCCGGCCCGGAACACCTCCCAGCCGATGGCCGCGCCGATCAGCGCCGTGACCACCAGCACCAGGCCCAGCACAAAGGGGACGGTGCACTGCTTTTTCACAAAGCCGAAGTAGCCCTTGGCTCCGCTGCCCTGAAACCCGGAGGTCAGCACCGCGCAGCCGCAGTACACCGCGCACAGCAGCAGCACGAACACATAGAAGTCGCCGGAGTGCAGGTTCAGCGGCGGCAGCGTCACATAGAAATAGATGGCTCCGAACACCAGCGTCACCGCCAGGTTCAGCAGCGTCCGCCCCACAGGGGTGCCGATGGGCCGGCGCTGTTTTTTTGGCCGGTGGGGCACCGGCCCGCCCCCCTGGAAGGGGTCGTGGTTCCAGCTGTGATTCATGAAAAACTCTCCTTTCTCGCGGAAGGGGGTGGATACCTCTTTTCATCTTCCAGTATAGCTTTCCCGGCCCGCCCCGTCAACCGATGGGGAAAAAATTTACATTTGGGGCTTGACAACGGGCCGCATTTGTATTATTGTATTACTTGCATAAGACATTAACACAAGGAGGCGGGGCCATGGAGTGGCATTTTCGCAACGACCAACCCATCTATACCCAGCTGACCCAGCAGATCACCCTGGCCATTCTGTCGGGCTCCATTCCCAGCGGGGGGAGGCTTCCCACCGTGCGGGAGCTGGCGGCGGACGCGGGGGTGAACCCCAACACCGTGCAGCGGGCCCTGGCGGAGCTGGAGGGCACCGGCCTGCTGCACACCCAGCGCACGGCAGGGCGCTTTGTCACGGAGGATACCGCCGTGATCCAGAGCGCCAAGGAGGAACTGGCCCGCAGCCGGACCCGGGAATATCTGGAGTCCATGGCGCAGCTGGGCTATGACCGGCAGCAGGTGAAGGCGCTGCTGGAGGAATGGAAGGAGGAGTAACATGGCGATTCTGGAATGCAGGGAGCTGACCAAATATTTCGACAGCTCCCTGGCCCTGGACCACGTCAGTCTGACGGTGGAGCCCGGGCGCATCGTGGGGCTTTTAGGCCCCAACGGCAGCGGCAAGTCCACCCTGATCAAGCTGGCCAACGGCCTGCTGGTCCCCAGCAGCGGCGCCGTCACCATCGACGGCCATGCCCCGGGGCCGGAGACCAAGGAGCTGGTGTCCTATCTGCCGGAGCGGACGTATCTGTCCGGGTGGATGAACGTGGTGCAGCTGCTGGACTTTTTCTGCGATTTCTATCCGGATTTCGACCGGGACGCCGCCGAGCATATGCTGACGGCCCTGGAGATCAGCCCCAGGCTGCGGATCCGGCAGATGAGCAAGGGCACCCGGGAAAAGGTGCAGCTGATCCTGGTCATGAGCCGGAGGGCCCGGCTGTATCTGCTAGACGAGCCCATCGGCGGCGTGGACCCCGCCACCCGGGACTATATCATCCACACCATTCTCAGCAATTATAATGAGAATGCCTCCCTGGTGATCTCCACCCACCTGATCGCCGACGTGGAGAACGTGCTGGACGACGTGATCTTCATCAACAAGGGCCGCATTCTGCTGCAGCAGTCGGTGGATCAGATCCGCCAGGAGAAGGGCTGCAGCGTGGACGAGCTGTTCCGGGAGGTGTTCCGCTATGCTGAGTAAGCTGCTTCGTCACGAATTCCGGGCCACCGGGCGGATCATGCTGCCGGTGTATGCCCTGCTGCTGGTGTCCTGCGGGGGCTGCACCCTGTTCGGCCGCCTGCTGGGCCGGTATCCCGAGAGCACGGTGCTGTCCGTCGTCCAGACGGTGTTTGCCACCCTGTTCGGCGTGACCACCTTCGGTATGCTGCTGCTGACCCTGGTGCTGATGGTGTACCGGTTCTATAAGAACCTGATGACCGACGAGGGGTATCTGATGTTCACCCTGCCGGTGAGCCGCAGCCAGCTGATCTGGTCCAAGCTGCTGGTGGCCCTGGTGTGGAGCGTCCTGTCCACGGTGCTGGCGGCGCTGGCGTGGATGGCGGAAATTTCCGTGGTGGGCCGGGAGAACGTGTTCTCCCTGATCGCCCAGGGGCTGCGGAGCCTGCGGCAGCATCTGTCCGGCAACCTCACCGGCTGCGCCGCGGCCCTGGTGGTGCTGTGCCTGGTGTCCTGCCTGGTGTCGTTCCTGAAGTTCTACGCCGCCATCTCCCTGGGCCACAGCTTCTCCAACCACAAGGTCCTGCTGTCGGTGGTGTTTTACATCGGCTTCGGCATCGTCACCCAGACCATCGGGTCCATTTTCGCCTCGGTGGGCATTCAGATCAATATCAACCCTGACCTCTGGACCAACCTGCCGGTGGTGCAGGTGTTCAGCTCCCTGGCGTGGGCGGCGGCGGGGGTGTCCGCCCTGCTGGGGGCGGCGTACTATGTGCTGACCCTGCTGATGCTGAAAAAGCGGCTGAATCTGCAATAATTCCCGGCGGCACTGCCTCCGGTTCTGTCAAAACGACAGGGCCGGAGGCGGTTTTTTTGTGGGGTCCCACAAGGTTTTCTCATCCCCGGAAATCACCGTTGACAAACCGGCCCGACACTGCCATAATGGAGTTATTCATTAAGTTATTCGGTGAAATATTCACATAGAGAGGAGCCTGCCCATGAAGGTATTAGTCATCAACCCCGGCGCCACCAGCACCAAGGTGGCCGTTTTCGACGAGGAGACGCAGGTTTATAAGACCACCGTGGACCACTCCCCCCAGGAGCTGGACCGCTTCGACCGGGTCATCGACCAGGCGGATTACCGCCAGCAGGCCATTCTGGACGCCGTGGCGCAGAGCGGCTTCCGCCTGTCGGACTTCGACGCGGTGTGCGGCCGGGGCGGCCTGTACCGGCCCATCCCCTCCGGCACCTACGCCGTCAACGACCGGGTCATGCACGATGTGGAGACCGCCCCCTATGGCGAGCATCCCTCCAACCTGGGGGCGTATCTGGCCCGGCGCATCGGCGACATGGTGGGCGTTCCCGCCTTTTTCGTGGACCCGGTGTGCGTGGATGAGCTGACGGAGGTGGCCCACTACACGGGCTTTGCCCCCTTCCGCCGCCTGAGCCAGTTCCACGCCCTGAACCAGAAGTCCATCGGTCGGAAGGCTGCGGCGGCCCTGGGCAAGCCCTATGAGGAGGCGGACCTGATCGTCTGCCACCTGGGCGGCGGCGTGTCCGTGGCGGCCCACCACAACGGCCGCATCGTGGATCTGTTCAACGTCAAGGACGAGGGCTCCATGGGCATGGACCGGGCCGGAGGCCTGCCGGTGAACCAACTCATCAACTTCTGCTTCTCCGGCAGGAGCCAGGACGAGGTGAAGAAAATCCTGGGCCGCCAGGCCGGAATGTTCTCCTATCTGGGCACCACGGACTTCCGGGTCATCTGCGCCAGGGTGAAGGAGGGGGACCCTAAATTCACGGAGGTCTATCAGGCCCTGGTATACCAGCTGGCCAAGGACGTGGGCGCCATGGCGGCGGTACTGCATTTCCATGTGGACGCCATCGCCTATACCGGCGGCATGGCCTATGAGCAGTCCTTCTGCGACGATATCACCGCCTATGTGGGGGGTCTTGCCCCGGTGCTGCGCTTCCCCGGCGAGGAGGAGATGCGCTCCCTGGCGGAGGGCGCCCTGCGGGTGCTCCACGGCCAGGCCCAGCCCCGGGAATATTGATACCAAAACCTGTTAAAAAGCTTGAAAAGCTTTTTATAGCACCGAAGGTGCGTCAGGTTTTGTATGAGACGTCACAGCGTGTTTTCACACGCTGTGCGTGCGCACAGCGCACGGGATTCTTGATTAAATTTTTTAATCAAGAATCAGTATGAGATAAGTGCAAAAACAGCGTATAGAAAGGAAGGAGATCACCATGAAGCATCTGATGTCCGGCAACGAGGCCACCGCACGGGGCGTCTATGAGGCCGGGATCAAAATCTGTTCCGCCTATCCCGGCACCCCCAGCACGGAAATTCTGGAAAATCTGCCCCAGTATAAGGACGACGTATACTGCGAGTGGGCCCCCAACGAGAAGGTGGCCACCGAGGTGGCCTACGGCGCGTCCATCGCCGGGTCCCGGTCCTTCTGCACCATGAAGATGGTGGGCCTGAACGTGGCCGCCGACCCCCTGTTCACCGCCGGTTACATGGGCGTGGGCGGGGCGTTCATCGTGGTCACCGCCGACGACCCCAGCTGTCATTCCTCCCAGAATGAGCAGGACAACCGCCACTATGCCCGGGCCGCCAAGATCGCCATGGTGGAGCCCAGCGACGCCCAGGAGTGCAAGGACTTCGTGGCCCTGGCCTGCGAGGTGTCCGAGCTGTTCGACACGCCGGTGCTGTACCGCACCACCACCCGGGTCTGCCACTCCAAGGGCCTGGTGGAGTTCGGTGAGCGGGAGGAGCACACCCACGCCCCCTATGCCCGCAACGTCCGCAAGTTCGTCTGCACCCCGGCCCATGCCTATGCCAACCATCCCATCGTAGAGGAGCGTCTGAAGAAGCTGGAGGAATACGGCTGCACCCGAGCCCTGGAAAACGGCCTGAACAAGCTGGAAATGGGCGACGGCAAGGTGGGCGTGGTCACCTCCTCCATCGCCTATGAATACGCCAGGGAGGTGTTCCCGGAGGGGACCTCCTTCCTGAAGCTGGGCCTGACCTTCCCCCTGCCCATGGACCTGATCCGGGACTTTGCCTCCAGGGTGGAGAAGCTCTACGTCATCGAGGAGCTGGAGCCCTTTATGGAGGACCAGATCAAGGCCGCCGGCATCCCCTGCGTGGGCAAGGAGCTTACCGGTCCCCTGTACGAGCTGAACACCCAGCTGCTGCGGGAGCGGGTCCTGGGCCAGAAGGCGGACTTCCGCACCGTGGACGTGACCCCGGCCAAGCGGCCCCCGGCCCTGTGTCCCGGCTGCCCCCACCGCGGCTTCTTCTATACCCTGTCCCGGAACAAGAACTATGTGGTCACCGGCGACATCGGCTGCTATACCCTGGGCTGCGCCGAGCCCCTGAACTGCATGGACTCCGTGGTGTGCATGGGCGCGGGCTTCTCCGCCGGTATGGGCATCGCCAAGAGCTTTGAAAAAGAGGGCGTCACCGGCAAGGTGGTGTTCGGCGTGGTGGGCGACTCCACCTTCTTCCACAGCGGCATGACCGGCGCGGCGGAGATCGTGTACAACAAGGGACGGATGATCCCCTGCGTGCTGGACAACCGCATCACCGGTATGACCGGCCACCAGGATAACCCCGGCACGGGCTATACCCTCCAGGGGGACCCCACCGCCCTGCTCAGCGTGGAGAAGATCCTCACCGCCCTGGGCTTTGCCCCGGTGCTGACGGTGGACCCCCAGGACCTGAAGGCCATGAAGGCCGCCGTGGACCAGGCGGTGTTCGCCCTGGACGCCGGACAGCAGCCCGCCATCGTCACCCGCCGTCCGTGCCTGCTGATCAAGCGGGATAAGTTCCGCAAGGGCATGTGCCATGTAAACGCCGACAAGTGCCGGGGCTGCCGCAGCTGTCTGCGGGTGGGCTGCCCCGCCATCTCCATGGAAAACGGCAAGGCCGTCATCGACCGCACCCAGTGCGTGGGCTGCACCGTCTGCGCCCAGGTCTGCCCCTTCGACGCCATCGAAAAGGAGGAAAACTGATATGTCCAACGTGAAAAGCGCCCTGTTGGTGGGCGTGGGCGGTCAGGGCGCCATCCTGATCTCCCGGATCATGTCCAACGGCTTCATGCAGGCCGGATACGACGTCAAGCAGAGCGAGGTACACGGCATGGCCCAGCGGGGCGGCTCCGTGTCCACCCAGGTCCGCTGGGGCGACAAGGTATACGGCCCCGTGTTCGGCAAGGGCGAGGCGGACATCATGGTGGCCCTGGAAAAAATGGAGGCCGTCCGCTATGCCGAGTTTCTCAAGCCCGACGGCGTGGCCATTATCAACGACTATGCCATCAAGTCCACCACCATCGCCTCCGGGGCCGAGACGTATCCGGACGGCTGCATCGAGGCCATGGAGAAGGTGTTCCGCACCATCGCCGTGCCCGCCAGCGAGATTGCCCTGGACCTGGGCAACGCCAAGTGCATGAACGTGGTGCTTTTCGGCGCCATGTGCGACAGCCTGGGCTGTCCCCAGATCGACTGGGAGCAGGTGGTGGCCGATACCGTCCCCGAAAAGGTGAAGGAGCTAAACATCCGGGCCTTCCGGGCCGGACGAGAGGCCGCACAGAAGTGCCGGTAAATAAGTGATAAAAAAAGCAGGCAGGGCCAAGGGCGACTCCTCATAAGGACATCTTGAAAACACCAGATTAAACCGATTGAGAGAATCTCTTGGTGTCGACCAAACGGG
>ENA-ORCN01001050-ORCN01001050.1-human-gut-metagenome-genome-assembly--contig:-NODE-1050-length-20646-cov-10.831348_pt1 | contig 20646 bp, 16 predicted proteins | sample MGYA00242984_ERZ507984 | MGnify/ENA primary metagenome ERZ507984 (study PRJEB26167, sample SAMN06115395) | human gut metagenome | host: Homo sapiens | place: China:Hubei | collected 2016-05-19... | reverse complement strand
CCTGCCCGCTTGTTTTTTCAGTTCTATCAGGAACATAAGGATCTCATTTATGCACTCAATAAGATCAAAACAGATAAAGTAGATATGGATCAGTTTGTTTCCCAACTTTTCCGGGAACGCTATCTTTGCGCCCCAAGCAACCAGACCAGACAAAATCCGGAGCGCAACCTGGAACTGGAAGCTGAGATCTATGCTTCCGTCTACAATGCCATTGCCCATTATTACTCTTTTTCCGGTTCAAACGTCACGCTCCCCATCCCTCACATGGAGGAAGCACTTTGTCACGTTTTTTTGTACTCCATAGGAATTATCGAAAAACACTGCGAAGAGGATGCTTTTTCCTATGTCATGGATACTACAAAACAAGCGAAAGAAAGAAAAGAAAACTACCAATAAAAAGATCGCTTAGGCTTGTTTTTACAGGCTTAAGCGATCTTCTTTATGCTATGTAGGATATGCTAATCTATTCTGCTTGCCAGAACTGCGATACCTTCTTTGCCCGGCATTTTAACGTCAAATCTTCCACTGACGCCGGTCATAGTTACATCGCGCGTCATATTCCACATATCAATGATCTCTATCTTATACTGATGGTCTTCCGGCAGTTTCCATGGGGCAATACCATTACAATGTCTGCCATAGTAACCGATGTAATAATCCTCACCCACGTGACCGAAGGCATTGTAGTCTTTCATCTTAGAAACAATGTCATCAACCTCATTCGGATTCATAAATCGACTTATCAGGGGACTATTCTGTAATTCTTCCATGCTCTCCAGATGATGTTTTTCCATGTATGCCTGAATATCAAAATCATGATATTCCTGCCACGGCTCGATCGCTCCCGGAATGGCATCTACGATCTCCTTCAGATAGGCAATACGCTTTGGGCTTTCTCCCTTGAGGACACCACCCTTTGCCCACCAGAGCACTTCATCATCGGATAAGAATACTTCACCATGTGTTGCATATGCCCCTTGACAGACAGCCATCCAAAAACGGTTTGCCATTTCCCAGCCGGAAATATTGCCCCAGGTCAAAGGCAGGTTTCCTTCATAACAGCACTCGTCATAGCAGAGCGGTTTTTCAAATTCCTTCATCCAATCAGCCGCCTTTTGTACCAGGATGGTCTGCACGCACTGGTGGGTAATATTCTCTCTGGAGAAATCATAGAATCCAAAACAGTTATGGTTGCTGAGTAAATGATGGTATGGATCATTTTCCACAATAAAGGACTCTATATCGTACCAGTCTTCCATCGTCCGATCCATAACAAGATCATACTCATTTGCCATAGACCACCAGATCTGCGGAATGGCTGCAAAACGACGGAGCAGGTAATCCAGATAGATGAGATTTTCCTCCATGGTCATATGAGAGAAGCCCCATTTATCATATGGATGAAAAAGGATCAGGTCTGACTGGATCCCCATGTCTGCCAGCGCAAAGATCTGTTTTTCCAGATGCTCCCAGAAAGCAAAACAAGGACGGTTGACATCCCACTTGCCATCGGCATCCTTTTCAAATGCATATAATTCCGGATCATTGTGGTTGTAATCATAATGTTTCGGGAATACGCAGTGGCGCACCTTGTTAAATGGTGCAGTCGATAAAGTTTCCATGGTCTGTGCGATTCTTTCTTCTTCCTGATGACTCAAAGCATAAATGGTCGTTCCAAATGGTTTGAACAGCCCACCGCCATCATAGACAAAATGTGTCCCCTCGGCACGCACGATACCGGCCTTTTTATCCTCATTCGGCAGACATACCAGACTGCCCTCTGCCTGCATCAGACCGCTCACACGATAGGTATAAGTGCCTGCCAGACTTGGGTAAAAGCGCACCTTGTAGTTTCCATCCCCGGCATAAAAGCCCTTGACCTTGGTAGTCTGACCGCCGCAGGTAAATTCTGCCGTCACATCTACCAGAGCCTGCGAGCCCTGTGGCTCCTCTCCTTTGATGGTCAGTTCATACATTTCAAATTGTTTCATTGTCTCGTCCTCCTTTTTGAAATTCATTCATATACACATTTATCACATTACTTTTTAACGCAAGACTTTCTCCATGGCATTGCGCCAGCCCTGCCATTTTTCCTGTCGCTTGCTTTCCGGCATTTTAGGCTCATAAACCTGGCACGCTCTTAAATCAGAAAGCACCTTGTCATCATAAATTTCGGCTTTTTCTCCTGACAAAAGTGCTGCTCCATAAGCCGATGCCTCCTGACAAGCAGATACTTCTACCTTTTTCTGCAAGATATCGCTCTGAAACTGCATGAGATAGGCATTCTCTGTGGCTCCTCCATCGACCCGAAGCACTGACTTTGATATACCTTTATCATACTGCATTCCTTCCACAATGTCTGCAATCTGATAAGCGATGGATTCCAATGCCGCACACACGATCTCATTTTTTCCGGTTGTACGGCTCATGCCATATAGCATCGCCTTAGCATCTACTTTCCAATAAGGTGCGCCCAGACCGCTGAACGCCGGGATGAGATATGTCTCATCGGTCGGATTTGCAGCAAATGCCATCGCCTCTGTATCACCTGCACTTGTGATTATCCCCAGATTGTCCTTTAACCAACTGACCGTTGCCCCGGCATAATTGATATTGCCTTCCAAAACATAAGATACCTTTCCATCCATGCCCCAGGCGATCGATGTTACCATACCATTATCCAGGACGACCGGCTTATCTCCCGCATGCATCATGACAGAAGAACCCGTCCCATATGTCGCTTTTACCAGTCCCTTTTCCCGACAATTCTGCCCATATAAGGCTCCCTGCGAATCACCGATCACTCCCAGAATCGGGATCGGCTCCGCAAAAAATCCTTCAAAGTCCGTCTTGCCATAAAAAGCATTGCTGTCTCTTACTTCCGGAAGTGTTTTGGCATCCACGGAAAACCAACCGCATAGTTCTTCATCCCACTTTAAATCCGTGATGTTAAAAAGTTGTGTGCGTGATGCATTTGATACATCGGTTGCGAAGGTTTCTCCTTTTGTCAGTTTATATACCAGCCAAGAGTCGATCGTACCCAGACAAAGACGATTTTCCTGTTTGGCACGCGCTACCTCCGGCTCATTTTCCTGTAGCCATGCATATTTTGCCGCCGGAAAATAAGGAGATAACTGCATGCCGGTCTTTTGTCGAATGGCTTCGCCGACACCACCGGATGCCTTCTGCTCCTGCTTGGTATCCAGAATAACGTTATTTTCTATTCGTTTACAAATATCCTCCGCACGCGAACATTGCCAGACGATTGCTTTCGCCAGCGGCTCTTTTGTCTTGCGATCCCACGCAGCTGATGTTTCACGCTGGTTGCTGATGCCAAGACAGGCTATTTCTTCTTTTGCAATGCCAGCCTCTGTTACCACATCATGTACGACCTGAAGCGTATTCCGATAAATCTCATCGAGATCATGGGAAACCCAGCCTTTTTCATTTACGATCTGCTCATGCGCAACATCACGCCGACAGATCAATTGCCCTTCTGCATCAAACAGAATACCTTTGGTTCCCTGTGTACTCTGATCGATTGCCAATACATACTTTTTTCCTGCCATGCTATTCCCTCTTTACTCAGCAAAAAGTGCCTGTCTTGCTGTCTTTGCAATACCTTCGCCATCCATGCCATAGTAGGCAAATACCTCTTGGGAGTTACCAGTAATGACAGGTGCATCCGGCAAGGCAATGTTGATGACTTTCTTTGAGCATTCCGCGGCAACCACCTGGCTCACCATAGATCCAAGACCGCCAAATGGCGCATGTTCTTCCACGGTAACTACAAGTTTTGTATTCTGTGCCGCCTCAACGACTGCCTTTTTATCCAGCGGTTTCACACAGTACATATCAATGACACTTGCACTGATACCCTCTTTTGCAAGGATTTCTGCTGCATCCACTGCTTTTTTTACCATTTCACCACAGGCGATCAGGGTCACATCGCTTCCCTTTTGTAAAATCACAGCCTGATCCATGGTAAAGGGGCAATTTTTCTCATTGTAAATATCCCCGACCGGATTTCTCCCTACACGAACATAAGCCGGTTCTTTATCCTGTAACAGATGCTCCATAAGTTTTTTTGTCTGGAAACGGTCGCTCGGCAGATAGACGCGCATCCCCGGGATAGCACTCATAGCGGCAATGTCCTGCACAGAATGATGACTCATGCCAAGCGCGCCATAGGAAATGCCTCCACTGATCCCAATGAGTTTTACGTTGGTATGGGAATATGCCACATCAATCTTGCACTGCTCATAGGATCTGGTAGAAAGAAAGCAGGCAGGCGAAAAAGCGTAAGGCTTCTTTCCACAGTGCGCCATGCCGGCTGCCACCGAAACCAGATCCTGCTCCGCGATCCCCATCTCCACAAACTGGTCCGGGTAGGCATCCGCAAAAGGTGTCATGGAAGCAGAGCCTCTGGAATCACTGCAAAGCACCGTGATCTGCTTATCCATTTTTGCATGTTCTAACAATACATCGCAAATGACCTTTCGATTTGCCACAGTATTCTTATCTGCTGTCATTTAAATCGCCTCCTCTCTCTTTTTTAGATCTGCCATGATCGTCGCATATTCTTCCTGACTCGGCACATGATGATGCCAGGATGCCTTATTTTCCATGACCGGCGCCCCCTTGCCCTTAATGGTATTGGCAATGATGACCGTCGGCTGGTTCTTGGTATTTTTTGCTTCTATAAATGCCTTTTGCAAAGCATCAATATCATTTCCATCGGAAACATCTATGACATGCCAGCCGAAACTTGCGAAACGGTCATGCAGGTTTTCATGACCCATGACATCTTCCGTATTACCGGAGATCTGCAAGTGATTACGGTCGATGACTGCACAAAGATTGTCCAGATGATACTGGTGTGCCGCCATGGCTGCTTCCCAGATGGAGCCCTCTGCCAGTTCTCCGTCACCCATGACCGTGTAAACGCGGTAGTCTCTGTCATCACGTTTCCCTGCCAAAGCCATGCCGACACAGACCGGAAGCCCATGTCCCAGAGAACCGGAATTCATCTCAATTCCCGGCAATTTGTTGTTGGGATGTCCGATATATGGGGAGCCGAATTTAGAAAACTGATCTTTTACCTCCTGTAAAGGGAAAAATCCCTTTTTTGCCAGAACACTGTAATAGGCTTCCACCGAATGTCCTTTGCTAAGGACAAAGAGATCCCGATCCGGGTCGTTCTGGTTTTCCGGAGAAATATGCATCTGGTCAAAGTAAAGTTCCACCAGAATTTCCATAATAGACATATCGCCGCCGATATGACCGCCGCCCCCTGCCATAATGATATCCACAGTATCCTGACGCAGTTCATAGGCGAGTTTTTTTAATTCTTTATTTTTCATTTTCCTGCCCTTCTTTCATTCCCCACGCAAGTAGGCTTTGACTTCTTCCTCGATTGGATCGTACAGATCCGGTTTGACGCCAATGTATTTGCATGCTTCATAAAGCACCGGAACAACATCCTTATGAATACCCACGCAGTGATGGATATATGGTCCTTCCACCAGTTTTGCTTCCAGACGCTTGATGTTATCCACCTCTACCCAAAGATAGGTACCCATACCCTTTGGTCCGTCAATGCCCTTGGCATGTCCAAGTAACAAAGAATACTGCCCCAGATCTCCGTCAAAACGCACCAGTGAGACATCTCCGTGTTTTGCCTCCGCGGTAATACTTCCCGGATAGTCAAATGCCAAAGGATAGGTAATGGTCGGCTTTTCGCCTGCCACAGAGATCGGCCATGGTCCACAGTGCTGCAAGAGTTCTCCGTTCGGACAATCCGGATGACGGATGGTCCAATCCGCAAAGAAAGACCGCACCTGCCCCATGCCTGCTGCCTCTACCAGAAGTGCTGTAATGGCTCCGTGAATGTCCGTCTCACAGACCGTCGGAATACCCTCTTCGTTTAAAAGCGCATTTGCCGCACATGGCATGATCCCAAGTTCCGTCTGCAACTGATTCCAACACTGGATAGCAATGGCATTGCAGCCATATTTTTCTGCAAGATGTTTCATGGCTACCTTCATGGCTGCCACTTTTTCCAGTTCATCGTCCTTGATGGCAATATTCATATTGGCTCTGCAATAAGTCATGACTTCTTGTGTCTCGGCGACATTTCCCAGATTTTTCCTGACTTCGTCCACCAATTCGCCCATAGGAATAGGTGCCAGTTGGATATTGAATTTTTCCAGAAGTTCGCCTTCATTACACATGGTCGACCAGAAATCAAAAGGTCTGGTCGAAATCTGTAAGATACGGATATGGCAGAAGGTCTTGACTACGTTGCAGACCGCCATAAAGTCACGAAGTCCGCGCTCAAATACCGGATCTTCCAGACGGCAATTTGTCATGTAGGTAAATGGCACGCCAAAGCGTCTTAATACCTTTCCGGTTGCAAATAGCCCGCACTGGGTATCCCGAAGTCGTGTACCATCCGGCTCCGGGCGCTCATCCAATGGTCCCCATAAAAGAACCGGCACCCCCAGTTCCTTTGCCAGCCTTGCGCATTCGTATTCCGTCCCAAAATTGCAGTGTGGTAAAAACAGACCATCTATTTTTTCTGCCTTAAACTTTTCAGCGATCTTAAGCATATCGGCATCATTATAAAGAAGCCCCTCCTCATTGATGTCCGTAATATCTACAAAATCTACGCCAAGTTCTGTCAGCCTCTGTGCGGTCAGTCCCCGGTACTTGATCGCGTCCGGTGCACTGAAAATACTGCGTCTGGTCGGCGCGTAACCCAATTTAATATGATCCATAAAAATGCTCCTTTCCTCCGATTTACGACTTTTTCTATAAAATACCTTGTCTCTTTCTTTATTGAAATGTAAAATAAAGTAAATATAACTTTATTTTTACTTTATTTATGAAATCGATCAAAGAAGGTAAAATATATGGGGATCACAGGAAAAGAACTGGCTGAAAAATTAAATATCTCGGCTACCGCCGTTTCAATGGCTTTGAATGGAAAACCAGGCGTTTCTACCGAGATGCGCAAACGCATTATCGCAGAGGCAGAAAAAGCCGGCTATGACTTTAGCCGACTGCAATTAAAGAAAAATCATTCGGGGGATATCTACTGCATCATTTACCGCGCCCACAACGCCATCCTAAATTACACGCCTATCTTTTCCGAACTGACGGAAGGGATCGAAGCAGAGTGCCGCCATAAGGGCTATGGTCTGAAAACTTTGCAGGTCTATGAAAATACGGATGACCTGACACAGGTTGTGGAGGAACTGCGCATTTGCGGTTGTGTCGGCATAATCCTGCTCGGCACCGAACTCTCAGCAGGCATCTGCCGTCGCTTTCTCGAAGCATCCCTGCCTATGGTGCTTTTGGACGCCAGTTTCGATGCCATCGACTGTAGCAGCGTCCTTATCAACAACGTGCAGGGGACTTACCTTGCCACCGGCTATCTGATCGACCGTTGCAACGAACAGCCCGGTCACCTTTGCTCCTCCTATTCGATTGCCAATTTTTCCGAACGCAAGACCGGTTTTCAAAAGGCAGTGCGCGAACACGGCATGTCCGTCAGCAAGTCCCTTTCCCATGAATTAGCCCCATCCATCGAGGGTGCCTTTTCGGATATGCTGGAGATCATTGACAGTGGCACACCGCTTGCCAAATGCTATTTTGCGGACAATGATCTGATCGCCATCGGCGCCATCAAGGCTCTCAAACTGCGTGGATACAAGATCCCGGATGATATTGCCATTATCGGATTTGACAATATTTCCGAGGGACGTATTTTAGATCCTTCACTGACGACCATTGATATTCCAAGACGTTTCATGGGTCAGACCGCCGTCGACCAGTTGATCCGCCAGATGGAAGATCCTGCCAGTCATACCGTCAAATTGCAGATCTCCACATCGCTCATTAAGCGTTTTTCGGTGTAGGCCGCTATCGTTTCTGCTTTTTCCTATCAATTTAAACAAATTTCTTATGTAAAATTTATGTAAAGTTTCCAAGGATCAATGGTTCTATTGCCTCTCTTTTTATGCTAAAATAGAGCAAGGTCGAGATGCTCTGGGGAGGGCATCTTCTTACATTTATCAATAGGGGGTATTTTACATGAACAAAACACTCAAAAAGGTTCTTAAGACCATCCTCATCATTCTTTTGGTCTTGGTAGCCGCAGTCATTCTTTTTATCGGGTATCTGACCATCACGGAGTACAAGCCGAAGGATACCGAGTCTCTGGACATTGACGGATCTTCTTCCGAGACACTCGCCGCAGGTGATGACTTTACCATTATGACATGGAATATGGGCTACGCCGGACTTGGCGAAAACGCTGATTTCTTTATGGATGGCGGTGAACACGTCCGCTCCTGCACCGAGTCACAGGTCAATAACAATATCGATGCTGTTGTGGCACAGATCCAGAAGGAGGATGCCGATGTTGTCTTTTTACAGGAGGTCGATCGTGATTCCAAGAGGTCTTACGGCATTGATGAATTAGAAAAGATCACTTCTTCTCTGGATGGTTACAATTCTACCTTTGCCAGAAACTACAAGGTAGCCTACGTTCCTTATCCGCTTCCTACCATTGGCAAGGTCGATTGTGGTATCTCCACTTTATCTGCTTTTAGCGTAGATGATTCCCAGCGTATCTCTCTGCCATGTCCGTTCAAGTACCCGATCCGCCTCGGCAACCTCAAGCGTTGTCTCATGGTCGATCGCGTTGCCATTGAGGGCAGTGACAAAGAACTGGTGCTGGTCAACCTGCACCTGGAGGCCTATGACGATGGCGAAGGCAAGGCTGCACAGACCAAGCAGTTGCGCGAACTCTTACAGGAAGAAGCAGAAAAGGGCAACTATGTCATTGCCGGTGGTGATTTCAACCAGGCATTCTCAAACTATGACAACAGCGCTTATCCGCTTGTCAGCGAAGATATGTGGACACCGGGTGTCATTGATGTCGATGAATTTGGCGACAATCTGACTTTTGTAACCGACAACTCCACACCGTCCTGCCGCTCTCTGGATCGTCCACTTGCCGGCAACGACAGTGATCCAAGCGTATTCCAGTATTACATGATCGATGGATTTATCGTTTCTGATAATCTTACCATCAACACAGTTGAGACAAGAGATCTTGGATTTAAGAACTCTGATCATAATCCAATCGTTATGAACGTAACCGTAACCAAATAAGAAATGACAAAAAGGCGAGAGCACATTTGCTCCCGCCTTTTTACTATGGTAACATTTCATCTTCTATATTAGTTTCAACCTTCAACATGCGATATCCAATCCCTACGTGGGTCTGAATATAAGAATTTGAATCATTTCCCAGTTTTTTTCTCAAAGTTGCCATGAATACTCTAAGAGACGCAACATTACTATCCCATGCACTTCCCCAAATTTTCTGCGTTATATATTTGTGTGTAAGTACTTTCCCTGTATTTTTTGCAAGAATACATAACAATTTATATTCTATCGGCGTAAGCTTTAATTCTTCATCATCTTTGTATGCACATCCTGCCACATAATCAATTTTAAGCTTTCCATTCGTATATATTGAACTTTTGTTTACATTATTGTCTACTTGAAGTAACGCAATTCTGCGTTGCATAACTCTTAGTCTTGCCAACAACTCTTCGACAGAAAATGGTTTTGTAAGATAGTCATCTGCCCCTGCATCTAAAGCCTCTATTTTATCTTCATCTTCACTCCTTGCGCTAATAACAATAATAGGCATATTTGACCATTCCCGAATCTTTTTTATAATTTCAACTCCATCCATATCAGGGAGCCCCAAATCCAAAAAGACAACATCAGGATCATGCGTTGATGCCTGTATAATAGCTTCTTCTCCATTTTGCGCCAGCAAATATTTATAATTATGTGTTTTCAAGGTAGTTGCAATTAAATTTCTAATAGGGGAATCATCTTCAACTACAAGTATCTGAAACTTATTCATTTATTATTACCTCTCCTTTTTTTAAGTAAAAAGTAAATATACAGCCAAATGGAATATTATCTTTTACTTCTATACTTCCACCATGTGCCTCTACTACAGATTTACACAATGCAAGTCCCAGGCCCATGCTTCTCTTACTATCAGCAATTTTATTTTGTCCCGTATAGAACATATCAAATACATGTTCCTTTATTGTATCATCCATTCCTGGTCCATTATCTGATATATTAACATAAACCATGTCATTTTTATTTCCATATGCAATCTTAATAATCGAACCTGCTTGTGTATATTTTATTGCATTATTCACAATATTTATAACAACCTGCATAATCAACTTCGCATCGATATTGGCGATAATCAACTCCTCTGGACGACAAACTTCTATATCATGCTCCACCTTATTTCTATCAATGTGTTTTAGCGCCTCGTCTATGACATCATCCATAATCTCTATTGATTGATTCAATTTCATTTCACCATTTTCAATACGAGTGACAGACAAAAGATTTTCTACAAGTTGTATCAACCATTCCGAATCGTCATATATATCCGAAAATATTTGTTTCCTGGTTTCATTATCTAACATTTCATAATGGTTACACAAGTTACATGCATTACCTGATATAGATGTAAGAGGCGTTCTTAAATCATGTGATATCGTACGCAAAAGATTTGCTCTGAGCTTTTCCTTACGGGCAATCATTGATGCCTCTTCCTTAGCTTTCTCATTATCAAGATTTACGAAAGCCAATGCACATTCACCTAAAATTGATAACAACACGCTATATTCAAAAGAACTCAGCGATTCATGTTCCACTAAAATCCCTAGGATTCCATATACAATGTCATTGTTCCGAACTGCCAGATATAAATGTTTGGCTTCTGAAAATTTTTCTGTTGTAGCACCTGCTCTCTTTTTATTTTTCAACACCCACTGCACCACTTCATCTTCTGAATCATCCATATATATCTCACTATTTCCATATACTTCTTTTGCATAAATATAACCATTGTCTATCCTTCCATTTTTAACTGGATAAATGACGATATCTTTGTCCAATAACAGAATCACCTGATTTGCCATTACTTGTAATACATCATCATACGTTCTACTTTTCTGTAGAAGTTGATTTGTGTCAAATAATACTTTTGTCCGATAAGCAGCGCGAGCAGACTCTCTTGCGCTGTCTTTCAGGCGATATGCCAATGAGCCTGTGAGTAATGCGGCAAGTAACATGATAATAAACGTCACATAATATCCTGGTTCATATGCATGAAAGGTATATCTCGGCTCCGTAAAAATATAATTAAAAAGAAGTACACTACACAACGAACTAATTAAGCTGCAAAAATGACTTTTTGTTAAGACAGCATTAAGCAAAACCCCAAAGATATACACCGTAATAATGTTAGCCTCTGTAAATCCGCTACGACTAAAACACAATCCCAACACTGTCGTAACCAGCAACAGTGTTACGGTAATCAAAATATCCTTTTTGGTTGGTATAATATACTCCGTCAGTCTTATCTTTCGGTTTTCCTTTATGTCCATTTTTGAATCCGGGATAATATAGATGTCTACATTAGGAGCAGTCATAATGAGTTGCTCGGTTAAAGTCTGCTTCTCCCAAAAATAAAATTTTTTTGTGTTGCTTCTACCAATCACAATTTTTGTGACACCAGAGATTCTGGCAAATTCCGCTATCTGAAATGAGATATTTTCCCCAATAACAGTCGTAATTTCCGCTCCTTTATCCTCTGCATATCTTATGTTATTTTGTAATCTCTCCCGATCCACCTCATTGAGTGAATTCTGCCTTACATTTGATACATATAAAGCTGTAAATTCTGCATGAAATGCATTTGCAAGATTTGCCGCTTCATCAATAATCCTTTTGTTAGAAGGTGACGATGACAGACATACCAAGATATGTTGCTGTTTTTCTCTTACTATACTATCATTTTGACTCATTCAGTTTATGCTCCAATTTTTTCTTACATCATACCACTTTTTTCTATTAAGATAATCTCAAAATTTATATGATCCTTTCTAAACTTGTCAATTTCCTTGTCAATCTCCTCAAGTGACATATTTCCAGATAAACGAACGACCAATGGCTTCTTTTTTTCCATTTCTTTTGTCATTCTTCTCTCATTTTCTAATAGAAAACGATCTACAGCCCTCATCACATAATATCCAAAAACAAAAACTGCCGTAATTACCAATACTACTATGATATTTTCCAATCAAATCGCCTCATTTCATATGTGAAAACATTTTTGAATTGCTTTATGTTCGCCAACCACAAGAAGTGTTTGTCCCTCGTTCAAAATATCATCTGGAGATATAGCCAATTTCATACTCCCCTTCTCCTTAATTGCCATAATATTAATCCCATATCTCTGTCTGAGATTGACTTCTCGTATATTCTTTCCAATCCAGGCATCTGGCAGTTCCACTTCGAAAATCGCATAATTATCATCTAGCTTTACATAGTCCAAAATGTAATTTGATGTATACCTTATTGCTGTCCACTTTGCAATTTGTTTCTCTGGATTCACTACTTCATCCGCGCCATTTCGTAAGAGAAATTTTTCCTGAACTTCACGATTTGCCCTTGAAACAACCATCTTTCCACCAAGTTCTTTTAATAGCGATGTTGTTTCAAGAGAACTTTGAAAATCATTTCCAATAGTTTCAATGCATACATCGTAGTTATTAATTCCTAAAGATTCCAAAAAGTTAGCATTCGTACTATCTCCTATCAACGCATTTGTTACATATGGCAAAGCCTCATTTACTCTGCTCTCGTTCTTATCTATAGCCATTACCTGATGTCCCAATTCATGAATTTGTTTCACAATCAACATCCCAAAATTACCAAGGCCTATTACCAATACTGATTTCATTTTTTCTCTCCTTATCCTACTGTAATATTTTCTATTGGATACTTTAATGTACTTGTATCCTTATGTGAAAAAGCTGCATATATAATTGTCAAACCTCCCACACGTCCAAAAAACATAAGCAAAATCAATATGATATGCGAGGTTTGTGAAAGGCTTGTCGTGATTCCAAGAGTAAGCCCTACTGTACCAATAGCTGAAAAACTTTCAAACATACAATCCAATATCGGCAAGCTTTCAACCATACTGATGATAACAGCAGCTGACACTGCAAAAAACTGATACATAAACATAATGGTTGCTGCGCTTTTTACAATGGAATCATCTATTCTTCTTCCATAAAAATTTGCATTCTGCCTTCTCCGAAATACTGCAACAGCATTTGCAAATAAAACAGCAACCGTTGTTGTTTTCATTCCTCCTGCTGTAGAACCCGGAGAACCACCTATTAACATTAGAATCATTGTAAGCGTTTTTCCTGCATCAGACATTTTTGATAAATCTGCTGTATTAAATCCCGCCGTTCTTGGCGTTACAGCCTGAAAGATAGACATACAAACACGTTTTTCCAAAGGATTGTCATAAAATTCTACAAAAAAGAATAAAATCGCGGGTACGAAAATCAATATTATTGTCGTTACCAGAATTACTTTCGTCTGTATTTTATATTCCTTAAGGCGTGTTTTCTTCGTTACAATATCCCTCCATGTAAGGAATCCCAGCCCTCCCAGAATAATCAAAATACATACCACCATATTTAGATATACATTTCCTGAAAATGAGGTTAAAGAACTAAACTTTCCTGTCTTATCTCCCATAAGATCAAATCCTGCATTGCAGAACGCAGATATAGAATGAAAGACAGATAGCCATATTCCTTTTACCCCATATTGCGGCACGAATACTGGAAGTAACAATAATGCGCCAATCCCCTCAATTGCAAATGACGTCAAAAAAAGGAATCGTGTCAGCTTGACAACACCACCAACCTGTGGTGCGGAGAGTGCATTTTGCATGGTCTGACGTTGCATTAAACTGATTTTTCTTCCTGCAATCATAGAAAGAAACGAGGCTACAGAGATAACTCCTAGTCCACCAACTTGTATCAGTATTAAAATCACTGTTTGACCAAAATATGACCAATATGTAGCCGTATCATATACCACTAATCCTGTAACACAAACCGCAGATGTGGCTGTAAATAAAGCGTTTCCAAAGGTAGTAATCTCACCTCTTTGTGACGAAATAGGCAACATCAATAACATTGCTCCTAACAAAATCACCCCAACAAATCCTAATGTTATAATTTGAAAAGATGTTAACTTTTCTTTTATTCTTACAAGGTCTGACACCTATACTTCCTCCGTTCTTTCTTTTTCTACAAATATTTTACGTCATAAAAAATAAGGTGCCATAAATTGTTTTTTTCTGATATAAAGATTGTATAAAGATGAAAAAAGCCATCCGGTTTAACCCAGATGACTCTTTTTACATCTTAATATATCCACTGTGTGCGCCCCGGCGCCAAGCAGCTCCGGACGTTCACATGTTGACAAGTGATACTCGATAAATTTCGCAAACATCTCTTCCGACATAGCATTTAATTCCCTGCGCATATAGTCTGCAGGTCCATCCGCAGAGATTGTCTGCACATGTTCCAGTCCTGCTGCATGACGCAATGCCTCCATATCCTCCAGACGCACATAATCGTACAGGTCTTTTTCCGTGGAATGACAATGGAAGTTATCGTCCAATCGTCCGTCTTCGATACACGCAATTGCATTCCCTTCTTTAAAACCATAGGTAAGCACACCATATTCGTTCATCAGATATGCCACCAAAATATAACCATCTGGCTTTGTCACACGTTTTGCTTCCATCAACGCCTGCAGCTTGTCCTCAAAGGAATACAGATGATACATAGGTCCAAACAAAAGCGTCAGATCAAAGGTATCCTCGGCAAAGCGTTTTAGCTTTCTTGCATCGCCCTGATAAGCCTGCAGCAAAAATTCCTTGCCAGCCTCCTGACATTCTTTTTTCGCCACGTTCGCATTCTGCTTTAAACGTCCTAGATTATATTTCACATACTCCACAGCCGTCACATCATAGCCCTCTTTTGCCAGTTCCACCGCATAGCGTCCGGTTCCGGCACCAATATCCAGAATCTGTAATGTTGTATCCTTTGCGTTTTCGCCTTGCAGAATCTCCAGATACTTATGGATATATTTCATGGAAGTAATATACTCCACCTGCCCGTGCCTGCGCATCAGGCGCTTATCCTCATTAAATTTATTATAGTGAGCCGTCAACTCATCCATACTCAGTTCATCTCCAATAGTTTATCTGTCAGTTTGCGCAGTGGCACAAGAGGATCCCATTTCTTCTTAAAGAGCAGGATCCATAGGAAGATCGTTGCAAAAATGCCAATAAGTGTGACGATCATGCCCTCTTTAAAATATGCGTAAACGTAATGGATCCGTGTTGTTCCAGCCTTAACCGTGATCAGTTCATTCTTTACACCGAATTTCCTGTCAGACACAAAATTGTCCTGGTATGCTACATTGGTGCATACATCCTGGTCCGTCTTGATCGTCATGCCATTTGCATCATAAGTGATCGTCAGCGGAACGATCTCATAAGAAACATTAGTATCTGCCTCTTTCATGGCAAACATCTTTTCCACCAGGGTCCGCAGGTCTGCCTGTGGGTCCTCTGCCAGCATATAAGGCAGGCTCATGCCCACGACATGAATATTCTTGTCGTAGGTCGCAAAATATCCCAGTTCCAAGCCATCTGTCACAAAATTTTCCATCGTCACGTCATCATTGCTGCTCGTCAGATATTGGGAAACCCACTTATATGGCAGATCAAATGTATAAGTATCATCCCCATACCGCCACTCGGAAACCTTTGTCAAAGTGATATCCTGAACCTCAATACCAAAGAGATTTCCTATACCATAACGATTCTTCGGAATACTTCTGGCATCAATATACACCTCTGTCCCGGCATCTGCCAAAGATGTCAACAATTCCTCGAACTTTTGTTGATCACTATAGGTAAATCCGGACAGATAGATCTTTTTGTACTGTTTGAGATCATCCAGAGAATAGTCATCCAGATCCTCACTTGCACCAGCCACAAAGGACGGATACATGTAGGAAACATACAAGGCAGACGATCCGATCGCCAGATTGTCAGCCGATATATTCACACCGAACTGTCCGTCTACCCCCTCCAGATCAAAGAGGATCACATCTGCATTTTCGTCCACAAAGGTATAGCCATATCTCTTTGCCGCCGCTACAATGTCCTCTGTCGAAAATCCCTTTGGCAGGATAGATTTTTTCAAAAGCGCACTGTCACAGCCCAATTCCAGCAATTCCTGGAAAGTATAATCATAATATCCATAGCGCGCTGCCTCCGTCATATGCACGATCCGAACATTGGTCGTCGCGCCCTGAATATCCCAGCCCTGCACATAATCCACATTCTTTTCCAGTACAAAATAGGAAACATAGGATTTCAGCGTACTTTCATCCACAAGACCCATACGGTTTGAAGTCAGGTCTGCCGCCTCGTCCAAGAGGTTTTCCCCGGATACCGGCTCCTCGATCTGGGTAAAATAGAAATAGGACGGCGCCGTATCTAAAAGCACCGCAACCAGTGTCAGCCAGATCAGCCCCTTCTTCTTAAATTCCAGAAAGCCCCACTCATAGCAGATCAAAACATAGCACATCTGCACATAACGCAGCATCCACCATGCCTGCGGCAAAGGCATATGACTCACCAATGGCAAAAATGCATCTGCCGATAAGACAAAGAAGATCAGACCGATAATCGCGCCCGCCTTTCGCTTACCAAAGATGATAATGACAATGGCGATCGCAAACATCGCCAGCCCAAAGGTACAGGATGTCTCGCCCTGCTGTCTGGTTGTCACACTTAAAGACAAGAGCAGGTTCTGGCTCCAATCCGACATACGGTTTGCCGTCGAAGAAGAGGATCCCGTCACAACGTCACCCAAAAGCGCTGGCAGGAGAACGATCCCGGAAGTCAGGATTCCCAGTACAAAAGCTAAAGGTCCTAAATACCATGTTCCTTTTTTTGCTCCGGCAAAAATACTATACAGTGAAAAAATAATGGCACACATAGCAGTCAACATGATATGAGTCGCAACAAACAAAAATACCATGATCACTGTCGGAATCAAAGATTTTTTCTTTTCGATCAGATTCGTATAAAAATAAAAGAAAAGCGGCAGCATACCCGACATAAAGGCACGGGCAAGATTTCCCTCACCAAACATCAGACGCACGTTATCCGGCAAAAAGAAATAACAAATGCCGATCACGATAAAGAAAAACCGTTGCTCACGATTGGCGATCAGACAAAATCCGATATAACCAACCGCAAAAATGGTCACAAAGAGCAGATAGTAAGATAAGAGCAGACTACCTGTCAGCAGATAGCCGATCGCCATCACATAATAAGCAAAGATCGGCCAATAGCGGAACATCTGAAATCCATTGTACCAGTCCTCTGTATAGAGGGGAAAAAGCACACCTTTTTTGATGTTTTCTCCTAAGAATTCCACCTTATACAAGTGTCCATAGACATCTTCTCCTGCCGGCTGATAACCTCTCAGATACAAGAACAAAAAGATCCCGAGAGAAACCAGTATGCCGACCAAAATTTCAATGGCAATATATTTTTTATTGTGGTTCTGTTCTTTGTTTTTTTGTTTCATAAGCCTCTAAACTCGTTCTAATTGCTTTTTTCCGTGCTTTCTTACACCGATCAATAACAGTATCGCTGCCACAAGTGCTCCCGCAGACAAGAGCATACCCTGCGTAAAATATGGATAATACAGGATGATCGTCGTCGTACCTTTGTTGACATAAACCTGATGCCCATTGATGTCATAATCATCAGATGCAAGCATATTATCCGTGTCGGCAAGTGTCGTGTTGACATTGTCATATTGGGATGTGATCGTCACTTCCTTATTCTGCACATCTACGGTCAGCGGCACGATCTTATGATCCGGCTCCTTGGTCACATAAGAACCGATCAGATCGTCTATGATCTTTTTGCTGCCATCCTCATCCAGTGTCCGGTAATAATGATATGCCAGACTGATACCGATAAAAGTAATATTTTCATTCTTGGCTGTTCCGGCAAACGCCATCTGTACGCCGTTTTCATACAAATAACCCTTGACGTTGGTCAGACCGTTCATACAGACGGTCTTCCACTCTGTCTCGTCTTTCGGGAAGAGTTCGCACAGAACTTCCTGATCGTTGTAATAAAGGATAGGATAACCATTTTCAAACTTGACACTCTGACAATCCACACCTAAAAATTCCTGGATACCCGTGTAGGTATCGGTTGGAATACTGCTGGCATCGACCACGACTTTAACCCCTGCCTTTGCCAGTTTCATGACCAGATTTTCCGCGCTGGTCTGATCGTCATAGGTAAAACCGGACAGATAGACCAGTTTATAGTCCTTTAAATCAGCAAAAGAATACTCGTTTAAATTATTTGATTTCCCTTGGATCATATCCGCATAGGAATAGGTCAAAAGTTTCCCCGACGTGCCGATACTGATAGCATCATACCGGCTGACAACACCAAAGGTTTCCGGTGTGTCCTGATGGAAAAGATAATATTTGCCCTTGCTGGCAACCAGATCATAGCCACAACTTTTCGCCGCCGCGATCACATCCTCCAAATCTTTTGCGAGATACTTGGTCGCATCCGTATAGATCAACACCGTATCATTTCCAAGTAAAAGGAGCCGGTCAAATAAATAGGTGTAGTGTCTGGCTCCAACCGCTTCGTTCACATCCATGATATTCTCGGATGTTGCCGCATACTGCCAGCCATTGCCTCCGCTCTGTGCCACTATGCCCTGTCCGTCATCCGCTACCGTTGCCACATAGGCTGCACTTGCGCCATAAATATCACCATCCAGGAAATACATGCGCTGCTTTGTGATCTGTCGTGCCTGATCCAGCAAAGTCGTCTTTTCAAAAACATCCAACTGGTCTGTCGCATCATAGTATGCCTGCCCCTGATTTACCTTGATCGATGGATAGGCATCTATGACAAGCACCGCCACACAGGCAAGATAAAAGATCTTTTTCAAAGATTTCCAATAAACAAAACTAAGCAGGATCATACACAGGGCTATGGAGATATACTCTGTCATCCAGAAATATCGTTTGCCCGGCATATTGGATAAAACAATATAGGCACTGCTGGTCGTTCCCAGAAAGAGGATAATGCCTGCCACATAGCCAACACGTGACTTTTTGGAACCTGCAAGCACGCCAAAGACTGTCAGTAAAAAGGCAGCCAGCCCAAAATAATAATGCTGGTCATTTCCCTGCAAACGATAGACCGGATTTAAAGACTGCAAGGCGCTCTGGAAGTAATTTTTCATGACTGTGACATTGTAGGTATCCGATCCGTCCCCCTGCAAGGATGGATAAAGCCATACGCCCAGAAGCAGGATGCCAAGCACCATGGCTGCAACTGCAGGTAGGATACCCGGCTTCTTTTTATACATAAAATGTACCAAAATGCCAAACAGCAGGACCGTGATCGCCACAAAAATACTGTAGCGCACACTGCATGCCACGATCAAAAACTGGCTGACGATCATACCAACTAAAGTTCTGCTCTTTTTGACCTCCGTAAAAAACCACTCATAGGTAAAGCCGATCAATACCGGCAAAAAGATCATGGCACATGCTTCTGCCAAATTTCCCAATAAAAAGAGGGTATGCATATTATTGGGCATAAAGAACCAAAGCGTGCCGACCAGAAATCCGGTCTTCAGGCGTCCGATCTTCTTTCCGATAAAGATCCAGCCGACCGCGCCTGCAAAATAGAGCAATCCCACAAAAAGGAGATAGCCTGTATTGGCATCGCCGCCCACAAGAGCCTGACACGCTGCTATAAGATAGATCGGCAGAGGCTCCACATAACGGAGTAACTGCTCCCCATTAAACCAATAAGGATCATAGAGAGGAAACCCGTTTCCCTCACCTATGCCTTTGAGAAGCATCTTTGCACGATAGATATATTGTAATGTATTTGTTCCTGCGGGATAGTTTCCACCGCGATAAAGCATATATACAAGGCCAACTGCGATCAGGACATAAAGCACCAGCATAACAGCGATCGTGCATATCGTCTTACCTCTTTTTTTCATGGTCAGTCTTCCTTTTTCTGCGCGATCCGGTCAACGACTGCATCAATTTCCGCATCCATGCTTTCCTTGCGTCTGTTTCTGATCGTTTCCTTGAAATCCTCGTCTTCCGCGAAACTGATGATGTAACTTCTGGTCGGCGTTTCGCTGCTCTCCATCTTGATCAGTTTGGCATCGCCAGCCTCTACAATATCGCGGATATCCAGGATAAACTTTTCGGACATGTTTTCCAGGGTTGGAATCACAGTGTCAAAAGGTTCAAAATTGTTCATGATTCCGTTTTGATACTTGGCAAAATACTCGCTGATAGATTTCTCGTAAGTATTAAATTCCACGAACTCATCATTTTTGATCATGATGTCAATGGTAAATTCCCAAGTGTGGGGATGTGTCTCGCCCTCCACACCGTTGATGATGATATAATGATTCGCATTGAGATAAAATTTAAAACGATAGGTACGGTTCAACTGTAATGCCATGAATTACCACTCCTTTTCTTCCGCTTCCGCGCATGCCTCTGTAATGGTCTTTTTGCTTTCCTTAATATCTTCCATGTGGCGGA
>ENA-ORCN01001048-ORCN01001048.1-human-gut-metagenome-genome-assembly--contig:-NODE-1048-length-20715-cov-7.363262_pt1 | contig 20715 bp, 14 predicted proteins | sample MGYA00242984_ERZ507984 | MGnify/ENA primary metagenome ERZ507984 (study PRJEB26167, sample SAMN06115395) | human gut metagenome | host: Homo sapiens | place: China:Hubei | collected 2016-05-19... | reverse complement strand
AATTCGGACGATACCCGCATGGTCATTGCCGCCGCGTTCCAGAAGCAGAAGTCTATGGAGGACGTTGCCGCGCTGCTGCAAAACACCTTCCACGGCGGCAACGGCTTTAAGACGCCGGAGGGCGAGCTTTCCGCGTGGTACGCCGTAGACGGCATCCACATCGCCCCCGGCAGGAGCGCGGAGTATGTGCGCAGCGCGCAGGTGATCACATGGAAGGACGCCGCCGCGCGTATTTCCCAGCTTATGGACAACGGCGCGTATGCCTCCAATGTGGAGCTTGCCGAGGCAGGGCAGCATGAGCGGATGCAGCTTGCCCAAGCCCTCTGGTATCTGAAACACGACCTGAGCGACGAGGCGCGGGAGCAGGGCTATCTCTCCTGCATGGATACGCTGCGGGGCGGCGGATTCCCTGATGAAACGGCGCGGCTGGCGGAGCAACTGACAAACACAGATTTCCGTGAAACGCTCTCCGGCGAGTTCGCGCAGTTTTACGCCGCCCATGAGCAGGACAGAAGCCTGCTGCGATTCCATTACCACAAGCTGGAGAACATCTGGCAGAGCCTGCGGGACCTGTCCTTGCCCCGCAGGGAGTATTCCTCCGAAATGACCGCAGTGCCGGAGCTGGGGCGCTTCATCACGGAGGACGAGATCGACCACGCGCTGGATCGCGGCAGCGGTGTCGAGGGCGGCAAGGGCAGAATCTACGAATACTTCACCGCCGACCACACCGGCAAGGAAAAGGCCGTTTTCCTCAAAGATGAGTACGGCATAGGCGGGCGCTCCCATGCCGTTTCCGGTGCATCCCACAGCGGCGAGAATCACGACAGCCGCGGAATTACGCTGAAAAAGGCAGACTGCGCCAATGTGGAGCTGAGCTGGACGAAGGTGGCCGCAAGGATTGACGCCCTCATTCAGAAGGATCGTTTTCTCTCCCCAAGGGAAAAGGAGCGCTACGCCCAGCTTCAGCGGGAAAAGGAAGCAGAGCGTGAACTGCCAACACAGGCACAGACCGACTACAATGCCATCAAGGAAGCCCACCCGGACGACATCGTGCTGTTTCAGGTGGGCGATTTCTTTGAGATGTACGGCGAGGACGCAAAACAGGCGGCGGAGCTGCTTGACCTCAACCTCACCACAAGAGCGATAACCGGCGCTGGCCGTGTGGAGATGTGCGGCATACCTGCGCACAATTTAGAGATGTATGTAGAGAAATTGCGCGATAAGTATGATGTGACGATTGCCGAAGCGCCGGACTTTAGAGGTGAGCGCCACATTTACACGCTGCGCTCTATCGACCATGAAGCAGAAGCCGCCGTCAATGCTTATGAAGCCGAGTTCGGCGCGGACGGCACACGGGTGTTCCGCGACCCCGCCGCAGAGCAGCCACAGCCCACCGTAGCGGATCTGTTTGAGGGGTATAAGCTGACCGTGGGCAACGCGCTTGTCGCGGACGACGCTTTCCTCAACGCCTGCCGCAATTCCGACCGTCAGAATGCCTATCTGGAGGGGGCGGCGGCAATCCGGCGCATCGTCACAGAATCCGGCGATTTGCAGCTCACACGGCTTTATTTCGATATGCCCGCGTTTCATAACCGGCTGCATCAGGAGCTTTTGGACGAGCTTTACCCAACGCTGGCAACCACGGTCACGCCCTCGCCCTATAAGGTGACGCAGGAGGACATCGACGCGGCCTTGCAGCAGTGGAACGGCAGGATTGAGAGCAAACACGCAGTTGTCCGCTATATGAAGGCTCATGCCCGCGACCGGGATACCGCCGCATGGCTGGCAGCGGAATACGGCGTAGGCGACAGCTCTAAGCCGCTGCAAATCTCCGTGGGCAATTCCGAGCCGGTCACGCTGTCATGGGCCAAGGTGCAGCGGCGTATCGCCCAACTCATTCAATCCGATAACTTCTACACCGAGCAGGAACAGGACAACTTTGACAATATTGACCCCATCGCCATCCGGGAAGCGCTTGCTGAACGCGGTATTGTAAATGGGCAGGTTGTGGATGCGGAAGCTAATCGCAACAGCCCCTTCGTCCGGCAGGTCATGGCGGATGTGGAGCAGATCGCGGCGCAGGAAGCGCAGGCGGCGCACATGGACTCACCGGACCGTTTTTCCATCCGTCTGCACCCCAACGAGGGCGGCATTACCGGCATCTGGGACCCGGCCCTTGACCGCTTCTATGAGGAGGGTGGGCAGGTGCTTCGCTTCGCGGAGCAATCTAACGCCATTGACTACCTCTCCAGTATTCAGCGCAGCCGCGGTATGGAGCCGGATGCGCCGGTTTTCACAACGCCGCTGGGGAATGCCTATCGCGTGGGCGACGGCTTTTCCTCCACCGCAGCCGAACAGCGGGATACTCTGATGGTGGTCGAGCGTGTAGACGAAGATAATGTTTGGTACACTCTGCCAAGCGTCCCGGAACAGGAAACGGTCAGCGTAGACCGCACCGTTTTTGAGCGTTACCTCGACACCGGCTATTTCTTCGCTGCGGAGCAGACGCAACCTGTCAAGGAGATCACTGCCGAAAACGAACAGGAAAACATGATTTTTCGTGTGCCGTATGCCGTGGGCGATACCGTCTATCTGGACAACACCCCCTTTGAGATCACGGAGGTCGGCGCGCTCAATGTGCAGCTTCGTGACCCTGCGCTCCGCTATCCCGTATTCCGCGCCGAAAGCCGCGAGAATTTTGAACGGCTGCTGCGCCGGGATGAGCGGAACGTCGCCATGACAGATTTCCTTCCCGCACGGAACAGAAACGACGACCTCCGCGACCTCCTGATGAACGGCATCCTCACGCCTGACATCCGGGACGAGGTGCGGGAGCTGTTCCGGCAGGGCGAGGGCAATGCCACCATCGGTGCGTATCTTTCCAACGTTTTCGCCGCGTCGGACGCGGACACCATGACGCTGGAGGACGGCACCGAGGCAGATTTCATCACCTCAAGAAGCGGCTTTCAGGCGCAGGTGCATGGGGAAAAGGGCGTACACGCCCTCGGATTGTTGTGGCCGGACGCCGCTCCCGTGCTGCGCGCCGTTTTTCTGGAGGAAGCGCAGGCGCAGAGCTGGACACAGGCACAGCCTGAACCAGATATTTCTCATCCTGAACAGCCAGCATCGGAGGCGACTAAACCGGAGCAGCCGCAGTTTACCACGGAAACCGTAGCGTTCTACCCCGGCGAGAAAAGCCAGCTTCCCTATGACATTGAAATCCAGACTATCCGCACCACCGAGCCGGAGCCGCCCGTGCCGCAAAGACCGCCTGCGGAGAATTTCCGCATTTTGGACGATGATCTCGGCACAGGCGGCGCAAAGGCCAAGTTCCGGGCGAATATGGCGGCAATCAATCTTCTGAAGGAATTGGAGCTTGAGGGCGCACAGGCCACGCCTGAACAACAGGAAATTCTCTCCCGCTATGTCGGCTGGGGCGGTCTTGCGGATGCTTTTGATGAAAGCAAGGATAACTGGAAAGACGAATTTGCGGAGCTGTACGCCGCGCTATCCCCGGAGGAATACGCCGCCGCCAGAGCTTCCACGCTGAACGCTCACTACACCAGCCCCACGGTTATCAAGGCAATCTATGAGGCTGTCGGCAGCATGGGCTTCCAGACCGGCAACATCTTGGAGCCTGCCATGGGCGTCGGGAACTTTTTCGGGCTTCTCCCGCAGGAGATGCAAGGAAGCCGCTTGTACGGTGTGGAACTGGACAGCATCACCGGCAGAATCGCCAAGCAGCTCTATCCCAAGGCAGACATTACCGTGGCAGGCTTTGAAACCACCGACAGGCGGGATTTCTTCGACCTTGCCATCGGCAACGTGCCCTTTGGACAGTACCAGGTCAACGACCGGGCTTACAACAAGCTCGGTTTTTCCATTCACGACTACTTTTTTGCCAAGACGCTCGACCAAGTTCGGCCCGGCGGCGTGATCGCCTTTGTGACATCCCGCTATACGATGGACAAACAATCTCCCGAAGTCCGTAAGTACATCGCGCAGCGGGCGGAGCTGTTGGGTGCGATCCGCCTGCCCAACAATGCGTTCAAGGCCAACGCCGGTACGGAGGTGGTGTCCGACATCATCTTCCTGCAAAAGCGTGACAGACCCATCGACATTGAGCCGGACTGGGTGCATCTCGGTGAAAATGAGGACGGATTTTCCATCAATCAGTATTTCATCGACAACCCCGAAATGGTATTAGGCCGACAGACCTCGGAAAGCACGCAGTACGGCAGGCAGGACTTTACCGTTGCGCCCATCGAGGGCGCGGACCTTGCCGCGCTGCTCCATGCAGCGGTGCAGAGCATTGGCGGCGAATACAGAGCCGCCGAGCTGCCTGACCTCGGTGAGAACGACGCCATACAGGATACCATTCCCGCAGACCCCAACGTGAAGAATTACAGCTATGCCGTGGTGGACGGCGAGGTGTACTACCGGGAAAACTCCGTCATGGTCAAGCCCAACCTGAACGCCACCGCAAAGGAGCGCGTCAAGGGAATGGCAGAGCTGCGGGACTGCGTTCACCGGCTTATCGACCTCCAGATGTGGGAATCCGACGACGGTTCCATCCGCGCCGAACAGCAGAAGCTCAACCGCCTCTATGACCGCTTCACGGAGAAATACGGCCTCATCAACAGCCGGGGCAACGCCCTCGCCTTTGCAGACGACAGCTCCTACTACCTGCTCTGCTCCCTTGAAATGCTGGACGATGAGGACAAGACCAAGCTCAAAAGCAAGGCGGATATGTTCACCAAGCGCACCATCAAGCAGCAGCGCAGCGTGGATTCCGTGGATACCGCCGCAGAAGCCCTCGCCCTGTCCATCGGGGAAAAAGCCCGCGTGGATATGGCGTATATGTCCCAACTCACCGGCAAAAGCGAGGACGACATCATCGACGAGCTGAATGGCGTCATCTTCCTCGACCCTGTTTACGGCGACTGGCAGACGGCGGACGAATATCTCTCCGGCAACGTCCGGCAAAAGCTGCGGGAGGCGGAGAACGCCGCCGTTGACAGTCCCGGCTATCTGCCCAACGTGGAGGCATTGCGCGCCGCCCAGCCCAAAGACCTTGACGCTTCGGAGATCGAGGTGCGTCTCGGTGCAACGTGGATCGACAAAAAGTACATTCAGCAGTTCATGTTCGAGCTGCTGGAGCCGCCTGTGTACGCACGCCGCGTCTTGGAGGTCAACTACTCGGAGTTCACGGCGGAGTGGAACATCTCCGGCAAGAACAGCATCCCCTACAACGACATCAACGCCCGCATGACCTACGGCACCGACTGCGCCAACGCCTATAAAATCCTTGAAGATACGCTGAACCTGCGGGATGTGCGGATCTACGACACCGTAAGGGACGCGGACAGCAAGGAAAAGCGCGTCCTCAACAGTAAGGAAACCACCCTTGCCCAGCAGAAGCAGCAGGCCATCAAGGAGGCGTTCCGTGACTGGATCTGGCGCGACCCCGACAGGCGGCGGGAGCTGGTACAGCTCTACAATGAGCGCTTCAATTCCACCCGTCCCCGGGAATATGACGGCAGGCACCTGATCTTTCCGGGCATGAATCCTGAGATCACGCTGCGGGAGCATCAGCGAAACGCCATCGCCCACGACCTCTACGGCGGCAATACGCTCCTTGCACACGAGGTGGGGGCCGGAAAAACCTTTGAGATGATCGCCGCCGCCATGGAGGGCAAGCGCCTCGGCCTGTGCCAGAAATCTCTCTTTGTCGTGCCGAACCACCTGACGGAGCAGTGGGCCTCGGAGTTCCTGCGGCTCTACCCCTCCGCCAATATCCTTGTGGCTACCAAAAAGGACTTTGAGACACGCAACCGCAAGAAGTTCTGCGCCCGCATCGCCACCGGCGACTATGACGCCGTTATCATCGGTCACAGCCAGTTTGAGCGCATCCCCGTGTCCAGAGAGCGGCAGGAGCGGCTCTTGCAGGAACAGATCTGGGAGATCGAGGACGGCATTTCGGAGCTCAAGGCCAGCCGCGCCGAGCGCTTTACCATCAAGGAGCTGGAGCGTACCAAGAAAAATCTGGAGGCCAAGCTGCAAAAGCTGCACGACGCCGCCCGCAAGGACGATGTTGTGACCTTTGAACAGCTCGGCGTAGACCGGCTGTATGTGGACGAGGCGCACAGCTTCAAAAACCTGTTCCTTTACACAAAAATGCGAAACGTGGCGGGGCTTTCCACCACCGACGCCCAGAAGTCCTCGGATATGCTCTTAAAATGCCGGTACATCGACGAAATCACCCACGGCAAGGGCGTTACCTTCGCCACGGGTACGCCCATCTCAAATTCCATGACAGAACTGTATACCATGATGCGGTATTTGCAGCACGATATGCTCAAGCGCAACAGCCTGACCCACTTCGATTGCTGGGCCTCCGCCTTTGGGGAAACCACCACCGCCATCGAGCTTGCGCCGGAAGGTACGGGCTACCGGGCGAGGACGCGGTTTGCCAAGTTCTTCAACCTGCCGGAGCTGATGAACCTGTTTCGGGAGGCTGCGGACATCAAGACCTCCGACCAGCTAAACCTTCCCACGCCTACGCCTGTCTACCACAACGAGGTCAGCCAGCCCACGCCGCTGCAAAAGCAGATGGTGCAGGAGCTGTCCGAACGCGCCGCAAAAGTTCACGCGGGGAGCGTGGACGCAAGCACTGACAATATGCTCAAAATCACCTCGGACGGACGCAAGCTGGGCCTCGATCAGCGCGTCATAAACCCCGACCTGCCGGACGACCCGAACAGCAAGGTCAATCGCTGCGTGGACAACATCCACCGCATCTGGCAGGACGGACAGGCGGACAAGCTGACACAGCTCGTGTTCTGCGACCTCTCCACCCCGAAGGGTAAAACGGCGCAAAGCGGCAGGATCGCTGCAAAAAGCACGGACAACCCGGAGCTTCACGCGCTGGAGGCGGCTATCGACGCGGAAGCCGGGCCGGAGAAGCCGCCCTTTACCATCTACGACGACATCCGGGAAAAGCTCGTCTCCAGAGGAATCCCCCGCGAGCAGATCGCATTCATCCATGAGGCGAATACGGAAGTCCGAAAGAAGGAGCTGTTTGCAAAGGTGCGCTCCGGTCAGGTGCGTGTGCTCATGGGCAGCACCTTCAAAATGGGCGCGGGCATGAACGTGCAGGACCGGCTCGTGGCGCTCCACGACCTGGACTGCCCGTGGCGGCCGGGTGATCTGGAGCAGCGCAGCGGGCGCATCATCCGGCAGGGCAACCGCAACAAGGAGGTACACATCTACCGCTACGTCACGGAATCCACATTCGACGCTTACCTCTGGCAGACGGTAGAAAATAAGCAGAAGTTCATCTCCCAGATCATGACCTCAAAATCCCCGGTGAGAAGCTGTGAGGATATTGACGAGGCGGCGCTCTCCTATGCCGAGATCAAGGCGCTGTGCGCCGGAGACGAGCGCATCCGTGAAAAAATGGACCTCGACGTGGACGTGGCGCGGCTGCGGCTGATGAAGGCCAATCACCAGAGCCAGCAGTACCGCTTGGAGGACAACATCCTGCGGCATTTTCCGGCGCAGATCGAGGAAAACAAAGGCTTCCTCTCCGGCTTTGAGGCGGATATGAGAACGCTGGAGGCCCACCCGCATCCGAAGGACGGCTTTGCGGGTATGGAGGTCAAGGGCGACTTTCTCACCGACAAGGACAATGCCGGTGCTGCCATTCTGGAAGCGTTCAAGGACGCAAAGGGCTTGGAGCCCGTTCCCATTGGCAGCTATCGCGGCTTTTCTATGTCGCTGACCGTGGAAAACTTCGGCAAGGACTTCATTCTCACCCTCAAGGGGAAGATGAGCCACCGGGTAGAGCTGGGCAAGGACGCAAGGGGCAACCTTGTCCGCATCGACAACGCCCTCGCCCAGATGCCGGAGCGGTACAAAACGGTGCAGGGCAGGCTTGAAAACGTGCAGGCGCAGCTTGCAACGGCCAAGGCGGAGCTGGGCAAGCCCTTCCCGCAAGAAGCGGAGCTGAAAGAAAAATCCGCGCGGCTGGCGGAGCTGAACGCCGAGCTGAACATCGACGACCGGACGCCCATGGAACAGGCGGCGGAGAATGTGGTGGCGAAACGCCCCTCCGTCCTCGGCAAGCTGAAAGCGCCCAGCGTCCACGGTGCGGGCGACCGGAAAAAATCTCACGAACAGGAGGCACGATGAATATGAACGAGGCATTACAGCAATCGTTATACGACAAGCTCTCGCGGGAGCAGGACAAGTACCGGGACTGGCTGAAGGGCCAGCCCCCGGAGGAAATCCTCCATCACAGCTATGAATACACCGTGCGGGAGGATATTTTGATGAGCATGGAGGAGCTGACGCTCAGCGAGGCGGAAACGCGGGCGCTGCTGCTGTCCCCCTCGCCCATGGCGATCCTTTACGACAAGTTCTCCGATCTGGAAACCGGCTACATGGACACGATCCGCGACAGCATAGAGGACACGGCAAAAGACGAAGCAAAAAAGCTCCGGGAGCTGCCGGTTTATCCCTATCCCGCCGATCACGCGCGGGAGAATGGGGAGCTGGACGCCTACCGCGCGTCCTTCCGCGCCAATGTGAGCTGTAAGGACGCCATTGAAGCCGCCATCCGGGACAATTACCGGGACAACCGCCTTGACACTGCGGCGGTGGGACAGGTGGCGGAGCAGTTCGGGCAGGAGCGGATGCTCTACGTCCTGGCGGCAACCGTCCGTCACTTTGACTACGACGGACGCATTTCGCGGGACAACAAGCGCTGGGCGAATACCATCCCCGTCTATGAAAACAAAGACGGCATGGATAGCGACCGCTCGGTGCAGTTTGTGGTCAGCTCCCACCCCGGCCTGACGGACCTGTTTCTCACACAGGCGCGACAGGAGCAGCGGCTGCGCCAGCCCCTCACCGCCGACGAGATCAAAGCGGAGGCGGCGCGGCTGCTGGGCAAGCTGCAAGAGCCTGTGCAGCCCAACAGCCCCGGCGGAACGCATTTCATGGCAGAGGTGTCCCGTGACTTCATGGAACGCGCCGGAGCGAAGGACACGGCGGCGCTGCAAAAACTGCTGCCCTTTTCCACCCTTGCCCTCACGACCCTCAAAGACCGCAGGGGCGTGTATGCCCTGATCGGCAAGGACGAGGATCGCAGCCAGAGCCTCCGGCGTCCCTCCGTCCGCTCCAAGCTGCAACAGGCTTCGGCGGAGCAGAAGCAGCCTGCCGCAAAGAAGAAGGATTTGGAGCTGTGACATGGCGAAGCGGAAACGGGACATCCAGCTTAAAGTCCGCGTGACACCGGAGGAACGGGCGATGATAGAGGCGAAGATGGCGCAGCTCGGCACGACGAACATGGGCGCATATCTTCGGAAAATGGCCATTGACGGCTATGTGGTGAAGCTCGATCTGCCGGAGCTGCGGGAGCTGGTGTCGCTGCTGCGGTATTCCTCCAACAACCTCAATCAGCTCACGCGGCGGGTGCATGAAACAGGGCGCGTTTACGCTGCGGATATGGATGATATACTCCAAAATCAGGAGCGGATCTGGCAGGCGGCAAGCGGTATCCTGTCCCGCCTTGCCGCCATAAAATAATGGGGTATTTATCCCATGTGGGGGCGGCTTGCTGCGCGCAGGCCGCCCCTGCTTTTTTGTTCCCCGTCATCCTTGCAATCTGGAGCATATTCCTGTATCCTGTTCTCACAATACAAAACGAATGGAGGAAAAAGAGATGCGCTTTCTTTTGAAACTTCTGTTTGCGCCCATCCTCGCGGTGCTTGCCGTCGTCACATGGTTTTTCGTGTTCGTCGTCAGCCTGTCCAGCGGCATCCTCTGCATCCCCGCCGCCATTCTCGGCTTTTTCGGTCTGTTCATACTCTTTGTGGATTCCGTCAGCTACGGCGTGGGGCTGCTGGTGATCGCGTTCCTCATAAGCCCCTACGGACTGCCCATGCTGGCGACGTGGCTGTTAGCAAAGCTCCACGTCCTGCGCTACGCGATTCAGGACAGGATTTACGGGTAGCATCGTTTTTAGAAACGCGCAAAACCTTTTGAAAAGACATACTTTTATGCAATTTCAGAAACACCGTATCAAGCAAAAGCGCGGAGCATATCGCCCCGCGCTTTGCGTTTTATTCGATCTCGTAATCCTCGCTGTCGTCGGCCTCGCCGGTGGTGCAGGTGAAGCACATATTCGTCCCCGTGATGGCGCTGCCGGCCGCCCAGATGGGCGCGCCGCAGATCATGCATCTTGCGCCGTTTTTCTTGGCGGCAAGGGATTCCCGCAGTGCCGCGATTAGCTCCCTGCGGTTGGCGTCCTTGTTGTTTTTTACTACGCCGTCCGCAAATTCTTCAATGGAAATATAGGTGAACATATCATTCCTCCGGTTTGACCGCAACATATTTTTGATTGCGGCTGTTGGGCTTGTCGGGAATGGTCATGCGAAGCTGTCCGCTTTCCAGCAGGGGCTTGAGGTGTGCTTTAATAAAATGGTTCTTGTTTTTCAGTCCACACATGGTCATGATTTCTTCACGGCTTTTAGGCTGCGCACAGAAAGCCAAAATCGTTGCGACTGTGCTGGTGTCTGTGGTGCTATCTGTGGTGGTGACTGGTGTGGTGCCACCACAGTTGCCGCCTAACTTCGTATTCCGAATCGTGGCATAGAGCATGAACGCCTCTACTTTGTATTCCGGCTGCGGCAGACCGGCGGCCTCCATGACCTCATAGAGCCGGTCTACACCCTCGCCGAACTCCTGCACATATTCGTATTCATGCAAAAACTGCGCGATTTTCGGGTTGCGGGAAAAGTGAACGTGACGCATATTGTTCAGCCGCACGATTCCCGGCAGAGTGCCGGGGCTTTCCACAGTGATCCGGTCGTCGAACATCTTGATTTGGATGTCGGTCCCTTTGATGCTGTAATCGCGGTGCGCAACGGCATTGATGATAAGCTCCTTCCACGCGAACTCCGGGTATTCCGGCTCCGTGACAAAGCGCGTATCCGCGCCGAGGTAGGTGCGCTCCTTGATCTGGCTTCCCACAAACTCCAGCGCTTTCTCTGTCACCTGAAGGATGCGCCCCTCAAACATCACGTCCTTGATGACGTTCATCCTTGCGCCGACCCTTGCCTCCGTTCCTTCGTAACGCACGAAGCGGATACGGGCGCGGGGAAAGAAGTGCTTCGGATTTTTGCCGAACAGCAGCATGGCCGCCGCGCTGACTTCCTCTTTTCCGCTTCTTTCGGAGAGAAATTCCTTGTTCTCCCGAAGGTATTCCTCCGGGCTTTTCCGATAGCCGATCCTTGAAGTAAACTCCCTGACAAAGCCGAGGTCAAGGTCGTCCAGCCCTGCATCGGGAACCGGCGTGTCTTCAAAATACCGCGTTCCCTTTGCATACATAAGCTGCAAGCGCTCCTCAAAATTCAGCTTCTTGGATTTGTCCCCGACACGGAAGAAAACCTCGTCCGCCTGATTCGCGTGAAGGTCGCTGCTCTGCAAGACTTCGATCAGCAGGATGTGGTCGGGCTTTCCGTTCCTGTTGGTGCAGGACAGCCGCTCCGTTTCCACCCGCACGGAGGGCTTGCAGAAGTCAAACGGCGCGCGCAGCAGCTCATTGATATTCTCTGCGTAGCTGTCAATTCCGGTAATTGTTCCGTCGTCCTCTACGCCAACAGCGATCACGCCACCGTCCGCGTTGGCAAATGCAATCAGGTGAACGGCAAGGGCTTTCGCGTCAATCCGCGCGCTCTTGCGGTCAAAGAGCGGCGATTCCACCGCACCACATATTTGTTCAATCGTCATTTTGCAGCTCATGCCCGCACCCCCTCGTCATAAGAAAAATCCAGACCGTGCTCCTCGCAGTATTTGCGAATGACGAACACCGTCATTTTATTGGGCATCGTCTTTTCATTCTCCCAGCGATTGACGGAGGTGAAGCTCACGTTCAATTCCTCCGCAAGCTGACGTTGGGAGATCCTGCGCTCACTGCGCAGCTTGATGATGGCTTCGCCAAAGGTCATTTCGCATCACGCTCCTTATATCATAGTATAGCACATGGCAGCGCAAACATACAAGAAAAATACGGAGGACTTCAAAAAAGAAATTACAAATCCGTCTCACAGAAAGGAGGCCGCGCCCCATGGCGACCACACGCATCATCTCCATGCACGTTAATCAGGGCAAGACAATTGCCGACTGCCTGACTGACCGCATCGACTATTCCAAGAATCCAGATAAGACGCAGGGCGGCGAGCTGATCTCCGCCTATCAGTGCGACCCCAAAACCGCTGATGCGGAGTTTCTTTACTCCAAGCGCCAGTACCAGACCGTCACAGGGCGGGAGCAGCGGCACGACGTGATCGCCTATCAGGTGCGCCAGTCCTTTAAGCCCGGAGAGATCACGCCGGAGGACGCAAACCGCGTAGGCTATGAGTTTGCCGAGCGGTTTCTGAAAGGACGACACGCCTTTTTCGTTGCCACGCACACCGACAAAAAGCACATTCATAATCACATCATCTGGAACTCCACCACGCTGGACTGCAAGCATAAGTTCCGCGATTTTCTCGGCTCCGGCAGGGCCGTCGCAAGGCTCAGCGATGCCATCTGCACCGAGCATCGGCTCTCCGTAATCGCCGATCCGAAGCGCGGGAAAAATCACTACGGCAAGTGGCTGGGAAACAAGGCGAAGCCCTCCCACCGGGAGCTGCTCTGCGGCCTCATCGACGCGGCGCTTTTGCAGAAGCCCGACGGCTTCGACGCGCTTTTGAAGCTGCTGCGCGATGCTGGCTGCGAGGTCAGGCGGCGCGGGAATACGCTGTCCCTGCGGCATCCCGATAAAAAGGGCTTTGTCCGTCTTTCTTCCATAGACGGCTATACAGAGGGCGATCTGCGCGCCGTTCTTGCCGGAGAAAAGGAGCATACGCCGCGCAAAAAACGGACGCAGGCCACGCGGAAAAAGAACACGCTGCTCATCGACATCGAGGCGAAGCTGCAAGCCGGAAAGGGCGGCGGTTACGAGCGCTGGGCAAAGGTGTTCAACGTCAAGCAGATGGCGCAGACCTACAATTATCTCCGGGAGCATGGACTGCTGGACTACGGGGAGCTGGAGGAAAAAGCCTCTGCTGCAACGGAACAGTTCCACGCGCTGTCTGCACAGATCAAGGCGGCGGAGACGCGCATGGCGGAGATTGCCGTGCTGAAAACCCACATCGCCAACTACGCCAAGACCCGCGACGTTTACGCGGGCTACCGCAAGGCCGGTTACTCGAAAAAGTATCTCGCGGAGCATGAGAGCGACATCCTTCTGCACAAGGCGGCGAAGAACGCCTTTGACGAGCTGGGCGTGAAAAAGCTCCCCACCGTCAAGAGCTTGCAGGAGGAATATGCCAAGCTGCTTGCCGAAAAAAAGGCGGCGTATGCCGAATACCGGCGTTCGCGTGACGAGATGCGCGAGCTGCTGCTCCACAAGCAGAACGTGGATCGTATGCTGGGTAAAAACGAGCGCGAGGAGGAGAAGAAAAAGGAGCATGACCGGCAGTAACGGCCATGCTCCCAAGCGTTTCGGAGAAACGCGCAGCCGCACAATTTTGTGCGTTCAAAGGGTTTCAGGGGCGCTGCCCCTGACAAGCAGAGGGCAGTTTTCGCGGCGGCGGAAACTGCCCGAAAAGCAAAGTGGGTACCTCTTTGCCCTGCTTGCCACGTTTTCTCCCGTCCTTCGCAGCGATGCTTCTTGTGCTTCCCTGCATAGGTAACTTTTTTCTGAACACTTCGCCGGATGCCTTGTGTTTCTTCGGATATTCGTATATAATGTATCATGTTGAGTATTATCCATGCGGAGGTGCGGTATGAACGGGATCAAGGGCTATATCTCCATTCGGGAGGCGTCCTACCGTTGGGGCGTGTCAGAGCGGCGGGTCAACCAATATTGCGCCGAGGGGCGGGTCCCCGGCGCGTCCCGGTTCGGGCGCTCATGGGCGATCCCAGAAAACGCGGAAAAGCCGTCCGACCCGCGCTTTCAGAAACAGCGCCGCGGTCCCGACAGGACAAGCACCTGACGGATACCCCTCTGCATTTTAGCATCCGCAAAAAGGAAGTGAACGCTATGACCTGCGACGAGGCTTTGTACCGCCAATATCTGAACGGCGACGACGCGGGGCTGGAGGCCCTGATGAAGAAATACGGCGACCCCCTGACCCTGTATATTGACGGCTACCTGCATGACGTTCACGAGGCGGAGGAGCTGATGCTGGACGTTTTCGCCTATCTGTTCACGAAAAAGCCGAAGATACGGGACGGCGGCTTCAAGGCGTATCTCTATAAGGCGGCGCGGCACATGGCACTGCGCCACAAGAGCAAGCGAAAACCGCTATTCAGCCTCGATGCGCTGACCGGTGAGCCGGACGGACGGCTGCTGGCGGAGGAGGTCATACGGACGGAGGAGCGAAACCGCATCCTGCACTTCTGCATGGACGAAATGAACCCGGACTACCGGGAGGTTTTGTACCTCACCTATTTCGAGGATATGAGCTACGCACAGGCGGCGGAGGTCACGGGGAAAACGGTGAAGCAGATCACCAACATGGTGTATCGCGGAAAAGAAAGCCTGCGAAGGCTGCTGGAACGGGAGGGAATCACAAATGCGGAGTCATGAGGAGCGCGTCGCGGAGACGAAGCGGCGCATCGCCCAAATTGAGCGGGAAAAACGGCTGCGGCGCAATACGATCACCATGGCTTCCGCTGTGGCGGCGTGCCTTGTACTGCTCATCGGCGCGTCCCTCGCCATGCCCGGTATTGCCGCAAGCATCCAGACAGGCGATTATTCCGGCTTTGAAACGGCGGCAAGCATCTTTCACAGCGGCGCGGCCTTGGGATACATCGTCATTGGGCTGCTGGCGTTTTTACTTGGCGTGTGCGTGACCGTTCTGTGCTTCCGGCTGCGGCAGATGAACCGGGAGGACGGGCAGGACGAGGAAAGCGAGGGGATTCATGGAGCTGATTGAGAACCTGCTGCAATTACTGACTACGTTTGTCGGCGCACTGCTTTCGGGTATCGCCTACCGGAAAAGCCGCAGGCAGGCGTATTTTCTGCTGCTGTGCTTCTATGGCTGCTTTGCCCTCGGCGCGCTCTACTGGACGCTGTATCTGCTGCTGTTCGATACCACGCCCCGGGTCTTTTATGTGTCGGAGTTCGGCTGGGTGGCCAGCGTAATTTTCCTACGCATTTTGCAGGCCACTCTGGAGGGAGCAGATGAACGCAGCTTCCGCTGCCGCAGGGCATGGCTTGCGCCTGCGTTCGGCGTGCCGCTGCTGGCGTTCTACTGCACCTTCGGGGACATTCTCTCCAACCTGATCTGGTGCGGCATGATGATATGTCTCTCCTTCTGTGCCATTCGTGGGCTGGTCTACGCCAATGGGCAGACGGGCGCGGCGCGGAATATACGGTATTTCCACATCGGCGTGATCTGCTTTGCGTTCGCGGAGTATCTGCTCTGGACGGCGGGCTGCTTCTGGCCGGATACCTCTCTGGACAGCCCCGCCTTCTGGTGCGATCTGCTGCTGACCCTCGCCATATTGGGGCTGCTGCCCGCCACGAGAAAGGCGGTGGCTGCATGACCTACATCGAAAACATCTTTCTGTGCATGGTGTCCCCGCTGCTGGTGGCCGCTTTGTGCATGGGCAGGCGGCAGCTCCGCTTCTTCCTGTTCTGCATTGCCGGGATGGGGGAGATGTACTCGAAGACTTCCTCCAAATAGTCACAATCCCTAGTGATCAACTCTTCCGTGATCTCCAGAACCTTGGGATATTGGTTGAGCGAGCAATAGCATTCCATTTTTAACATATCCAGATCTTGGTTATCAGTCTCCGCTATATTCTCGAGCAGAGCGAGAGCGCTCTCATAATCCTCGTTATACGCGAATTGCCTGCCTTTCTTGATTTGCAAGGCGGAATTACCGGGATGAAGCTTTAGCCCGAGGGCTAAGACTTCATCAAAGTAAGTATAATCGTTCGAATCTTCAAAGCTGTCCAACATTTCATCGATTTGATCAGCGTCGAAATAAGGCTCCTTACCCTCTTCCTTCGCTGAAAGATAATGTTGTAACAAGCGTGAGATATCGTCTTTTTTCATTTACTATTCTTTATTTATTAATCTTGCTCCACGTGTCCTTTAGTCCTACGGTACGGTTGAATACCAAGTTGTCGGGGGTGGATTCGCTATCTATGTTGAAATAGCCGATACGCTGGAATTGAAGGTAGGAAAGCTTGGGCAAGGTAGCCACGAACTTCTCTACGTAACAGTTTTTCCGGATCTCCAAGGAGTTCGGGTTGATGATTTCCTTCATGGCCTCTAGCGGGGAGCAATTCTTCTCCTCCCGGATAGCGGCCAATTCGTCTCTAGGGTTCTCCACCTTCCAAAGGCGGTCGTATAAGCGTACTTCCGCTTTTTGGCAATGGGCGCAGCTTACCCAGTGCAAGGTACCTTTTACTTTACGGTTAGCGTCCGGCATACCGCTGCGGGTATTCGGATCGTATTCGCAATATACCTCGGTAATCTCACCGTTCTCGTCTTTCTTGCAGCCCGTACATTTTACGATATAAGCGTTCTTCAGACGAACTTCCTGTCCCGGTGTCATCCGGAAATATTTCTTGGGGGCGTCTTCCATGAAGTCCTCACGTTCCATCCACAACTCACGGCTGAACTCGATCGTATGGCTGCCGGCTTCCGGATCTTCCGGGTTATTGATCGCTTCCAGCTCCTCGACCTGTCCTTCCGGATAGTTGGTGATAATCAGTTTCACCGGATTGATCACGGCGGATACACGGATGGCGCGGGCATTCAGATCCTCGCGTACGGCGCTTTCCAGCAAGGCGAACTCGTTCAGGGCGTCGTAAGTCGTATAACCGATCTTGTCGATGAACTTACGGATAGACTCCGGAGAGTAACCCCGGCGGCGGAAACCGCAGATGGTCGGCATACGGGGGTCATCCCAGCCGTTTACCAAGTTCTCTTTTACCAATGTAAGCAGGTTACGCTTGCTCATCAGCGTGTAGCTTAGGTTCAATTTGTTGAACTCAGTCTGTCGGGGGCGGTTGTCGTTCAAGTCCTCGCCTTCCTTCAGCCAGTCGATAAACAAATCATACAGAGGACGGTGTACGACAAACTCCAAGGTACACAAGGAATGCGTTACGCCCTCGAAGAAATCGCTCTGTCCGTGGGCGAAGTCGTACATCGGATACGCTTTCCACGTCGTGCCCGTACGATGGTGCGGATGGTTAACCACCCGATAGATGATCGGATCGCGGAAGTGCATGTTCGGGTTTGCCATGTCGATCTTCGCGCGAAGTACCATGGCACCTTCCGCTATCTCACCCGTGTTCATCTTCTTGAAGAGAGCTAAGCTTTCCTCGATCGGACGGTTGCGATACGGGCTCTCGATGCCCGGTTGGGTAGGCGTGCCCTTTTGCTGGGCTATTTGTTCGGATGTCTGCTCGTCAATATATGCTTTACCTTCCTCGATGAGGCGGATCGCGAAATCCCACAATTGCTGGAAGTAGTCGGACGCGTAATAAATATTTCCCCACTGATATCCCAGCCATTGGATATCCTCCTTGATCGCCTCCACGTATTCCTCATCCTCCTTCGTCGGGTTCGTGTCGTCGAAACGGAGGTTGCAGATACCGCCATGGCGTTCAGCGATGCCGAAATCTAGGCAAATGGCCTTCGCGTGGCCGATGTGAAGGTATCCGTTGGGCTCGGGCGGGAAACGGGTTTGTACACGTCCTCCGTTCTTGCCTTCCGCTAAATCTTTCTCTACGGCTGCCTCAATGAAATTCAGGTTCTTCTTGCCTTCTTCTTCGTTTGTATTGATATCGCTCATACTTAAAAATTGATAGTTTTTCTTCGAATGGGGCAAAGGTAGCGATTTCTTTTTAAAATAGGCTGATGAGCAGGGCTATATTTAGGACGGTTACCATCGTTCCCAACAGCAAGAGGATGATGGTCGTAGAGCGGCTGTTCGCGTAGACACCCATGACCTTCTTGCTGGAAGTGAGGTACACTTGCGTGAAGACCGTGATCGGCAATTGCACGCTCAACAACATCTGCGACAGGATCAATCCCTTGAACGGATCGCCGATCAGGAATATGATGGCCAAGGCGGGGACGAACGATAGCAGGACTCCCAGCTTTGAGTGGAGGTCGGTATGATTGTACGCCTCGCCATAGAATCCGGCGAAGATGGAAGCCCCGGCGATACCGGATGTGATGGTCGAGGAGATACCTGCCAGTAATAGGGCGGCGGCGAAAATCACCCCGGCGTTATTTCCTACGAGGGGTACCAATAACTGTTGCGCTTGGTCCAGCTCGTCTACGGCGATGTTTTGCTTGAAGAAGGTAGAGGCGGCCAAGATGATCATCGCCGAGTTGATCGCCCAGCCGATCACCATGGACAGGAGCGTGTCGTAGAACTCGTACTTCAGTTGTTTCTTGATGACCGACTCGTCTTCTAGGTTCCATTCCCGGCTCTGTATCACCTCCGAGTGCAGGAACAGGTTGTGAGGCATCACGACGGCTCCCAGTACGCTCATGATGATCAGCATGGAGTTCTCGGGGAAGGTGGGTTTCACCCAGCCTACCACGGCCTGCCCCCAGTCTACGTCGACCAACGCCAGCTCGTATAGGAACGAGAGCCCGATAATGGACACGAACGTGATGATCCAGCGTTCGGTCTTACTATATGTATTACTGAATAGCATGGCGAGGCATACGATGGTGACGATCACCGCTCCCGCCTTGATCGGCATACCGAACAGCATCCGGAGGGCGATGGCTCCACCGAGTATCTCGGCGAGGGAGGTGGATACGCTGGCGAGCATGGCCGATCCTAGGATCGGGCGGCTTAGCACGCGCGGCATGTATTTGTTGGTCGCCTCCGAGAGGCAGAGGCCGGTCACGATACCGAGGTGGGCCACGTTGTGCTGGATAATGATCAGCATGACGGACGAGAAGGTGACGACCCACAGGAGGGCGTAGCCGAACTCGGAGCCCGCGGCGAGATTCGTCGCCCAATTCCCGGGATCGATAAAGCCTACGGTGACAAGTAATCCGGGGCCGATATATTTTAGCAAATCCAATGCCCCGGAGCGGGGGCGGTGGTTGATCTTCAGTTTGTCTAGTAAGTTCATGTTTGTATAGATACTTTTAAATTAAAAAAACAGCGTAAAGATACGAATAGTTTCGTTGTTACCCAACGGTGGCCGGAAATACGTTCGTACGGCCGATGGCGGGTATCCGTACGGCTGTCCTCTTGTAGCTGCCCGGCTGTCCGTCCGTATCCGTACGGCTGCAAAGATGTAGCTACTCGGATACAAAGATGTAGCTGCCCGGATACAAAGATGTAGCTACTCGGATACGGATGGGCAGCTGTACGGATATGCGGTCGTACCCGTACGGTCGCGCCCGTGTATCCGGGCTTGTGTGTCTGCGTATCCGCCCGGCCGCGTGTCCGCGTTTATGCGGATACGGTAAACGAGCTACGGGAATGTCAACACGAAGGTGGTCTGCCGCTGGGCCGGGTTGCTTCTCAATGCGATGCTGCCGCCGGACAAGCGCATGATCTGTCGTGAGATGGACAGCCCGATACCGCTTCCGCCTTCTTTCGTGGTGAAGAACGGCACGAATATATGCTCGGCTTCCTCGGGGGGGATGATAGGGCCGTTGTTCGTCACTTCTAGGATAACGGCCTCGTTGGGGTCGCAATACGCCTTGAACAAGATAAGCCCGTTTTCTTGCTCGTGCCCGATCGCTTGCATGGCGTTCTTCAAGAGGTTCAAGACTACTTGCGTGATCAGGTTCTCGTCGGCGTAGACGATCAAGTCCTCCGGTTCCACGTCGATACGAATGGTTATGTTCGGGTAGTTATTGTGATGACGGGCCAACCGCGTGAGCCGTTCGGCGAACTTATTGACGTAGAATAAAGAGGGCTGAGGAGTCGGTATATGCGTAAACTTACGGTACGACTCGACGAACGCGATCAAGCTCTTCCCGGTAGAGCTGATTACCTCCAAGCCGCCCCGTATCTCCTCGTCGACATTCTGGTGGAGGGAAAGCAAGGTGTCGCTCAAGGAGGTGATAGGGGTGACGGAGTTCATGATCTCATGGGTCAAGACCCGTGTCAGCCGTATCCATGACTCGATCTCCTTATCGTCCAGCTCGCTGTTGATATCATTGATCGCGATGATGCGGACGTGTTTCTCTTGGAGCGTCATCTCGGAGACACGGACCGAGAGATGTACCGTGCCCCGCTCGTTGATAAAGGAGACCTGATGTGTCTCGCCGGGACGAACGTCGCTGATGAGGCGCTCTAGATTCTCGTCGATACGTCCGAGCTGGCGGGCATGGGTAAAGACCGTCAATCCCAGCAGTCGCAAGGCCTCGTTGTTGGTCTGGAAAATATTGCCCTTATCATCTTCTACGATGATACCCGTATTCACTTGGTTCATGATCAACTCGTAATATTTCTCTTTCTGGATCGCCTCGGCTTTCGCTTGAAAAAGTATCTGGGTGATGCGGTTTAAGGACTCGCTAACCAGCTTGTCGTTGGAGGAACGCCCCCGGGTAGCGTATTTGAAGGCGTAATCGCTATTGTCGATCGCGTCGAACATGAAGGCTACCTTTTGTGCGTTCCGCTTGAACAAAAGGCTGATGCCCCGCAAGGCAGCCAT
>ENA-ORCN01001043-ORCN01001043.1-human-gut-metagenome-genome-assembly--contig:-NODE-1043-length-20819-cov-9.802574_pt1 | contig 20819 bp, 11 predicted proteins | sample MGYA00242984_ERZ507984 | MGnify/ENA primary metagenome ERZ507984 (study PRJEB26167, sample SAMN06115395) | human gut metagenome | host: Homo sapiens | place: China:Hubei | collected 2016-05-19... | reverse complement strand
GATGTGAAACGTATCAAGGAGTTGACGGAATATATAAAAAAGACCTTTGCCGATAATAAAGTTGAGAAGGGAAATAGACCGGACATCCGGCATCATTCCTCTGGAGGCTTCCCATGAGCACCGTCGATTTTCCCCGTGTTAACGAACTCGCCAAAAAGTATGAACCGGAAATGACCCGATTCCTGCGCGATATGATCCGCATCCCGAGCGAAAGCTGCCAAGAAGAAGGCGTGATCCGGCGCATCAAGGAAGAAATGGAAAAGGTCGGCTTCGACAGGGTCGAAATCGACAAGATGGGCAACGTCCTCGGCTACATCGGAAACGGCCCCCGCCTCATCGCCTTTGACGCGCACATCGACACCGTGGGCGTCGGCAACCGCTCCAACTGGACCTTTGATCCCTACGAAGGCTACGAAGATGCCGAAACCATCGGCGGGCGCGGCGCGAGCGATCAGGAAGGCGGCATGGCCAGCATGGTTTACGCCGGGAAGATCATCAAAGAGCTTGGCCTGTGTCCCAAGGACTGCACCATCGTCATGGTCGGAACAGTGCAGGAAGAGGACTGCGACGGCCTGTGCTGGCAGTACATCATCAACGAAGACGGGCTGAAGCCCGAATTTGTGGTATCCACCGAACCCACCGACGGCGGCATCTATCGCGGCCAGCGCGGGCGCATGGAAATCCGCGTGGACGTAAGCGGCGTATCCTGCCACGGTTCCGCCCCGGAACGCGGCGACAACGCCATCTACCGCATGGCCCACATCATGACCGAGCTTGAACAGCTTAATGCCCGGCTCGCGGACGACCCCTTCCTCGGCAAAGGGACCCTCACCGTTTCCCAGATTTTCTATACGTCGCCTTCCCGCTGCGCGGTGGCGGACAGCTGCGCCATTTCCGTGGACCGCCGCCTGACCTTCGGCGAAGACAAGGATCTCGCCATTTCCCAGATTGAGAATCTGCCCTCGGTCAAGGCCGCCGGCGACAAGGCCAAGGTGTCCATGTACACCTACGAAGTCCCCTCGTGGACCGGCCTCGTCTATCCCACCGACTGCTACTTCCCCACGTGGGTCCTGCCCGAAGACCATGTGGTGACGAAATCCACAGAAGAGGCTTACCGCAGCCTGTTCGGACGCGAACCCCGCACCGACAAGTGGACTTTTTCCACCAACGGCGTGTCCATCATGGGCCGCTACGGGATCCCGGTCGTCGGCTTCGGCCCCGGCAAGGAAAAGGAAGCCCACGCCCCCGACGAAAAGACGTGGAAGCAGGATCTCATCGAATGCGCGGCCCTGTACGCCGCCCTCCCAGCAACTTACGTCGCCAAATCCAACTAAATACAGGCAACTCCCTGCGGGCCTCCTCCCCACCAGTCAAAAGTCTTAGGAAGATGAGGGGAGGGGTCCGGGGGAGGGAGAAGGAAGCCCTTCTCCAGAAGGGTTCCTTCTCCCCTCCCCCGCTTTCCCCTTCCTCTTCAGGAGCACGCCATGAGCCGGAAACTTGCGGTCATCGCCATTGGGGGCAACTCCCTCATCAAGCACCGCGACAAGCAAAGCGTCGAAGACCAGTACCTCGCGCTGTGCGAGACGATGGAGCACATCGCCGACGTCATCCAACAGGGCTGGCAGGTGCTGATCACCCACGGCAACGGCCCGCAGGTGGGGTTCATCATGCTGCGCTCGGAAATCGCCCGCGCGGTCGCGGGGATGCACATCGTCCCGCTGGTAAGCTGCGTCGCGGACACACAAGGCGCCATCGGCTACCAGATCCAGCAATCGCTCGACAACGTGCTCAAGCGGCGCGGCCTTGCGGACAAGACGGGCCGGACGGTTTCGCTGGTCACGCAGGTCCGCGTGGACATCGCCGATCCCGGTTTCAGCGATCCAGGCAAGTTCGTGGGCGAATTCTACGCCGAGGATCAGCTCGCGGAGCTGCACCAACAGCATCCCGACTGGATACTCAAGCCGGACGCCAACCGCGGCTGGCGGCGCGTGGTCCCTTCGCCCAAGCCTTGCGAAATCATTGAACTGGACGCCATAAAGAACCTGCTCGACTCCGGGTTCAATGTCGTCGCCGTGGGCGGTGGGGGCATCCCGGTGGTCCGTATGCCCGAGGGGCTCTTCGGGGTGGACGCGGTCATCGACAAGGATCTCGCCTCGTCCCTGCTGGCGACGCAGCTCGGCGCGGACATGCTCGCCATCTCCACGGGCGTCGAAAGCGTCGCCCTCAATTACGGAACCCCCATGCAACGCCCGCTGCACAACGTCCCCGTCTCCGAAATGGAACGCTATCTCGCCGAGGGGCACTTCCCCGCCGGAAGCATGGGCCCCAAAATCAAGGCCGCCGTGGACTTCATCCGCAACGGCGGCTCGGAAGTCGTCATTACCAGCCCCGAATATCTCAACGCCGCGCTCACGAAGGGAGCGGGCACACATATTACCAAAGAGTAACAGGAGCACATCATGGATAAGATCCGCATCCGCAAGCTGATCGGCAGCCTCGCCAAGCGTGATTACCGCCGCATGTACATGAACGACTTCTTCCTGACGTGGGAGAAGAGCGACGACGAAATCGCCGCGACCTTCCTTGTGGCGGAAATCCTGCGCGGCCTGCGGGAAGCCAACATCTCTTGCAGGATGTTCGATTCCGGGCTCGGCATCTCCCTGTTCCGCGACAACTCCACGCGTACCCGGTTCAGCTTCGCCAGCGCCTGCAACCTGCTCGGCCTTGAAGTGCAGGATCTCGACGAAGGCAAATCGCAGATTGCCCACGGCGAAACCGTGCGCGAAACCGCGAACATGATTTCCTTCATGGCCGACGTCATCGGCATCCGCGACGATATGTACATCGGCAAGGGCAACGCCTACATGCACACGGTTTCCGAAGCGGTGCAGGAAGGCTGCCGCGACGGCGTGCTGGAACAGCGGCCCACGCTGGTCAACCTCCAGTGCGACATCGACCACCCCACCCAGTGCATGGCGGATATGCTGCACATCATCAACCATTTCGGAGGGGTGGAAAAGCTCAAGGGCAAGAGGATCGCCATGAGCTGGGCCTATTCGCCCTCCTACGGCAAACCCCTCTCCGTGCCGCAGGGCGTCATCGGCCTGATGACCCGTTTCGGCATGGACGTCGTGCTGGCGCATCCCGAAGGCTATGAAGTCATGGGCGGCGTCGAGGAGGTGGCCCGCCGCAACGCCGCCGCGACCGGCGGTTCGTTCGCGAGGACGAACGATATGGCCGAAGCCTTCGCGGGCGCGGACATCGTGTATCCCAAGAGCTGGGCTCCCTTCGCGGCCATGCAGCAGCGCACCGAGCTCTACGGCGCGGGCGACATGGAGGGCATCAAGAAACTCGAAAAGGAATTGCTGGCCCAGAACGCCAACCATAAGGATTGGGAGTGCACTGAGGCGCTGATGGCCTCCACCCGCAATGGAGAGGCGCTGTACATGCACTGCCTGCCCGCCGACATTTCCGGCGTATCCTGCGCCGAGGGTGAAGTAGCCGCCAGCGTGTTCGACCGCTACCGCGTGCCGCTGTACAAGGAAGCCAGCTACAAACCCTATATCATCGCCGCGATGATCACCCTCGCCCGCAAGCGCAACCCTGCGGATCTGCTCCTCGATCTGCTCGAAAAGGGCGGTCAGCGCTGCTTGTAAGGAAAGTATGAAGGCACGGGGGAGGGAGCTTCTTGAAAAAGCCCCTCCCCCGGACCTGCCAGAACGGCTCGCTCCTCTCCTGCAAAAACTTTGACTGGTAGGGTGGCCGCGAACAGGAGTTCCGTTGTATGGAAAGAACAATGAACAAGCTGTCACGGCGTCACAACCCGTCCCTGAAAAGTTTCACTTTGCGGAGTGCGGACAAAGCCGTATAAACCATAAGTAGAAAGAAAACTCCCGATGTGTCTCCTCCCCGCCAGTCAAAAGCCTTTGGAGAGGAGGGGGCGCGGGAAGGGAAGCGTTCTTCAGAAGGTTCTCCCTCCCCCGCACAATCCAGCGCCTTGCAGGAGAGATGCCATGATCGCGTTCAGACTCAACGGGCAGGCCACGACGTATGACGGTGATCCAGCCGCTTCGCTCCTTTCCTATCTCCGCAATGACCGCCGCCTCACGGCGGCCAAGGACGGCTGTTCCGGTCAGGCGGCCTGCGGAGCCTGCCTTGTGGAACTGAACGGCAAGGCGTGCCTCGCCTGCTCCACCCCCATGAGCAAGGTAACCGACGGCGACATTGTCACACTCGAAGGCCTGCCGGAAACGTTCAGGCGGACGCTCGGCATGGCGTTCGTCAACCGCGGGGCCGTCCAGTGCGGATTCTGCACCCCCGGCTTCCTCATGCGGGCCAAGGTTCTCCTGCAAACCAATCCAAACCCCACCCGGGAAGAAGTCGTCAAGGCCGTCCGTCCGCATCTGTGCCGCTGTACCGGCTACGTCAAGCTTGTGGACGCCATCCTCGACGCCGCGAGGTTGTTACGTGAAGGAAACATGCCCGAACCCGACGACAACCCGCGCCTCGGATCGGGCTGGCCCAAGTATGGCGGCTACGAACGGGCTGTCGGAACCCGCCCCTTCGTCAACGACATCGACGCACCCGGCATGGCGCACGGAGCCATCGTCTTCAGCGAGCATCCCCGCGCCCGCGTGCTTGCCATCCATACGGATGAAGCGGCGGACATGCCCGGCGTCGTCCGCATCCTGACCGCCGACGACATCCCCGGCGAGCGTGTGCTCGGCCTTTACGCCAAGGACTGGCCCGTCTATATCAAGGTTGGCGAAGTCACCCGTTACATCGGCGACGCGCTGGCCTGCGTGGTCGCGGAAACCGAGGCCGAAGCCCGCGCTGCGGCGGCCTGCGTCAAGGTCGATTATGAGGTTCTGACGCCGCTCCTCGACATGGAGGAGGCGGAAACCTCGCCCATCCAGATCCACGAAAACGGCAATATCCTGCTCGACAAGACCATCCGGCGCGGCGAGCCCGTGGACGAGGCATTGGCCCGCTGCGCCTTCACCGCCGAGGCCACATATCGGACCCAGCCCGTCGAGCACGCCTTCATCGAGCCCGAAGCGGCGCTGGCCGTTCCCGAAGCGGGCGGGGTACGCCTCTATGTCCAGTCGCAAGGTATCTGGCACGACAAGACCGATATAGCCGCCCTGCTCCATGTCCCCACGCCCAAGGTCACGGTCACGCTGACCGACTCCGGCGGCGCGTTCGGCGGCAAGGAGGACTTCACCTGCCAGCCCCATGCCGCGCTCGCCGCGTATCTGCTCGGGCGTCCGGTCAAGGTTCGGCTCTCCCGGCCCGAATCCATCCGTATGCACCCCAAGCGCCACGGCATGAAGCTCCATTACGTCATCGGCTGCGACGAAAAGGGAATCCTGCAGGCCGCCAAGGTCCGTATCATCGCGGATACCGGCGCGTACGCCTCGGCGGGCGGCCCGGTCGTCACCCGCACCGGCACCCATGCCACCAGCGTCTATCACATCCCCTCCGTGGACGTGCATGTGAAGGCGGTATTCACGAACAACCTTCCGGCGGGCGCATTCCGGGGGTTCGGGGTCAACCAGTCGAATTTCGCTATGGAATGCCTCATCGACGAGCTGTGCGAAAAGGGCGGCTTCGACCGCTGGCAATTTCGCTATGACAACGCCGTGGCCCCGGGCCGCATGGTCACCACCGGGCAGGTACTCGGCGAAGGCACGGCCCTGCGCGAAACCCTGCTCGCGGTGCGCGACGCCTTCCGCAGCCACCCGCGGGCGGGCATCGCCTGCGCCATCAAGAATTCCGGCATCGGCAACGGCATCCCCGAGCCCTGCGATTGTTACCTTGAAGTGCACCCGGCCCCGGAACAGCCGGCGGGCGCGCGGCTCGTCCTGCATCATGGCTGGACGGAGATGGGACAGGGCATCAACACGGTAGCCCGGCAGATGCTGTGCGAGGTGGCGGAACTCGGCCCTGATGTCGCCATCGACATGACCGCGTCCACCGAACACGGGGCTTTCGCAGGCAGCACCACCGCCAGCCGGGGCACGTTCCAGCTTGGGCACGCCGTGGTCAACGCCGCCCGGCAGCTTCGCGGCGATCTGGACAAGTACGGCGGACGCCTCGACCGTCTCGTGGGCCGTTTCTACAAGGGACATTACGACTCGGCAGGACAGACTTCCGGGCAGGGCGCGCCGGGTGAAATCCGCAACCACGTTTCCTACAGCTTTGCCACGCATGTGGTATTCATGGACGAGGAAGGCGGGATTGAAAAGATCATCGCCGCGCACGACTCGGGCCGCGTCGTCAACCGCCCGCTCTATGAAGGGCAGGTACAGGGCGGCGTGGTCATGGGCATGGGCTATGCCCTGACCGAAAGCATCCCGGTCAAGGACGGCTATCTGACCTCCGGCAGGCTCAACGCCTGCGGCCTGCTCCGCTCGGTGGACGTGCCGGAAATAGAGGTCATCGCCGTGGAAGTGCCCGATCCCGAGGGGCCGTGCGGGGCCAAGGGCATCGGGGAAATCGCCTGCATTCCCACCGCGCCCGCCATCGTCAACGCCCTGTATCTTGTGGACGGCGTGAGAAGGCGGGAACTGCCCGTGCGCAAGAAGAGGTAGCGCTTCCGACGGGCAAGGGGCTGCCGTCCCCTCCCTTGATTATCCATCATATCCCCTACTCCCAAAGGAGCCGACAATGAGCCTGTACCTGCGCAACGCCACATGGATCGACCCGGAAACATTCAAGGCGACGACCACGACGATCAAAGTTGAAGAAGGTCCGTTCGGCGGGATGGAGTTTGATGCCCACGCGCCTGTGGAGTGTCCGCCGGAAGACGCCGTACTGGACTGCACGGGCCGTCTCGTCATGCCCTCCTTCGGCTGCGGGCACCACCATATCTACTCGGCCCTCGCACGCGGTATGCCTCCCGCACCCAAGGCGCCGGCGAACTTCCTTGAGGTGCTCGAATACGTCTGGTGGCGCATGGACAAAAAGCTCGATCACGACATGATCGAGGCCAGCGCTCTTGTTACCGGCCTGTATTGTGCCAAGAACGGCGTAACCTTCGTCATCGATCACCATGCCTCGCCCTTCCATCTGGACGGCAGCCTCGAAACCATCGCCAAGGCGCTGGACCGCGTGGGCCTCGGACACCTGCTCTGCTATGAAATCTCCTGCCGTGACGGCGAGGACATCAAGGAAAAGGGCCTCGCCGAAACCGACGCCTTCCTGTCCTCCGGGCGCAAGGGCCACGTCGGGCTGCACGCCTCCTTCACGGTGGACGACGACCTGCTTGGGCGCGCCGTGGATCTCGCCCGCAAGCACAAGACGGGCGTACACATCCATGTCGCCGAAGGCATCGAGGATCAGGAACACTGTGCCCGTACCTACGGCAAGAGCGTCGTGCGCCGCCTCTCGGACGCGGGCGTGCTTGATCTGCCTCTGTCCATCCTCGGGCATTGCGTCCATCTCGATGCGGAAGAGCGCGACCTTATCCGCACTTCGCCCTGCTGGGTCGTGCAGAACACCGAAAGCAACCTCAACAACAACGTCGGGCTCGGACGCTACAACGATTTCCCCCGCGTCATGCTCGGCACGGACGGTATGCACAGCGACATGATCCGCAGCGCGCAGTCCTCCTATTTCATCGCCGGGCTCGCCGAAGGCGGCATGTCTCCCCTGGCGGCCTACCAGCGCCTCCGCGCCGTACACGCGCACATCCAAGGCCACAATGCGCCGGGCGGCGGGGCGAACAATCTGGTCATCCTCAACTACGATTCCCCCACGCCGCTGACGCAGGACAACTTCCCCGGGCACTTCTGTTATGCCTTCGACGCCCGCAACGTGGAGTCCGTCATCAGCCAAGGCAGGCTCATCGTGGATCACGGCAGGCTCGCCAGCATGGATGAGGACGACATCCTCGCCTACGCCAACGAACAGGCCCGCCGTCTCTGGGCTTTGCTGTAAACCCTCAACAGGGAAACAGGCTCACCATGCGTATGCTTATTACCGGCGGACTGGTCGCACGCGCGGACGGCGTCTTCAACACGGACATCCTGATTGAAGACGACCGGATTCTGGAACTCGGCGAACGGCTGCACGAAGCCCCACAGCCTAATGGGACGGAAATCGTGGACGTATCCGGCTGCGTGGTCATGCCCGGCGGGATCGACGCCCATACCCACGTCAACCTGACGGTGGGCGACGCGCACGTCTCCGACGGTTTCGAAGCCGGAACGCTGGCGGCGGCATGGGGCGGCACCACGACCATCGTGGAACACCCGGGCTTCGGCCCACAGGGATGCGATCTGCCCCATCAGTTCACCGTGTATCTGGAGCAGGCGGACGGCCGCTGCCACACGGACTATGCCTTGCACGGCGTGTTCCAACATGTGGACGACGACGTCCTTGCCCGGATTCCCGAGGTCGTGGCGCAGGGATTTCCCACGCTCAAGGCCTACACCACCTATGACGGCAGGCTGGATGACGAAGGGCTGCTGCAGGTTCTCGCCGCGCTCAGGGATGCGGGCGGCCTGCTCGCCGTCCATTGCGAAAACCACGCCATCACCCGTTTTCTGGGGGACAAACTGCGCCGCGAAGCGCCGCGCGATCCCATGAGCCATCCCCGGAGCCGCCCGGCCCGGTGCGAGGCCGAAGCCGTCAACCGGATTCTGAAGCTGGCGAAAACGGCGGAAGCGCCCGTGTACATCGTGCACCTGTCCACGGCGGAAGGTCTGGCCTGCATCCGTGAGGCGCAGAAGGCCGGGCAGCCGGTCATTGCCGAAACCTGCCCGCAGTACCTTCTGTTCGACGAGTCCGCCTATGCCGAGCGGGACGGCCTCAAGTACATCATGGCCCCGCCCCTGCGGACGGAAGCGGATCGCGCCGCGCTCTGGGAGGGCCTCGCGGACGGCAGCATCTCGGTTGCCGCTACCGATCACTGTTCCTTCTCGCTGGCCCAGAAACGGGAACGCGGGAAGGAAAGCGTGCTGGATTGTCCCGGCGGCGTTCCCGGAGTCGAAACGCGCATCCCTCTGCTGTTCAGCGAAGGCGTGCTCCACGGGCGTCTGACGCTGCCGCGTTTCGTGGACGTGGTGTCCACGTCTCCGGCCCGGATCATGGGGCTTGCCTCCAAGGGGCGCCTCGAACCCGGCGCGGACGCGGACATTGTGGTCATCGATCCCACGGATGAGCGGCTGATCAAAACCCGGAATCTTCATCAAAAGGTGGACTGCACCCCGTATGAGGGCATGGTCGTGCGCGGCTGGCCCCGCCATGTCTGGCTGCGCGGCGAACCTATCATTTTCGGCAGGCAGCTCTCCGGGTATGCAGGACAGGGAAGGTTCGTTCCAAGAACGCTGTAGAGTCATTTCAAAATGAAATGGCTCTCGCCACACGCAGGTGCGGGCGGCACGCGAAAGCCCTTCTTTTCCGATGCCCATTCCTCTCCAGTTTCCACATACTTCCAAGGAGACGCATACATGCATACAGATCGCTTCACACCGCTGGACGCCGCAACGCTGCTCCGCTGGATGCAGCACGACCTGCCGAACAAGCAGCTGTTCGGCATCGGCCGGGAGCTTTTCTTTATGCCGAAGCCTGATGATCCGTTCCGCATGGAACGCTACGGCAAGGTGCTGGAAACCCCTCTCGGCGTGGCCGCCGGTCCGCATACGCAGCTTGCCCAGAATATCCTGTCCGCGTGGCTGTGCGGCGCTCGGTATATCGAACTCAAGACAGTGCAGGTGCTCGACGAGCTGAACGTCGCCAAGCCCTGCATCGACATGGCCGACGAGGGTTACAACTGCGAATGGTCGCAGGAACTGAAGCTTGATCAGTCCTTCGAGGAGTACCTCAAGGCTTTCGTGCTGCTGTATGTGCTGCGCGACATGCTCAACCTGCCCGTGGAGGCCGAACCCGGCAAGGGGCCCGGCTTCATCTTCAACATGAGCGCAGGATACAACCTTGAAGGCATCAAGAGTCCCGCCGTGCAGCGTTTCCTCGACCGTATGGAAAACGCGGAGGAAGACGTGAAGCGGATCAAGGCCGAGCTGGCCCAGCTCTACCCCGCCATCGAGAAGATGCCCATTCCGGCCCGCCTCTCCGATAACCTGACGGTCTCCACCATGCACGGCTGCCCGCCCGACGAAGTGGAAAGCATCGGCCGCTATTTCATCACCGAACGCAGGTACCACACGACCATCAAGCTGAACCCCACCCTGCTCGGCCCAGAACGCCTGCGCGACATTCTGAATACGCAGCTCGGCTATGACGTATGCGTTCCCGACGAAGCCTTCGGACATGACCTCAAATACAACGACGGCGTGGCCATCATCCGCAACCTCGCCGCAGCCGCAGAAACGGCGGGCGTGGCCTTCAGGCTCAAGCTGACCAACACGCTCGAAACCACAAACGAAAAGCAGAACCTGCCCCGCAGCGAAGGCATGGTGTACATGAGCGGCAGATCCCTGCACCCCATCAGCATCAACCTTGCCGAACGGTTGCAGCAGGAATTCGACGGGAAGCTGGACATCGCCTTCTCCGCCGGGGTGGATACGTTCAACGTGGCGGACACGTTGGCTTGCGGCCTCCGTCCGATCACCATGTCCTCCGACATCCTCAAGCCCGGCGGTTACGGGCGGCTGCACCAGTACCTCGACACGCTGCGCGCCGAAATGCGCAAGGCCGGGGCCCACACCATAGCCGAATGGGAAAAGAGCCGATCGCCGATCGCCGGCAATCCCGGTTTCGCCAACCTCGTCAGCTATGCGGCGGCTGTCCTCGGCAAGCGCAGCCGGTACCACAAGGAACGGTTCCCCTACGTTTCGGTCAAGACAGAGCGCCCGCTCCCGCGCTTCGACTGCGCCGCCGCACCCTGCATGTCGGGCTGTCCGGCGGAACAGGACATTCCCCGGTATCTCGACGCCGTGGCCCGGGGCGATTTCGAGCTGGCGTGGCGGGTCATCACCGCCACCAACCCGTTCCCGAACGTTCAGGGCATGGCCTGCAACCATCAGTGCCAGAGCCGGTGTACCCGCATCAATTACGACAAGCCGCTCATGATCCGCGAGGTCAAGCGCTTCGTGGCCGAAAAAATGGCCGAAGCCGCTTCCGGCGTTCCCGCCGCCCAAACCGGGAAGCGCGCCGCCGTCATCGGGGCGGGCCCGACCGGGCTGTCCTGCGCCCGCTTCCTCGCCGCACAGGGCGTGGAGGTGCACCTGTACGAAGAAAAGCCGGTGCTCGGCGGCATGGCGGGCGACGCGATCCCCGCGTTCCGCCTGACCGGAGACAGCCTGCGCCGCGACATCGACGCCATCCTTGAGCTGGGCGTGCGGCTCCATAAGGATACGCCCGTGGACGCCGCCCTGTTCGACACGCTGGCCGAGGAAAACGACGCCGTCTATATCGCGGTGGGCGCGCAGGAAAGCCTGCCCCTCGGTATCCCCGGCGAAGATGCCGCCGGGGTTCTGGATCAGCTTTCGTTCCTCTCCGCCGTACGCCGGTGCGAGCCCACGGGCATCGGCTCCCACGCCGTCGTCATCGGGGCGGGGAATTCCGCAATGGACTGCGCCCGGGCCGCCAGACGACTCGTGGGAGAAGACGGCAGCGTGACCATCGCCTACCGCCGCACCCGCAAGGAAATGCCCGCTGACATCGAAGAAATCGAAGCCGCACTGGATGAAGGCGTTCGCATCGTGGAACTGTGCGCCCCTGAGGAAGTCCTTGCCGATGGAGGCCGCGTTTCCGGCCTGCGCTGCCGCCGGATGCGGCTGGTCCCCGATCCCGACGGCGGGCGTCCCCGTCCCGTTCCCACGGATGAGGCCTTCACACTGGACGCGGATACGCTCATCGTGTCCATCGGGCAGCGGGTGAAGGCCGGCTTTCTGCCCGACGCGATGACGCTTAAGGCCGATCCCCATACCAGCCAGACATCGCTGCCGAACGTGTTCGCGGGCGGTGACGCCGTGCGCGGCGCATCGACCCTGATCAACGCCGTGGCCGACGGACGCCATGCCGCCGAAACCATCCTTGCCCGCCTCGGCCTGTCCGCACAGGCGGCCACAGCCACGCCGTCCGACGAACGGAGGCCGGATCTCGACGGATTGCGCATCCGGCAGGCCACCCGCGTCATGGGCCCGGCCCTGCCGGAACGCAGCCCGGAAAACAGGCTGGATTTCGATCCCGCCATCCGTACCCTCACCGAAGAGGAGGCTATGGACGAATCCCGCCGTTGCCTCCAGTGCGACCTGGTCTGCAACGTCTGCACCACGGTCTGCCCCAACCGGGCCAACGTCGCCCTGCTCTCCCTGCCCATGCCGCATCCCGTGCAGGTTGCGGTGCGCGACGGCAACGGCGTGCGCGTGGAAACGCTCTCCAATCGGCGGCTCGAACAAAGTTACCAGATAGTTAACATTGCCGACGCCTGTAACGAATGCGGCAACTGCGCCACCTTCTGCCCTTCGGCGGGTGCGCCGTACCGGGACAAGCCCCGTATCCACCTGTCCCGCGAATCCTTCGACAACGCCCCGGACGGCTACCGGCTCGTCAGTCCGGCCCGGCTGGAAGGCAAGCGCGGCGGCAAGGCCTTCTCGCTGGCTGCGGAAAAGAACGGCTTCGTCTTCGAAAGCGATGCCCTCATCGCCCATCTCGACGGCGGAACCCTCTGCGCCACCAAGGTTACGCTGAACGACGACGTCAAGGAGGCCGCCCTGTCCGGCGCGGTGGAGGCCGTCACCCTCTTCCGCCTGTTGGCCCGCAAGCAGCCTTTCGCCGGGCCGAAGCACAAATAGGCTCCTCCACAGGCCCGCGGTATCCGGGGCTCCGCTCCTCCCCCCGGATGCTGCGGGTTCTTCCGCATCATGGAACCCCGTCACCCGCAAACCCCTTGCTCCAGCACTGCACCGGCTAAAAAATCCACCCGGCACAAAGAAAATTTTATAGATTCAATAATATGTTTTTATTGATTTTTCTTGTTTCTACAACGAACACGCTATGAAATAGCCGAGAATGCTGCCGACCGGAACCCAAGGTCTAGTTGTGTCATCATGCCACTGCGTATATAGTTCGGGGAAAACCCCTTCTTCGGGCAGCAGGAGTTGCAGCATGTACCAATACCAACAGTTCGCCATTCTTCTCCGCGGCGGCGGGGACATCGCCACGGGCATCGCGCTCAGGCTCTATCGTTCCGGCTTCCGGCGCCTGATCATTCTGGAAACGGCGCATCCAATGGCCGTAAGGCGCAGAGTGGCCTTTTCCGAAGCCGTCTATGAGGGGCTTTGCACGGTGGAAGGCATCACGGCGGCCTTCGCTCCCCGGCCCGAAGAAATCGCCCCGCTCTGGGAAGCCGGCTGCATCCCGGTCATGGTCGATCCGCAGGGCGTCAGCATCCCCCGCCTCCGCCCCGAAGTCATCATTGAAGCCACGCTCGCCAAACGGAACGTCGGCGTCGGCATCACCGATGCGCCTCTCGTCATCGGCGTGGGGCCCGGCTTCACCGTGGGCGAAAATGTCCACTGCATCGTCGAAACCAACCGGGGGCACAACCTCGGACGGGTCCTCTACTCAGGCAGCGCGGAGCCCGATACCGGCATTCCCGGCGACATCGTGGGCATGACCACCGAACGTGTGCTGCGCGCTCCGCAGACCGGCATTTTTCTCAGCCGCCACGACATCGGTGACCACGTCAAAGCCGGCGATGTCGTCGCCACCGTTGAGGCCAACGGCGTATCCAAGGAAATCCGCACTGTTATCAGCGGCGTTATCCGTGGCCTTTTGCGCTCGGGAACGCCCGTTACGGATCGGATCAAAGTCGGCGACGTGGATCCGCGCGACAACACGGCTTGCCACCACGTCTCGGACAAGGCCTTTGCCATCGGCGGCGGCATACTGGAAGCCATCCTCGGACGCTTCAACCGCCCCTGCTACATCCGCAGGGGCATCCTCCACTGCCCTGTGGACAAGAACGTGCCCACAGCGTAAACAACGCCACAAGCGAACCATTTCACACCAGAAGAACAGGAGAAGCGGCATGGCAATCGGACAATCCAAACAACGGCTGGATGCCGAAGCCAAAGTGACGGGGCGGGCCCGGTATACCGACGATATGGGCCTGCCGGGTATGCGGCACGCCGCCTATGTGCACAGCACCATCGCCCACGGCATGGTCCTTTCCATCGATGCCTCTGAAGCGCTGGCCCTGCCCGGCGTCGAGGCCGTCTTCACCGCCGATGACGTGCCGGGCTTCCTCTTCCCCACAGCCGGACATCCCTACTCCATGGACCCGTCGCACGGAGACGTGGCCGACCGCCTTCTGCTGACCAAGCACGTCCGCTATTACGGCGACGAAGTGGCCGTGGTCGTGGCCCGCGACGGCCTCACCGCCCGCAAGGCCGCCCATCTGGTCAAAGTCGAATATGAACCCCTTCCGGTCATGACCTCGGCGGAAACGGCGCTGGCTCCCGGTGCGCCCGTGCTCCAGCCCTCAGTGAATCCCGACGGCAACCTGCTCAAGCAGCACACCCTCGAATGCAACGGCACGCTCGACGAGGCCCTTGCGGCCGCCGACGTGGTGGTTGAGGGCGCCTACCGCACGCCGACCATGCAGCATTGCCATCTGGAAAACCAGACGGCCTACGCCTACATGGACGACATGCGGCATATCGTGATCGTCAGCTCCACGCAGATCCCGCACATCTGCCGCCGCGTGGTCGGACAGGCGCTCGGCATCCCGTGGTCGTCCGTCCGGGTCATCAAGCCCTACATCGGCGGCGGGTTCGGCAACAAACAGGATGTGGTGCTGGAGCCCATCGTGGCCTTCCTGACCATGAAGCTCGACGGCGCGCCCGTGAGCATGGAATTGACCCGCGAGGAATGTATGCTCTGCACCCGCGTGCGCCACGCCTTTGCCATGACGGCGCGGGCCGGGGCCACAAAGGACGGCAAGCTCCTCGGCTACGGCCTCGACGTGCTCTCCAACACCGGGGCCTACGCCTCGCACGGGCACTCCATCGCGGCGGCGGGCGGTTCCAAGGTCTGCTACGTCTACCCGCACGCCACGTACCGTTTTTCAGCCAAGACCTTTTACAGCAATATTCCCGTAGGAGGGGCCTGCCGGGGCTACGGCTCTCCCCAGACCGCCTATGCCATCGAATGCCTCATGGACGATACGGCCCGCGCGCTCGGCATGGACCCGCTGGATTTCCGCCTGAAGAACACCGGGCGCAACGGCGACATATCTCCGCTCAACGGCAAGCCGGTCGCCACGCTCGGCATCAGCGACTGCCTTGAGGAAGGCCGTGAAAGGTTCCGGTGGGACGAACGCAAGGCCGCCTGCAAAGCCTTCAATGAAGAAGCCGTCCGCACGGGCAGCCCGTTGCGGCGCGGGGTCGGCGTGTCCGCGTTCAGCTATGGTTCGGGGACCTATCCCGCCAATGTGGAACCGGGCAGCGCCCGCCTCATCCTGAATCAGGACGGCACGGTGAACCTCATGACCGGGGCGACGGAAATCGGACAGGGCGCGGACACCGCCTTTGCCCAGATGGTTTCGGAAACGCTCGGCGTCGCTTATGAAAACATCCACGTCATCTCCACGCAGGACACGGACATCACGCCGTGGGATCCCGGGGCCTACGCCTCCCGCCAGACCTACACCTGCGCCCCCGCCGTGCACGCCGTCGCGGACGAGCTGCGCCGGAAGCTCCTCGGCTATGCCGCCGAAATGACCGGACACACGCCCGCCGCCCTGACCATCGCGCCGACCGCGCAGGGCGATGCCGTGGTCTTTGTCCGCAATGCCGAAAGCGTCGTGGTCACGCTGCACGATTTGGCGATGGATTCTTTCTACAACAAGGATCGCGGCGGACAGCTCTCCGCAGAGGCATCCTTCAAGACGCGCCAGAATCCCCCCTCCTTCGGCGGCTGCTTTGCCGAAGTGGAAGTGGACATCGAGCTGTGCAAGGTCCGCATCTCGCACATCCTGAACGTGCACGACGCCGGGGTGATCATCAATCCCGCGCTCGCCACGGCGCAGGTGCACGGCGGCATGGGCATGGGCATCGGCTGGGCGCTCTATGAGGAACTGCTCGTCGATCCCGCCACCGGACGCGTGCACAACAACAACCTGCTGGACTACAAATTCCCCACAACCTGCGACATTCCGGATCTGGACTGCGCGTTTGTGGAAACGCAGGAACCCTCAGGCGTATACGGCAACAAGTCGCTCGGCGAGCCGCCGCTCATCAGTCCGGCCCCAGCACTCCGCAACGCCGTCCTCGACGCGACCGGCGTCGCCGTCAACGCCATCCCCATGACGCCGAAGCTGCTGTTCGAGGAATTCGTGAAGGCTGGATTGGTCAAGGGATAGAAAACTATCGGGGGGGAGAATGCCCCGCTTGTCCCCTTTATGGGGATTCCGCAAAAAGGGGCCTTTTCCCCTCCCCTCATCCACCAAAGATTTTCGTATGCGGGCTTCAGGGCGGCGATGAAATGATGGGCCGACCGGAAAACAAACCCCGAGCAACATTTGAGCGAAGACGGTTCATTTGAAAAAAAAGAGGATAGGGCTTTTTCCCGGCATATCCTTCCTGAACTCCTTCCGTGTCCCCTCCCCGCCAGCCGACGTTTTGCGGGAGGGGGTCCGGGGGAGGGAGCTTTTTTGAAAAAGCCCTCTCCCCCGGGTATCCTCAACCCAAAGGATCACCCATGTTCGATATACAATCCTACCAAAAAGCGGAGTCCGTGAGCGACGCTATCCGGCTGCTCGGAGAAGATCCCGAAGCCCGCCTCATCGCAGGCGGCACGGACGTGCTCATCAAGCTGCGGGAATTCGAAGGCTTCTCCCGGCTCGTGGATATCCATGACCTGCCCGAACTGAAACCCATCACCCGCGAGGCGGACGGCACCGTGCGCGTGGGCTCGGGGGCCAGCTTTACCGATCTCGAGGAATCCTCCATCATCCGCGAATGCATCCCCATGCTCGGGGAATCCGCCGCCAGCGTCGCCGGGCCGCAGATCCGCAACATGGGCACCATCGGCGGCAACCTCTGCAACGGGGCCGTCTCGGCGGACACCTGCGCACCCGTCCTCGCCCTGAACGGCTACCTCAATATCAGAGGAGCGGAGGGAGAACGGACCATCCCCGCCCTCGGCTTCCATACCGGGCCCGGCAGGGTCGCCCTCAAGCGGGATGAAGTGCTCCTTTCCGTGGAGTTCCGGCCTGAAGACTGGCTGGGCTGGGGCGCGGCGTACCACAAATACGCCATGCGCGAAGCCATGGACATCGCCACCATCGGCTGCGCGGCGGCCGTCAGACTTGACGGGACGGTCATTTCGGGCATCCGGCTGGCCTATTCCGTATCCGCGCCGATCCCGGTGCGCTGCCCCAGCGCCGAAGCCGCCGCTCTGGGCCGCTCCGCGACGCCCGAAGATCTGCCCGCCACCCTCGCCGCGATCAGCGCCGCCGTGGAAGCGGACGTGCAGCCCAGAACCTCGTGGCGCGCCAACCGGGATTTCCGTATGCACATCATCCGCACGCTGGCGGAACGCGTCATTGCCCGGTGCGTCGTCCGCGCCGTCGAACTTCAGGAGGCCGCCTCATGCTGAAAACCATACGCTGCACCGTCAACGGCAAGGCACGGGAACTTTCCTTTGACGTCCGCGCCTCGCTGCTCGAAGTCCTGCGCGCCGAAGGCCTGACCAGCTCCAAACAAGGCTGCGGCGTGGGCGAATGCGGCGCGTGCACCGTGCTCGTCGACAATACCCCTGTGGATTCCTGTATTTTTCTTGCTGTCTGGGCGGACGGCAAAACGATCCGCACCGCCGAGGGCGAAGCCAAGGGCAACCGGCTTTCCCGCGTCCAGCAAGCCTATGTGGACGCCGGGGCCGTCCAGTGCGGCTTCTGCACGCCCGGCCTCGTCATGAGCAGTACGGCCTTCATCGAAAAACACAAAGGCCAGTCCGTTACCCGCGAGGAAATCCGCCGAGGGCACGCCGGGAACCTCTGCCGCTGCACGGGCTACGACGCCATCATCGCCGCCGTGGAAAGCTGCCTCAACGACACGCCGCCGCAAAACACCTGTGCCTGTCTCCGCAAGCCGGACGGGCCATGCCACCATCATCAAAGCTGAGCAAAATCAGCCGTGTTTTTCAGCAGACTTGCCCTGTCCATGATTCCCATGTACAGGGGTTGTCTGTTTTAGGGGGAATCATCCGAAACCATTCAACCACCGGGGAACGCCCATGGCCCAGACAAAAGGCATACTGGAACGGGTTTTCAAGCTGAGCGAAAAAGGAACGACCGTCAAAACGGAAATCCTCGCCGGCCTGACCACCTTCGTCGCTATGGCTTACATCATTTTCGTCAATCCGAGCATCCTCGCGGACGCGGGTATCCCCAAGGAAGCCGCCATTGCAGCAACCGTCTGGTCCGCGGTCATCGGCAGCGCCGCCATGGGCCTCTGGGCCAATTTCCCTGTGGCCGTGGCTCCCGGCATGGGGTTGAACGCCTTCTTCGCCTACTACGTCTGCGGCGTCCTCGGCCTGCACTGGACCGTGGCCCTCGGTGCGGTGTTCTTCTCCGGCATCGTGTTCCTGCTGCTGACGGTTACGCACGTCCGCCAGCTGCTCATTGATGCCGTGCCCATGAACCTCAAGTATGCCATCGTCGTCGGCATCGGCATGTTCATCGCCTTCATCGGGCTCCAGAACGCGGGCATCGTGGTAAAGAACGACGCTACAGTGGTCGCCCTCGGCCATGTCACCCAACCCGGCCCGCTGCTGGCCTGTTGCGGCCTCATGCTCACGGCGGGGCTCATGGCCCGTAACGTCCAGGGGAGCCTGCTCATCGGCATCCTTGTGACCGCCGTGCTCGGCATGGTATTCGGCGTATCCCCGGCCCCTTCCGGGATCGACAGCGTTATGAGTTTCTCCCTCCCGAGCCTCGCCCCCACGTTCATGCAGCTCGACATCATGGGCGCGCTCAAGTACGGCATCATTTCGATCATCTTCACCTTCACCATCGTCGAGCTGTTCGACAACATGGGGACGCTCATCGGCCTCTCCCGCAAAGCCCGGCTGATGGATGACAAGGGCCACATCGAGAACCTCGACAAGGCGCTGGTCACCGACTCCGTCGGTACGGTGGTCAGCAGCTTCCTCGGTACGTCCACCGTCACCAGCTACGTGGAAAGCGCCGCGGGCATTTCGCAGGGCGGCCGCACCGGCCTGACCGCGTTGACCGTGGCGGTCCTGTTCGCCGCCTCTCTGGTGTTCGCCCCGCTCATCGGCCTTGTGCCCGCTTTCGCCACGGCCCCGGCGCTGCTCATCGTGGGAGCGCTTATGATGATGGAAGTGATGAACATCGACTTCAACGACTTTACCGAAGGCTTCCCGGCCTTCATGACCATCATCATGATGCCGCTGACCTACAGCATCGCCAGCGGTTTCGGGTTCGGCTTCGTCAGCTACGCCGCCGTGAAGCTCCTTTCCGGCCGTGCCCGCGAAGTGAGCCTCTTCATGTGGATCATCACCGCCATGTTCGTCATCAACTTCGCCATGCGGAGTTAGGGACAAAAGGGATATTGGAGAGGGGGAGGGGGAAACTTTCTGGAGAAAGTTTCCCCCTCCCCCTCTCCAAACCTCTCCCCCTCCCTCTTCAAAGACTTTTGCGCTTATCGAATCCTTGTTGCCGGCCATACTGACGAGAAGTTTTTTCGTTGTTTGGGATAAAGTTCGGGAAGACAATCCGCTGCTTCGGCCCGGCGTCGTTTCCGTGAGCTGCGTTCCAAATTGCGCTTCACCTTGATCCGTCCGGCAAGAGCGTGTAGCATCATGCATCGCAAAACATATATTACATCCGTGAGGCCCTCCGTGGGATCTTGCGGAAACGAATTCCCATCACGAGGCGGTTCGCATGAAGCTGGAAAACGACATTGCCCAACATCTTGAACAGGGAGAATTTCTGGCGCTTGCCACGATCATCGATCGTTCCGGTTCCGCCCCGCGCCATGCGGGCGCGCAGATGCTGGTCACGCGGGACTTGTCCGTGATCGGGACCATCGGCGGCGGGCAGGTCGAATCGGACGTGCTGGCGGCGTGCCTGCCTGTCCGCAAGGGCGGAACCGCCCGCCTGATGCATTTCGACATGACCGGATTCACACCGGACGCCGACATGATCTGCGGCGGCATCGTGGATATCCTCGTGGAGCGGATCACGCCCGAGCAGCTTCCCTTTTTCCGTCAGGCAGCCGCTTGCCGCAGTCGGGCCGCCTTTGGGGTCTGGCTCGTGGATATTACCGAGCCCGCCTCGCCTCAGCGCAGCTTCCACACGGACGCCTCGGCTCTGCCCGCCCCCGTTCTGGCGCAAGTCAGGAGCAACAGCGCGGCCTGCATTGATCTCGACGGCAGGCGCGTCTATGTCGAGCCGCTGATCCATCAGGGCGTCGTCGTACTCTGCGGCGGCGGGCACGTTTCCCTTGCCACGGGCAGGCTGGCCCATGAGGTCGGCTTTGAGGTCATTGCCGTCGACGACCGTGAGGAATACGCCTCTCCGACGCGTTTCCCCTTTGCCCGCGCCGTGCATGTCCTGCCTGAATTCAAAGGGCTGGCTGAAGCCTGCGGCATCGGGCCGGAGCACTATATCGTCATTGCCACGCGCGGGCACAGCCACGACAGGGGATGCCTCTCCCAGGCCATGCACACGACGGCCCACTACGTCGGCATGATTGGAAGCAAGCGCAAGCGTGACGGCATCTACAGTTTTCTGCGCTCTGAAGGTTTTTCCGAAGAAGATTTCGGGCGCGTCCACAGCCCCATCGGCCTCGAAATCGGTGCCGAAACACCCGAGGAAA
>ENA-ORCN01001042-ORCN01001042.1-human-gut-metagenome-genome-assembly--contig:-NODE-1042-length-20820-cov-12.893121_pt1 | contig 20820 bp, 17 predicted proteins | sample MGYA00242984_ERZ507984 | MGnify/ENA primary metagenome ERZ507984 (study PRJEB26167, sample SAMN06115395) | human gut metagenome | host: Homo sapiens | place: China:Hubei | collected 2016-05-19... | reverse complement strand
CACAAAGCAAATACGTACTACCACCTGTTTTTTATTATGAAAACTATATTAAATGAGGCTCTTACTGTCTATACAATAAAAGCCTCGTTATATATAGTCTATGTTCTGATTATTCAGATCTTACTGTCTTTTTCACACACCAGTCTTTCATAATCCAGAAATCCCCGGATATACATTTCTTTTGCCACAATTCCCTCCATTGCATTTTTCGCTGAAATAATCCTGTCCAGTGTCTGCCACATCTCCTGTCCGCCATCTCTGAGGACCGGTTCCAGTATTTCTATGTAATGATGAATTTCTGCTTCCAGAGTGAACATCTCCGGGTCAGATTCAAGAAATCTTTCCAGCTCCCGCTGGTATTCTTCATAATAACTTTCAATCAGTTCTCTTCTCATATCTAGAATCCCCCTTATACATAAATCAGTTCCTGCTTGATGATCTCAGCAGCCCGGTTGCGGATATTGTTACAGTGGCATAGCCATTCCATAGGATTCTGTCTCTTCAGTTCCTCGGAAACTCCCTCCGCACTTCGCATCTGAGTTTCGATCAATTCAAAGCGTTCCTGTGCCTGTTCATTCAGATCTGCCAAATAACTGTCCAGCCTGGCGGTCAGAAGAAGATATGTATAAGTTCCAGATTTATGTTCTTTCAGATATTCCTTCCGAAGCATTCCCCATAAGCCAATCGGTCTGGTTTCCTCCGGGTAGTAAAGATTCGGTAAATAATAGTCTCCCACTTTTGTGTATTCGATTTTCATGGTGTCTCCTTTCGCTTTGCATGAAATTGTCATGTTATCTGCGTAGGATGTGCATTTTCTCTTTAAAATCTTTTCACATAGAAGACATTAAGTGCTTGATTCCCTGTGATTTGCTCGCCGGGTTGTCCGCCCCGTATCCCTCCAAAAGATTGACGCCGCCCCATACGCAAAGCGCTCCGCCGAGGCCCACAACGATGGTCTGCAAAGTATCAACTGCACTATTGAAAAATTCCATAAATTTACCTCCATAAATTCAGATTGTGATGGTGTTTGGGTGCAAAAAAAGCCGCCGTACATAGCGGCAGCCTCACAATCCGCAGACGGCCCGGAGTTACTGGCCGTCCCGCCATTCCAGCACAGCCAGCGAAAAAATCTCGCCCCATGCTTCACACAGTCTGCGGTCTATTTCCCTTGCAAGTTCTTCGGCTTCCCCGTCCGTGGGCGGGGTATCATGTTCTGCGATCCACTGGCATAGAACCGCAGCGGAAATGATCGCCCGGTAGATTTCCTGCTCATACTTGAAATAATCCGCAAATGTCCATTCGTCCGAGTGCCCCATCGGTCACGCTCCTTTCTCTATGGCCGCTTTATTCCGCGGCAAAATCTTCATCCGACAGCTCAATGTCGTAGAGGTCAAAGGGTTCGTCCTCTGTTATCACGCGCCGCTTTTTCCGGCGCAGGGACGACAGGTAGCTGTCCACATCAAAGGTATTCTTTTTGTCGGCGTCCGAGAGGTATTTATAGCGGGGGTGGCGGGTGATGTCGTATTTCTCACTGAAAAACGGCCTCACGCCGCGCATCTGCAAAATACACTTGCCTCCATCCATCGTTGCAATTTCGTCTTGGCTCATCAGCTCCTTTCCGAGTTTTTGGTAGTTCAGTCCGTGGGAGGTCTGCGCGCCCCGGTTCTCGCTCTGGTTGTAGCTGTCAATGGTTTCCTTGCCCAGCACCTCCGCGATCTCCTTGGCGTTCTTGCCCCTGCCACTAAGGAACAGCGTACAGTCGCAGTTGTCGGAAATGATTTCCGCCGCGTCCTTGTAAATAGCCTTTAGCTGCGACTGGCTCTGCAAAATAATAGAAGCCGAGATTTCCCGGCTTCGGATAGTGGCGATCAGCTTATCAAAGTTTGGAATCTGGCCGATGTTGGCAAACTCGTCCAGAATCAGCCGCACATGGACGGGCAGCCGCCCGCCGTATTTGTCATCGGCCCGGTCACACAAAAGGTTGATGAGCTGGCTTTGCACCATTGCCAGAATGAAATTAAAGGTCGTGTCCGTGTCCGACATAATCAGGAACAGGGCTGTTTTTTTATCCCCGATGGTGTCAAGTTCCAGTTCGTCGTCCTCCATCAGCTCCCGCACCTCCCGGATGTCAAAGGGCGCTAATCTGGCTCCGCAGCTTATCAAGATGGAGCTGCGGGTCTTGCCTGCCGACAGCAGGAATTTACGGTACTGGCGCACCGCAAAGTGTTCCGGGTCTTTTTCTTCCAGCCGTTCAAACATCTGGTCTACCGGGGATTGAAATTCCGGGTCGTCCTCGCGGGCTTCACTGGCATTTATCATTTCAAGCAGCGTAGTGAAATTCATTTCATCGTCCGGCGCTTCGTACCAGATATAGCCAATGAGGGCCGAATACAGCAGGCGTTCCGATTTGATCCAAAAATCCTCGGCGCTCTTTTCGCCCTCGCCCTTGGTGTTGCAGATCAGCGTGTTTACCAGCTTCAAAATGTCCTTTTCCGAATGGATGTAGCGAAACGGGTTGTAGCGCATACTCTTGGAAAAGTTAATGGTATTCAGCACTTTTACCCGGTAGCCGCACCGCACAAGGAGCTGGCCCACTTCGCCGATCAGACTTCCTTTCGGGTCAGTAATCACGAATGAGGTCGGGTAGTCCTTGGACACGCACTGCATGAGGTATGAGGTAGGCACCCTGCGCCTTGCTGACTTTCATCAGTAGGTTTCAGGGAGCCGCCTCCCAAACCGGACGTACACCTCTCAGCGTATCCGGCTTTCCATGAATCACCTTGATTCTTTGGTTTCGTGTAAGAGTTCAAAGCAGTCAGGGCAGAGAGCCAGAGATTTTCTTCTCATTTTCAGCATTTTCTGCTCAAATATATCCCTGCCTTTCAGCGATTTCAGCGTTCTTACGTGGTGCATACATAAATAGTCTGCATGTTCCCCGCAAATCTCGCATACTCCGGCTTTTATGCGGTTTACTATCGTGTGCCTGCTGTCATATTTCCTATAACTCGGCATAACGTCTGCCACATTGTCATAGCCGTCGCTGTGCTTTCTGAATCCATCATGGTAAAATTCGCAGTATTTACGTCCCTTAGTTGTATCGTATGGGATTCTCAGTACTCCGTTTACCATGTGCCGCTTCTTAATAACACTGACATTCGTTCTGTGCTTTCCTGCCAGAGTTTTTAACATGCTGTACCGCACCATGTAGTAATACTTGTGCAATGCGCCTACGTTTTCTGCTATCCGATAGAAGTTATATAACCCTCGAATTTCGGAATTGAAAGTAGACACAATCTCTGCGTCGCTGCGGTTCATCAGGTCTTTCCTTGGCATAGGCCGCCACATTTCTTTGCCTGTGTCATTGTTGCGTTTCACCTGTATCGCTCCCCGTTCCATCGCTTTTTTAATCCATTTTTCTTTCGGCATATACAGGAATACTTTTCCATACCACACCCGTTTCATGTCGCCATTTTTACATCGCTTCATGTTCTTGGAGTGGATTACTTTGAAATCGTACCCCAGATAGCGTACCGGCTTACTGGAATGGGTGACTTTCGTCTTTTCCTCGGACATTTCCAAATGCAGTTTTTCTTGGAGAAAGATTTTTACATCTTCCTTGATTTTTTCTGCGTCCTTTTTGGAGCCGATAACGCCGATTACAAAATCATCGGCGTAACGGTCGTACTGGATTTTCTTGAAGCCTTCCTCAAACGGATTGTAATAGTGCTGATTCATCTTCTTCCTTCTGGAATCCTTAAATTCTTTTACCAGTTCAGGAGTTGATTTTTCTGCGCCCATTAACGCTTTACGTGCCTTTCTGTATCTCCGGGACGCCCGCTCGTATTCTCTGGTCGTCCTTCTGCGTTCTGGCTCGCAATCATACTTTTCTTTGTATTCCTGCATATAGTTGTCCAGTTCGCTGAGGTAGATGTTTGCACATATCGGACTGATACCGCTGCCCTGCGGAACACCGGAGTAGGTGCAGTTGTACTGCCATTGTTCCATATATCCGGCTTTCAGGAACTTCCAGATTAGACCGATAAAAGCCTCGTCTGAAATCCTTTTCCGCAATAATTCAACCAACACATGAGGGTCGAAGTTATCAAAGCACGCCTTAATGTCTCCCTCGACAATCCATGTAACACCTGTGAAGTTTTTCTTCACTTGCGTAAGTGCCGTGTGACAGCTTCTTTTTGGTCTGAAACCGTGTGAATTGTTGCTGAATGTCGGCTCATAGATTGCTTCAAGAATCATTCTGACCACTTCCTGCACTAACTTATCATCAGTAGAAGTGATTCCCAACGGGCGAAGTTTCCCGTTCTTTTTAGGAATGTACTTTCTTTTTGCAGGCTTTGGCTGGTATGTCCTGTTGCGTATGGATTCAATAATCCGGTTAATTCTCGGCAGGCTCATGTTGTCCAGCGTCTGCCCGTCTACCCCCTGCGTCATGCTCCCCTGCGATTTCGCAATGTTCGCATATGCAAGGAGATAGAACTCTGGATTGTATAGGTTGCGATATAATCTTTCATATTTGTAGTTACTTACACTTGCCTTTTCTTCAAGGCTTTTCAAGACATGAATCGGATTTCTCATAGTGTCTCACACACCGTCCTTTCTGTTTTGAAAATGATTCACTGTTCCCCTTTGCCATGTAGACGGCTTTCCCGTCCGCAGACTACTATGGGAACTCTGTTGCCATGGTGAATATTCAGAACCCCGCATTTCAGCGTTTTCATAGCCTTTCGGCATTTCACTTTAGGCAATCCCCGTTTAGTACGGTATAAACAAGCGTTCCACGTTGTCGGTATGTGACGTTCGCCTTTTTCCACTTTCCCGTGGCTGAACCTGCTCCGAGTATCAGCAGCCGCATAGCCAAACAATGCGACTGTCAGGAACACTGACGAGTACAACCTCTCTACGTCAGGGGTACGCTCTTGGTCCCGATTTCAGGCTGTCATTCAAGCAGTCTAGCTTCCATCCTCATACGTGGATTTTCATTCCGTCACGCCGGCGCTTCTGAGGCTTCAGCGCCCCGTGTCCTCCGTCATGCTATGGTCGCCCTCCGGTTTTCCTTTTGGGGTAAGACGGGGAATGATAGGTTGCGGCACAATGCCGCTTGATACTTTTACCTACTACTTGCTCAAGGTAGGATTTATACCGCCCTTACGGGCGCACTGGGCTTCACAAAGAACCGTGTCTTGCCGCTGCCGGAACCGCCGATCACCAGCACATTTTTATTCCGGGCGGTCTTGGGGTCTTTGGGCCGGTTGTTCATGGTGAGGCGTTCCGTCTGGGTCAGGAGGATGTTGTTGTCAAACACCGGGTCGATGTACGGGGCTATATCTTTCGGCCCGCCCCAACGGGCGCTGCCGTACTCGACGCCCCGGCGGTATTTCTTGGCGTTCTTGCTTTTGCAGTACACCATCAGCCGCAGTGCCACCGCACCGGCCACGCCCACTACCAGATCGAACAGGTGGAAGCTGGGGGCGGCGCTTTCAAAGGCAAGGGAAAAGCCGTCCGCAAGGTGTAAGAGCTTTTCCGACAAGTCCGCCCCAGCCGCCAGCCGGTAGGTCTGTCCCAGCTTGCCGAACAGGTAAACAAACAGCAGATAGGGCAGGTTGGCGATTATCAGCTTTTTCATTTCCGGCTTCATCGTGACAGCCCCCTTTCCTTGATTTTCTCCTTGGCCTGCTGGCTGCTTCTGGCCGCTGCCTTTTCTTTCAGGACGGCAAGGGTCTTTCGGATGGAGGGGCGTTCCTGCTGTTTGAGCTTCTTGGCCGTAAACTCCTTAAACGCCTGTTCCAGATTGTCCGCCTGCTTGGATTTGAAGATCACGATATACCGGGGCGGATGGGTAGTGCGGTCTTTCCGCAGGGTAAAATCAATGTCGTATTTCTTGGCGCAGGGCTTAAACAGGCCGATGTTGGCGTCGGTGATCTCTATGTTGGACAGGGCGGAACCGTCCTTTTTGAGCTGCCGTAAGCTCTGCTGGCCGTGATGGGTCTTGCCCGTCCCTTTCTGCCGGGCGGCCAGATATTTTCGGATGGCCGCTTGCAGCACTTGGGCGGTGAGCTTGCCCGTCTTAACCGCTAACGCTATGGTTTTCTGGTCTACTTCTTCCTGCAACTGCTATCCCTCCTTTGGAAAGTCAGCAGGCAGGCGGATGGCTTAAATCCGCACCCGCAGGCCGGAGAGGTCGTCGGCATGGATTCCCACCAGATACCAGTTCTCGGCCATTTCAATGCGGGTCGGCCTCCATCTGCCGCCCACCATCACATCAAAAGTTTCTCCGCAGTGCAGGCCGCCGTAATAGTCCGCAAGGTCAAAGCGGATGTCGTAGCGGTCTGTCTGCTCGTCAAAAATCAAAGCACCCTGTTTCATAGGGCCGTCCTCCTTTCAGATTTTGCCTGTATTCATGTCATGGGCCACCAGCGCCGTGTAATAGCCGTTGATGGTGCTTGGGGCGTTGAACAGAACCGCCAGCAGGTATTTTTTGATGTTCCGTATTTCCGTGGTATTTTTGCTGATACAGTCAAAGACAAACTCAATGTGAGAGCTGTTCAGCTTCATCAGCTTGGATTTCACCAGCTCGGCGGGGTAATCGTCCCCGGCAATGCGGATAGTCTTTCGGGCGCTGCATACGGTTTCTACCAGCAAGTCCACGATCTCGTCCAGCATATCCCGGTCAATCCCCTTGGCGTACTGGCAAAGGTGTTCATACTCGATGTTGTCCTTGATGATCTCCCGATAAATCTCTACGGCGCTCTGTGATTTCGCTCCCGTTCCTTTCCGTTCCGGCGGCGTAGCCGCTTCTTCCCCAAAAGGAGAGGGAGGGGAAAGGATAGGAATGGAATCGGTATTTGATCCATCTGTAATTGATTTCTCTTTACTTGATCTATCTTTATTTAATTGCGTTGGTTTTTCCTGCGTAGGCTTTTCCTGCGTTGGATTATCCAATGTTGGATTTTCCAATGTAGGTGAATCCGGCACAGGCTGGGGCTGTTCGTAAATGATGTAATCCGCCCCGCGCAGGCGGCCTTGGCTGTCACGCTCACGGGAACGCACGATATAGCCCGCCTGTTCCAGCTCCCGGACAGCCGCCCGGATCGCGTCGATCTGCTCCCGGTTGATAAGGGACAAGCCTTTCAGCGTAAAATCCCAATCCTCCGGTAAGGACAGCATTTGCGACAGCAGCCCCTTGGCTTTCAGGGACAAGTCCTTGTTCCGCAGGTGGTGGTTGGACATCACCGTGTAGCCCCGGTTTTTCTCCACTCGAAAAACTGCCATCTCGTCGTCCACTCCTTTCACTTGAAATTTCACCGCGCCGTCAAGGGCGGTGCGCTTGCCCGGCTGGTAGGGACATTCCTCATACACACAAAACTGGTACTTCCAGTGCGGGCGGTAGAAACGGCAGGTGCCGCAGTCCTCCGGCGCTCCGGCCTCGCCGCTGTCAAAATGATCTGCGCCCGGCCTCGTCTGCATGAGCTGTTCAAAGGCCCGGTCGCTGCCGGAAGTAAAGTACATAGGCGGTCGCCTCCTTTCTGGTTTTGGGCGCAAAAAAAGCGGCGTCCTGATCTCCCCAAAGGGGAAAAGAGAACGCCGCCGTTTGCGGTGTCGTATTCGATTTTCGATGTGTCACTATTTGGGCGGTGGGCTTCACGGGAGGCAGAAGCGTGTCAAAGCTCAATCCGAAAGTAGTAAATCGGTAGTAAATTCAGTTCTTATATCCCGTGAAATGCCCGTATTTCCGGGCTTTTTGGAGATAATCAGAGTTGTTATTAGAAATGTAAAAAGGGAGTCAGTGAAAGTCCTTGCAAAATCCCCGCCTCAGTAGATGAGGCGGGGATTTTGGGAAAAATCTTGGGCTTACGGCAGGAGCTTGTCCCACCAATCCGACCAGGAGCCGAAGCGGGTGTCGTCGTCATCGTCGTCATCGCCAGGGATGATGGGGAAGATAGAGGGCTTCTTGTTGTGCACCGGGCACAACTCGCCCTCCTCCTTGCCGGTGAGGGTCTGGAGCAGGTACTCGTCGTCCTGGGCCTTGATGTCCTTGATGATCTCACGGGGCCAATCCAGGGCGGCGATCTCCACCACGCTGCTGGCAGGGCAGTATTCCGTGGCCAGGTGCTTGCCGTCCTTGCAGTAGCGCACCATCTTGTGGACGTTGCAGCTTTGGGTGGGGGCGGTGTCTGCCGCCACGGTGACGGTGGTGACGCGATTGCCCCGCAGATCGTGGGTGCAGGCGTCGGTGGCCAGCAGGCCGCTGTCCTGGCAGACGGTGACCTGGACCAGGCCGGAGCAGCTGTTGAAGTCCTTGTTCTCCAGGCCGTCGTGGATGCGGCGCATGACCTCACGCCACAGCACGGCGGAGGGGTTGCCCAGGGACTCGGAGAACCGCTCGTTGGACTTATAGCCCGTCCACACGGCGGCGCTGTAATAGGGGGAGAAGCCCGCGAAATAGCGGTCGCGGTTTTCGTCGGTGGTACCGGTCTTGCCGGCGATGGTCATGCCGGAGAACCGGGCCTCGCCGCCGGTACCGCTGGTGATGACGCTCTTGAGGGTCTGGCGGATGATGTAGGCGGTGGTCTGCTTCATGGCCACATGGGATTCCTTGTTGTTCTCGCAGACCAGGTTGCCCTGGGAGTCCTCCACCCGATAGAAGGTCCGGGGCGGGGTGTACACGCCGTCGTTGACGAAGGCGCCGTAGGCCGCCGCCATCTCCTCGGTGGTGACGCCGTATTCATAGCCGCCCAGGCCCATGTTGCCGGACTGCTGGCTGTCGGCCTGGGTCAGGGTGGTGAAGCCCAGCTTCTCCACCATGAAGGTGTAGGACTGATAGGTGCCCAGCTCCTCCACCGTGCGCACGGCGCAGGTGTTCAGAGAGCGGACCAGGGCGGTATAGAAGGAGGTCAGGCCCCGGAAGCCGCTGCCGGAGTTGGAGGGCCATGCGCCGTAGCCGGGCAGGTCCCGGACGGGATAGTCGTCGATGGCGGAGGCGGCGGTGATGGTGCCGTTATCCAGAGCCGGGGCGTACACGGACACGGGCTTGGTGGCAGAACCCGGCTGACGGGCCGACGTGGCCCAGTTCCAGCCCCGGTCCACCTCCTTGGCGCCGGTGCCGCCCACCATGGCCACCACGTCCCCGGTGTAGGGGTCCACAATGGTGATGGCCGCCTGGAGGGGCTCGCCCTTGGAGTCGGTATACTTGGCGTAGTTGGTGTTTTCAAACACGGACTCGGCGATGTCCTGGATCTTGGGGTTCTGGGTGGTATAGATCTTGTAGCCGCCGTTATAGACCTTGCTGACGGCCTTTTCAAAGGCGGTGCGGACATAGCCGTCGGCGTCTGCGGGGTCGTCGGTCAGGCCAAAGACCTCCACAAACTTCTCGGCCACATCGGTGATGACCTCGTCGGTGAAGTAGGAGTTGTTGGCGGTGCTGACCACGGCGGGCTTTTCGTCCTCCTCCTGGGGCCCCACATAGTTGCCCAGGTTGGTGTAGCCGTTGGTGAATACCACCTCCTCGGCTTTGGCGGCGTCATAGGTGGCCTGGTCGATCTTTTCCTGGGCCAGCATGGCGTCCAGCACGTCCAGCTGCCGGTTGCGGTTCTGCTCCCGGGTCCAGTCGCTGCGCAGGGGGTCATACTGGGAGGGGTTGTTGGTGATGCTGATGAGACACGCGCACTCAGCCAGGGTCAGCTCGGACACGTCCTTGTGGAAGTATGTCCGGGAGGCGGTCTGCACACCGTAGCACTGGTTGCCCAGGTAGATGGTGTTCAGGTACATCTCCAGAATCTCGTCCTTGGAATAGTCCTTTTCCAGGGCCAGAGCCCGGTACACCTCCGTCACCTTGCGCTTGACGGTGTTCTCGTTGTTGCCGGTGACGTTCTTGATGAGCTGCTGGGTGATGGTGGAGCCGCCCTGGGTATTGCCGTTGGTGAGGGTGCGGAACACGGCCCGGACAGTGCCGTGCCAGTCCACACCGTGGTGGCTCTCGAAGCGCTTGTCCTCGATGGCGATGGTGGCATTGCGGAGGTTCTTGGGGATGGAATCAAAATCCACCCAGATGCGGTTTTCGTCGCCGAACAGGGTCTGGTACATGACCAGCTCCTTGGTATCCGGATCCTGATAGTACAGCTCCGTGGACACCTTCTGGTCGTACTCGGACATGTCCACCTCCACATGCCCCTTCAGGGACGTGTTGACGTAGGTCATGAAGATCCCCACGAAGATGGCGGAGGTCAGCACGGTGACCAGGAGGATGGTACCAAGGACGATGCCGATGGTCCGCCCCACACGGCGGCCCTTTCCGGACTTTTTCCCTGTTTTGGCGCTCTGCTCTGTCTTTTTCGGCTGGTTGTCTTTGTTCATAGACAGGGCACCTTCCTTTCTCTGTTACTGGTGTATGCGCCGCACCGATCGCGGCATGGATGAGAAAACATTCTATTCCATAATAAAAACCATTGTACCATACCTGTCAACTGCTGAAAATTGTCATTTGATAAAAATTTCGAATTATTACATAGATTTTACGCGGAAAAACCGAAAAAATCCTCCTGTTCTCTCACCATATGGCCGCAAATTCACCTCTCCGTTCCCTCCAACCCCCTCCCCCGGCGGACTCTTGACGGATCCCCTCCCCTGTCGTATAATCAGTGGGCCGCCGAAGGGCGGTCAATTCTCAGAAAGCCTGGTGCAAGCTGTGTTTATCCATCGACTGCGGGGCCAGATGTCCGAATCCATGCTGACAGCCTCCTTCATCATCGTATCCGGCGGCCTTCAGGACGCCTATACCTATCTCTGCCGGGGCGGCGTTTTTGCCAACGCCCAGACCGGCAACATTGTGCTGTTCAGCGCCTATCTGTTTGAGGGGGCCTGGGACCACTGCCTGCGGTATCTGATCCCCGTTCTGTCCTTTATGGCGGGAATTTTCGCGGCGGAATGCATCCACCGCCGCTTCAAGCACATGGAAAAGGTCCACTGGCGTCAGCTGATTATCCTGGCGGAGATCGCCGTGCTGTTTGCGGTGGGCTTTATGCCCCAGTCACTGAACACTGTGGCCAACTCCCTGGTGTCCTTCTCCTGCGCCATGCAGCTGCAGACCTTCCGCAAGGTCCGTGGCCACGCCTACGCCAGCACCATGTGCATCGGCAACATGCGCAGCGGCACAGAGGCCCTGTGTGCCTATTTCCACACCCATGAGCCGGAGGCCCTGCGCAATGCCCTGACATATTTCGGCGTCATCGGCCTGTTCGCCCTGGGTGCCGGTCTGGGAGCCCTGCTGACCGGCGCATCCGCCGTCCGGGGAATCTGGGTGTCCTGCGCCCTGCTGACCGTCAGCTTCCTGGTCATGTTCATTCACGAGGAGCGCCGGGCCTGAGCATCCGCTCATCGCATAAATATATCCCCCGGCGCGTCTGCGCCGGGGGATATATTTAGACTTTCTATTGCCGTTATGCCCTTACCACTCCAGGTTCTTTCCGGTCTCCTTATCGAAAACGTGGGCCACGTTGCCGCCGAAGATCATGTTGACCTCGCTGCCCATGGGGAAGTGGGCGGCGGCGCCGTTGGTGGGAACAATGACGATCACGTCCTTGCCCTCGGCCGCCACATGCAGGTGCACGGAGGAGCCCATCATCTCGGACACGTCCACGGTGCCCTTGATGCCATCGGCGCAGAGCATCAGGTGGTCCGGGCGCACGCCCAGGGTCACGTCCTGCTCCGCCACGTTGTGCTCGGCCAGGCGCTGCTGCTTCTCGTCGGACAGCTCCACGGTGACGCCGCCTACGGTGACGGCATACCTGCCGTTCTGCCGGGTCAGCTTCGCGTCGAAGAAGTTCATCTGGGGCATGCCGATGAAGCCCGCCACGAACAGGTTGGCCGGGTGGTCGAACACCTCCTGGGGGGTGCCGATCTGCTGGATGAAGCCGTCCTTCATGATGACGATCCGGTCGCCCAGGGTCATGGCCTCGGTCTGGTCATGGGTGACGTAGATAAACGTGGTGTCGATGCGCTCCCGCAGCTTGATGATCTCGGCCCGCATCTGGTTGCGGAGCTTGGCGTCCAGGTTGGACAGGGGCTCGTCCATCAGGAACACGGCGGGGTCCCGGACGATGGCCCGGCCGATGGCCACACGCTGCCGCTGGCCGCCGGACAGAGCCTTGGGCTTGCGGTCCAGATACTGGGTGATATCCAGAATTTCGGCGGCCTCACGGACCTTCTTGTCGATCTCGTCCTTGGGCAGCTTCTTCAGCTTCAGGGAGAAGGCCATGTTTTCATACACGGTCATGTGGGGATACAGGGCATAGCTCTGGAACACCATGGCGATGTCCCGGTCCTTGGGCTCCACGTCGTTCATCAGCTTGCCGCCGATGGTCAGCTCGCCGCCGGAGATCTCCTCCAGACCGGCCACCATCCGCAGGGTGGTGGACTTGCCGCAGCCGGAGGGGCCCACCAGCACGATGAACTCCTTGTCCGCAATGTGCAGGTTGAAATCCTGCACCGCCACCACGCCCTCGTCGGTGATCTGCAGATTGCCCTTTTTCTGGGGCTCGCCCTTTTTGGCCTTCTTGCTCTCCGCGTTGGGGTACACCTTCTTGAGGTTTTTCAGAATGACCTCTGCCATAATATACAGACTGTAACCGTTCTGCCTCCGCATGGAACGGTCTCGCGCCCGGCGAAGCCGCAGCGCCTTACGGCAGGTCTCCACACTGCCGCACCGCCAGTCTCAGCGGGACCTGGTTCCTCCTTTGTTTTTCCGCCGGGGGCCAAAAAGTGGAGTGGCCGCCGCCGGTTGGAATAGGATACATTTATTTTACCACCCCTTGCCGCCCTTTGGCAACCGCCTTTGGTCAAAATTTTCCGCAATTCACTGCCTTTATAGGAAAACTCTGCAAAAAACGCCGTCATTGCCTGTTCTTTTTTCTGATATAAGAAAAAATTATTGCATTTTCAGTTTTTATCTATTGTAAAAGCATGGAAACTATGTTAAATTACTGTGTGCCTGTTGGCGCACATATTATAGATAAAGTGTTTTTCGTGCAAGGACAGGCAAATTGTTTTAAAGGAGCGGGATAACATGCACAAAGCGTTCAAAGCCTGCACCGCTGTTCTGCTGGCCCTGGTTATGACGGTCAGCCTGGTCAACGGCGCACTGGCAGCCGTCGTCCGCAATGACGACGACACCATCAGCTACGAGCCCCTGGAGCAGGGTGTTTACTCCAAGGGCGGCTACACCATCGACAAGGTCTCCCACCCCACGCTGGGTGCCGGAGAGGTAGACGGTATCCTGACCGGCGACCTGCAGGACCGCGGCCAGAGCTACTCCTGGTCCATGGCCGAGGCCGGTGACTATGTCTACATCGGCACCTGCTATAACTCCACCTACTACATCTACCACAACAACGTCAAGACGTCCCTGGACGCCATGAAGAAGGAGGGCAAGCTGGACCAGAACGTGGACACCAGCCGGGCCGCGGCAGATTTTGTGAAGGTCATGTTCGGCACGGACACCTTCGATGAAACCCCCATGTCCCAGTGGACCCCCGTAATCATGGCTGTGAACCGCTACACCGGCGAGGCCCAGGTGATCTTCCGGGAACGGGACATCCTGAAGGATTACCCCGACATCTTCCCCGGCTATCCCCCTTATCTCAAGGGCGTGAACTATCTGGCCGGCTATCGCATGGCCTTTGAGTTCAAGGGCAAGATCTATTTTGCCGGCATGGGCAGCCCCACGGCCACCCTCATCGAGGTGGACCCCGAGACCAACGAGTGCTCCATCGCCTATCACAACATCAACTACACCCAGGGCGTGTCCAACGGCGTTCACGGCCTGCTGGTGTTTGACGACGAGATCTATATGTGCCTGGCCTCCGACAACTACGACGGCAAGGGTACCCCCGGCGGCATCATCGTGGCCAGCTCCGATCCCACCGCGGGTCTGAGCTCCTGGCGGCGTGTGGCAGATCAGGACGACTTTGACGGCCTGCCCGCCGTTATGAAGACCGACGGCCTCAACGGCGGCGGTATCTGGGACATCATCGAGTATAACGGCTCCATGTACGTCACCGTGGTCACCGACAAGTCCATCGACGGCCACATCAACAAGCAGGGCTTCGCCATGTACCGCGGCGACAAGAACAACGACGGCAGCTTCACCTGGACCCAGGTCATCGGCGACCACGGCACCAGTGGCTACGGCTTCGGTCTGGGCATCAACTACTCCATGAGCTGCAACATGTGGGTGTATAACGGCTATCTGTACCTGGGCACCTACAACGATCCCATGCTGGACCTGGCGGAGGTCCCCGCCTCCGGCAACTTCGAGCTGCTGTACAACGATCTGGACCACTCCATCTATCTGTACCGCATGGACGCCGACGGCAACTTCCAGCAGGTGGCCGGTAAGGACGACAACCCCTATTTCCCCGACGGCCCCATCGGCAACCTGGGCGCGGGTCTGGGCAACAACTCCAACCAGTATGTCTGGCGCTACGGCGAGCACAACGGTGAGCTGTACATCGGCACCTATGACACCTCCACTCTGACCTATCAGTTCACCCAGATCACCGACGGTCAGGTGGCCAATATGGACTATGCCGACATCAGCGGCCGGGCCGATATGCTGAAGGACGCCGTGCTGGAGGTTCTGCAGCAGCACGACAACAAGTATCTGAACTGGTTCCTGGATACCTTCCTGTTTAACAAGTACACCGCCTCCCTGTTCCAGCAGCTGGCAGGCTTTGCCACGGACATGTCCGCTGACAAGAACCCCGTGCCCGGTTACCGGAACATGCTGGAGGAGTATGAGGCCTTCAAGCAGAAGGTGTTCGATGGCCTGGGCATCAAGCTGGACAGTGCCAACTTCGCCCGGGAGTATGCCCAGGTCACCGGCGTGGCTATGTGCAGCGCCGACACCCAGGGCCTGAAGGATGACCTGAAAAGCGCCGTGAAGGCCATCTTTGCCGCCCTGGACAAGGCTGTGTATGACGACACGATCCACAACTTTGTGTACTACTTCGGCTGCAACTACTATGCCCAGCAGAGCGAGAACGGCTTTGACCTGCTGGTGTCCAAGGACGGCGTGAATTTCGACGCCATCACCCGGGACGGCTTCGGCGACGGCTCCAACCACGGCCTGCGCACCATCTGCTCCACCGAGAACGGCGTGTATATGGGCACCGCCAATCCCTTCTACGGCACCCAGCTGTGGCGCATGTACAGCGCCGAGGACAAGCCCCTGGTGAAGGAGCATACGCATCAGTGGTCCGATACCTGGTCCTCCGACGGCGAGAATCACTGGCATGACTGCCTGGCTGACGGCTGCACCGTTACGGATAACGCCCAGAAGGACGGCTTCGGCGCCCACACCTTCGTGGATGGCGTCTGCTCCGTCTGCGGCTATCAGCAAACCGGCAGCGGCTCCGGCGGTGACGCCGGAGGAAGCGGCCAGCCCGGTCAGCCCAGTCAGCCCAGTCAGCCCGGTCAGCCCGGCCAACCCGGTCAGCCCAGTCAGCCCGGTCAGCCCGGCCAACCCGGTCAGCCCGGTCAGGGCGGCGACTCCGGCAATACCGGCAACACCGGCAATACCGGCAACACCGGCAACGCTGGCAATACCGGTAACTCTGGCAACGCTGGCAGCAACAGTCCCAAAACCGGCGACATGGGCACGGCCCTGTGGTCCACCCTGGCCGGTCTGTGCGGCTGCGGGCTGATTGCCATGGCTGTCAAGTCCCGCTATAAGGGCAAGCGCGTGGCCTGATTCCCCTTAAATTTATCAAGGCTCCCGGCCAACCGGCCGGGAGCCTTATTTTACGGAAAAGTCCTTTTCATTTCCCGCCGCCTGCGATATAATAATGTATTATTGTATCCTGGAGGTGCCGCATATGGAGAAGACCCGCCGCGAGATCATGGACCGGGTATATCTCACCTATCTGCCTGCCAAAAAGTTCAAAACCAGCTGCCTGTCCGCCCAGTTCATCACCCCCCTGCGCCGGGAAACGGCGTCCTATGGGGCGCTGCTGCCGCTGGTGCTCCAGCGGGGCACCATGAGCTGCCCGGACATCCAGCAGCTGTCCGCCGCCATGGACCAGCTCTACGGCGCACAGATCAACCCCACCATCCGCAAGCGGGCGGAGTGCCAGTGCATCGGCTTTGTGGCCTCGGTAATGGACGACAGCTTCGCCCCCCAGGGAGAAAAATTGCTGGAGCCCACCGCCGCCCTGCTGGGGGAGCTGCTGCTGGACCCCGTCACCCGCAACGGCCGGTATCTGGCGGAATATGTGGACAGTGAGCGGGCCAACCTGCTGGACAGCATCCGCTCCATCCGCAACGACAAGCGGGACTGGGCGGACCTGCGGCTTCTGCAGGAGATGTGCCGCTATGAGCCCTACGGCGTCAGCCGCCTGGGCGACGAGGCCACCGCCGCCGCCATCAACAACCAGAAGCTCCATGCCTACAGCCAACAGATGATGGCCGCCTCCCGGCTGGAGCTGTTCTACTGCGGCAGCGCCCCCATCTCCCGGGTGGAGGACGCCCTGCTGGAGGCCTTCGCCGCCCTGCCCCGGGGCGCGGGCCTGGACCCGGAGCCGCCCCGTGCCGTGGCCGCCCCGGCGGAACCCCGCATCATCCACGAGGCCATGGACGTGACCCAGGGGAAGCTGTCCATGGGCTTCCGCTGCGCCACCGACGATGTGCCCGCCATGATCCTGGCAAACCTTCTGTTCGGCGGCACCAGCAATTCCAAGCTCTTTATGAACGTCCGGGAGAAGCTGTCCCTGTGCTACTACGCCTCCAGCACCTATGTCCGCTCCAAGGGCATCCTCACGGTGTCCTCCGGCATCGAGGCCGCCGACTATCAGCGGGCCCTGGACGAGATCCTTCACCAATTGCAGGAGATCCGGGACGGCCACTGGGAGCCCTGGGAGCTGGAGGGGGCCCGCAGCACCATGCGCAGCGCCCTGACCTCCCTGTCGGATTCCCAGGGTGCCCTGGAAAATTACTGCCTGGGGCAGGCCGCCACCGGCCAGAGCGAGGACCCGGAGACCATGCAGCGCCTGCTGGACCAGGTGACGCCGGAGCGCATCCGGGCCGCCGCCGGCAGCGTGACCCTGGACACCGTATACTTCCTGCACGGAAAGGAGGGGGCCTGATGAAAACCCTTACCTACCCCCGCATCGGGGAAAAGGCCATCTGGGAGACCCTGCCCAACGGCCTGCCCGTCTGCGTGGTGCCCAAGCCCGGCTATGCCCGGAAATTTGCCTTCTTCACCACCCGCTACGGCGGCATGGATATGCGCTTCCGGCTGGACGGCCAGTGGCTGGATACCCCTGCCGGCATCGCCCACTATCTGGAGCACAAGATGTTCGACACCGCCGACGGCAGCGCCATGCAGGACCTGGCCCGGGGTGGGGCCGAGCCCAACGCCTACACCAGCAACGCCGTCACTGCCTACTATTTCGACTGCACCGAGCATTTTTACGACAATCTCCGGATTCTGCTGTCCTTCGTGTCCGTCCCCTACTTCACCGACGAGAGCGTGGAGAAGGAGCAGGGCATCATCGCCCAGGAGATCGGCATGATCGAGGACAATCCCGAGTGGCAGGTCTATCGCCAGATGATGCAGGCCCTGTACCGTCACAGCCCCGTCCGCCAGTCCGTGGCCGGGTCCGTGGAGAGCATCCGCCAGATCACCGCCCAGACCCTGTACGACTGCCACAAGGCCTTCTATACCCCCGCCAATATGTGCCTGGTGGTGGTGGGCGATGTGGACCCGGCGGAGGTCGTCCGGGCCGCCCGGGAGGTCCTGCCCCGGGAGAGCGGCCCCGCCATCCCCCGGGACTATGGCCGGGAGGAGGACCTGACCCCCCACATGACCCGCATCGAGGACCGGATGGAGGTGGCCATGCCCACCTTCCTGCTGGGCTTCAAGTGCCCCCCGGTGCCGGAGGGGCCGGACCGCATGCGCCTGGACATTCTGGGGGACCTGGCCTGCGACGTGCTCATGGGCGAGTCCAGCCCCCTGTTCACCCGGCTGTACAGTCAGGGGCTGATCAACGGCACCTTTGACAGCGCCTATGACCTGCTGCCGGGAGCCGCCTATGTGTTCTGCGGCGGCGACAGCAACGATCCCGAGGCCGTGCAGCAGGCCGTTCTGGACGAGGCACGCCGGGTGGTCCGGGAGGGGGTGGACCCGGCCTATGTCCAGCGGCTCCGCCGGGCCAGCTTCGGCGCGTCCATCAAGAGCCTGAACTCCTTCGAGGCCATCGCCTCCACCGTGTCCGAGGGCTGCTTCCAGGGATACGATCCCTTCCGCTTCCCGGAGGTGTACGACTCCATCACCCAGCAGGACCTGCTGGACTTCATCCGGGACAACATCCGCCCGGAGCGCATGGCCCTGTCCGTGATCTATCCGAAAGAGTAAGATGGGAGCAATTCTATGAACGAAAACTGGAAATTTTCCGATATCCCCTATCACCGTCCCGACGTGGAGGCCCTCCAGGCCCGGTATGACGCCCTGACCCGCCGGGCCAGGGAGGCCCGGAGCCCGGAGGAGCTGGTGGAGATCGTCCGCCAGCGGGACGCCCTCCAGCAGGAGGTGGGCCTGTGCCAGGCGGTGGCCTTCATCCGGGCCTTCCACGACGTCACCGACGAATTTTACCAGACGGAGCTGCAGGAGACCCTGCCCCGGCTGGAGGGCAGCCTGGACAGCCAGTCCCTGGCCGCCGCCATTGCCGAAAGTCCCTATGCCCCGGCTCTGGACCGGGCCTTCGGCCCCCAGCTGCGCCGCCTGCTGACCCTGGACCACCGGATTCACGCCGGGGGCAGGGACCTGCAGGCCCGCATCTCCCAGCTGACGGCCCTGTATCAGCAGCTGACGGCCTCCGCCAAATATCCGGTCCAGGGGGAGCTGCTCAGCGGCGGACAGCTGCGGGCCGCTCTGGCCAGCCGGGACCGGGCGCGCCGCAAGGCCGCCTATGACGCCCAGCAGCAGACGGTGCTGGAAAACGCCGGACAGCTGGAGGACATCCTGCGGCAGCTGGTCCATGCCCGCATCGACCTGGCCCGGGCCAACGGCTTCGACAGCTTCGCCGATTACGGCGACCTGGCCCAGCAGCGCCTGGGCTATGGCCGGGCGGAGCTGGACGCGTTCTGCCGCCAGGTGCAGACCCATATCACCCCCCTGTATCTGCGGCTGCAGGAGGAGCAGCGCCGGCGCCTGGGGGTGGACACGCTGATGCCCTATGACCGGGCCCTGGTGTTCCCGGAGGGCAACGCCGTGCCGGTGGCGGCGGAGGAGCTGCCCCGGGCCGCCCACCGGATGTATCACAGCCTTAGCCCCGAGGCAGGTGCGTTTTTCGACGAGATGGTCCGCCACGACCTGCTGGACGTGACTGGCTCTCCCAATAAAATTTCCGGCATGGGCTTCTGCGAGATGCTGGGCGCGCCCTATGACATGCCCTTTGTCTTTGCCAACTGCGACGGCACCTCCGACGACGTCACCGTATACACCCACGAGCTGGGCCACGGGCTCCAGGGGTATCTCTCCATCCGCAGCCAGCCTCTGGCGGACTATGTGGGGCTGAGTCCCGATCTGGCGGAGGTCCACTCCAAGACCATGGAGCTGCTGGCCCAGCCCTACGCCCGGGACTTCTTCGGCGACCACGCCGGGCAGTTCCTGGCGGAGCACCGCTATGACTTCATCAAGGAGCTGTGCGCCTTCTGCTCCATCCACACCTTTGAGACGTGGCTCTATGAGCATCCGGACGCCTCTTTGGCCCAGTGGGCAGAGGAGTTCGACCGCATTGAGAAGTCCTTCGGCCGCAGCCGGAACAACGAGCCCTGGCGGCAGCAGGTGCTGGCCGGGTGCGACCTATTCACCAACATGGCCCTGTATATGTCCCCCCGGTATGTGATCAGCTACGCCCTGTCCATCGTCTGCGCCCAGCAGCTGAAGGCCGCCTATGACGCCGACCCCGCAGACGGCTGGGCCCGGTATCACGCCCTGTGTGCCTCCGGCGGCAGCAGGACCTACGCCGAGACCCTGGCCGCCGCCGGACTGCCCCTGCCCTACGCTCCCGGCGTGGTGGAAAAGCTGGCCCAGGACCTCTCCCGCCAGCTCTGGGGCTGAAAAAACGGCCCGCAACCGTCGGTTGCGGAACTTCCAGCCCCACTTGGTGGACAGTTGCGGCCTTTTTCGGTATGCTGACGCCATCAACATCAAAGGAGGCATTCTCTATGACCCTGTGTGAAAAGCTCATCGACCTGCGCCGCAAAGCCGGTCTGTCCCAGGAACAGATGGCCCAGCAGCTGGACGTGTCCCGTCAGGCCGTCAGCAAGTGGGAAACCGGAGTTTCCCAAACAAAAGGATATTAAGAAATAACCTGTGTTTACCTGCTTGCAGAGTACTGATGTATAAGAGAATGACACTTGAAATATAGTGTCTTTTTTTCAATATTAAAAAAATGAATGATTTCCCACTTTTCTGATGATATAATGTCTTCATAGAGATAATGACAAATTATTATTTATGGAAGATATAAAAAGGCTAACTATTAAAATACAAAGGAGACATATATGAAAAAAATATATGCTAAAGGATATCTTAAGCTTTCAGTACTGGGATTATGTGTTGGAATGTTTATCATGCTATATGGAATTTATAGTATTATAAATTATACGAAAGGAGCTGAATTGCTTTTCATATTTAGTAGTGGACTGATAATTCTAATCTTATACAAAGTACTAAAAATTTTTCCTAATACTTGGATAAAATATGATACAGATATAATTACTATTAGCCGAATTTCCAAAGAACATGAA
>ENA-ORCN01001034-ORCN01001034.1-human-gut-metagenome-genome-assembly--contig:-NODE-1034-length-20928-cov-9.695266_pt1 | contig 20928 bp, 18 predicted proteins | sample MGYA00242984_ERZ507984 | MGnify/ENA primary metagenome ERZ507984 (study PRJEB26167, sample SAMN06115395) | human gut metagenome | host: Homo sapiens | place: China:Hubei | collected 2016-05-19... | reverse complement strand
AAATTAAACATAAAGTTAATATTATTTAATCAAACTTAACCGCGCCCCGTATTGACATAAACCGCGCAGTGATATAAATTAGGTTTGTCACGATTTATGTCCTTTTGTGCGGCGAAAAATTTGTTTCGAATAGGGCAGGATCAAATAAAGATTATCAACGGAGGAAATATGGAAAAGAAAAATGTAACCCCGACCGTGAAGCAGCTGCTTTGCACTTCGGCAGAGAAGTACGGAGAAGAGACGTTTATAAAATTCGTGCGCAACGACGCAGTCGAAGAGCGCAGCTATGTCCGCGTTAAGACGGACAGCGAGGCGGTCTGCCGCTGGCTGAGAAGCATATCGAAAGACCGTATGCACGTCGCCGTTGTCGGCAAGACCAACTATGAATACATAACCTGCATTACCGGAGTGCTGCTCAGCGGCAACGTTGTTGTCCCGTTTGCGCCCGACATCTCCGCAAAAGAGGCTGCCGAGCTTTTCGACCGCGCAGATATCGACATGGTGCTCTATGACAGCGCGTTTGAGCAGAACATCGACGAGGTTCGCGCCAACTGCCCGAAGATAAAGCACGCGGTTGACCTTGCCGATGAGCATTTCTTTGCGGATATCTATGAAAAATATTCGGAGCGCAGTGAATTCGCTTCCCTCTCCGACTATGAGGCCGATCCCGAAAAGTGCGCGGTCATAATCTTCACCTCCGGAACAACGGGAATCAAAAAGGGCGTTATGCTCTCGATGAATGCCCTTGTAGGCAACGTTCTTTATAAGGAATATATCAATATCTTCGCCGAGAGGACCTCGACCCTCTCCGTGCTCCCGATGCACCATATATACTGCTTCTCGGGCGACTATCTGAAGAACCTGTGCGACGGTGTTCAGGTCTGCCTCAACAGCAACCTCAGCGAAATCGTCACGAACCTTCAGCGCTTTGAGCCCAACGCCATGCGCGTTGTCCCGATGATAGCGCAGCACCTGCTTCAGCGCATAAAGATAGCCGCGTCGAAGAATCCCGATATGACCCCCGCCGAGGCGGCAAAGACCGTTCTCGGAAGGAACCTCAACTGGATGACCTCCGGCGGCGCTTATCTCGATCCCATTCTTGCCGAGGAGTTTGACAAGCTCGGCATAATGCTCCGTCAGGGCTACGGCATGACCGAGGTCGGCTGCCGTATCTCCGTGCCCGACAGAGGCGTTTCCACCGAGTCCGTCGGCAGAGTTATAGACATCTGCGACGTCCGCATTGAAAACGGTGAGATTCAGGTCAAGACCCCGACTATCATGCTCGGCTACTACAAGATGCCCGAGGAGACCGCGAAGATGTTCACCGAGGACGGCTGGTTCAAGACGGGCGATATCGGCTATGTCACCGAGGACAGACAGCTCTTCATCACCGGCAGAGTCAAGAATTTGATAATCCTCTCGAGCGGCGAAAACGTCTCCCCCGAGGCGATAGAGAAGAAGTTCAAGAAGCTCAGCCTTGTTTCCGAGGTTGTGGTTTACGGTGAAAAGGATCACCTTGTCGCCGAGATATATCCCGACTTCGAGCACGCGGAGCAGGAGGGCGTGAAGGATATTCCCGCCGAGATAGAGAGACACATGGACGAGATAAATGCGGGTTCGAAATCATCCCACTTTGTCTCCGAGCTCAGATTCCGCGACGAGCCCTTTGAAAAGACCTCGAGCGGAAAGATAAAGAGAAAAGAAACCGTTGTCGGTTAAGGAGGAAGAAACATGAAACCCAAGGCAGGAACAGAGGTATTTGAGCTGATTCCCTCGCAGAAGATGATAAACTTCATGCTCAAATACAGTTTCTTTCATAAGCAGGTTATCCAGATACCCATGTCGATAGTCACGAGCACCCCGATAGATTTCGACGTGCTCAAAAAGGCGCTCAACATAGAGATAGAGCGCAACGACTGCATGAGACTTCGCTTCTACAAGGAGCACGGTGAGTTCTATCAGTATTTTCTCGACAAGTTCGTCGTTGAAGACGTGCCCGTTATGACCTTTTCGACCGAGGAGGAGCAGGAGGCATTCCTCACCGCCGACGCACGCAAGCCCATCCGCCATTTAAAGGGCGAGGACTTCCGCATCATCTTCTTCAACTCCTTCGACGGCAGATACGGAATATATATCAACGTCACCCATCTGTGCATGGATGCCGCCGCGGTATTTGTGTTCTTCTCCGATCTGCTTGCGGTCTATGACCATCTCAAGAACGGCAAGCCCATGCCGCGCCCGCTCGGCGAATACAAAAAGACGATAAGAAAAGAACTCGCCATAGTCGCCGACGAGAAGAAAATGAAAGAGGAGGAGGAGTTCTACACCCAGTTCTTCCTCAAGGACGGCGACCCGCTCTATGCCGGCGTTCACGGACCCGAGCTGCTTGAAAAAGAGCGCAAGAGAAAGCATGACCCGTCTCTCAGAGCTCCGTCCTGCTTCGACCCGATACACGACAAGGCCGAGCTTGCAAAATTCGATGTCTCCAAAGAGGACAGCGACAAGATACTCGCTTTCATGCAGTCGAGCGGAGTCAGCCCCGAGTGCCTTGTTCAGCTCGCAATGCGCCTGCATATTTCCAAGATAAACTACAGGACGAACGACTCCTATTTCGTCACCCTCTGCACACGCCGCAGAACTCTCGACGAGAAGCGCTCCGGCGGTACTCTCGCAGAGCCGCTGCCGTGGAGAATAGTCCTGCCCGAGGAGCTGACCTTTACAGAGGCTCTCGACAAGATGGCAGAGCTTCAGATGACCCTGTTCAAGCATATGGACTACCCCTATCTCGAGTGCCGCGAGCTTGTAAGAAGACTGTTTAACTACAGCCCGATAGCAGCCTCGTCCTCGATGATGTTCTCGTGGTTCCCGATAGGCAAGGACACGATGAACGGTTGGGATTACGAGTTCTCGGGCTACAGCCTCGGCAGATACATCATGCCGCTCTACAGCTTCGCAATGTATGACTCGCACACAGGCTGCTTCAAGTTCTCATATCTGCATCGCACGAATATGATAACCTCCGAGCACATAAAGGCCCTGCACGAAAAGACCGTCCGCGCGCTGCTTCTCGGAGCGGAAAACCCCGACAGAACGCTCGGCGAGATACTCGATATACTTTAAAAAGGAGAGACAGTCATGCTTGAAAAGATAGCCGCAATAATCTGCGAATATGTCTATATTGACCCTGCCGAGATTACCGAGCAGGCCAATCTCAGAACCGATATAGGTTTAAGCTCGCTTGACCTTATGAGCGTCGCATCGGATTTGGAGAGCACCTTCGGAGTGAAGATTACCGAGAGAGCCATTCTCACCTCCAAGACCGTCAAGGATCTCATGAACTGCGTAGCTAAATAATTACAGAACATCAGCAAAAAGACCGACCCCGGAGTTCCCGGAGTCGGTCGATTTTTTATTCGGTTAAATCTTCATCGCAACATCGTATGCGCGCCATACGACGGAGCGCAGGTTGCCCACGGCGAGGCAGTCGCCGACAAGATGAACCTTGCCGGACTTCTCGGCGAGCGGGGCAGGGATATAGCCCGCGCAGCTTATGACGGAATCGCAGTCTATATTGATATCCTTGCCGTCCTTGCCGGTGCAGACGATGGAGCCGTCCCTGACCTCCTTGAGAACAGTCTCAAGATAGACGGGAGTCTTATGCAGGGCGAACCACTCTCTGAGATAGGAGGAATTTGCAAGGCAGACGCCGGTCTGGCTCACAAGATCGTCCTTCATCTCGACGATTATCGGATTCTTACCCTGGAGCGCGAGCTCGTAGGCTATTTCGCAGCCGGTCAGACCGCCGCCGATAACCGCCACGGTGTCGCCGACCTCTGTGCCGTTGAGGTAGTCGCAGCCCTCGATCATCTTCTCGTAGCCGGGAACCTTCCTGAGAAGTCTGGGAGTGGCGCCGGTGGCGATAATAACGGGGTCGCTGCCGAAGGCGGAGATATCCTTTATCTCGTCGTTGAGCTTAACCTCTATGCCGAGCTTCGTCATCTGGCGTCTGTACCACTCGAGCAGGTCGCGGAGCTTGCCCTTGTAGGACTCTGCGCTTGCGGGAATGAATGTTCCGCCGAGCACGTCGCTCTTCTCATGGATTATCGGATTGTGCCCGCGGAGCTTGAGCACGCGAGCCGCCTCCATACCGCCTATGCCGCCGCCGACAATGTGGACGGTCTTGGGCGAATTTGTTTTCTTTATGTAGTGCTTGTTCCACTGCATTGTCTCTGCGTTGATGGCGCAGCGGGAAAGATGCAGGCTGTCGGAGAGCTCCTGATCGTTGGGAACGCCCTTGTAGTGGCACATATTGAAGCAGCCGTTGTGACAGAGAATGCAGGGACGGATATCGTCCTCTCTGTCCTCCATCATCTTCGTGACCCACTCCTGGTCGGCGAGGAACTGACGTGCAAAGCCTGCGCCGTCGAGCTTGCCCTCCTTTATCGCGTCCGCGGCGACTCTCGGGTCGAGGCGTCCGGCGCAGATAACGGGGATGTCGCAGAACTGCTTGATGTATTCGACATCCTCGAGGTTGCAGTTCTCGGGCATATAGATGGGCGGGTGAGCCCAGTACCATGCATCGTAGGTGCCGTTGTCGCAGTTGAGGCAGTCGTAGCCCGCATCCTGAAGATACTTGACGGCTCTCTCGGACTCAGCCATGTCGCGTCCTACTTCGGTATAGGCCTCGCCCGGGAGCGCGCCCTGACGGAAGCCCTTTGTCTTGGAAATTATGCTGTAGCGCAGGGAGACGGGGAAATCGTCGCCGCACGCCTTCTTGATAGCCTGAACGACCTCGACCGCGAAGCGGTAGCGGTTCTCGAACGAGCCGCCGTATTCGTCGGAGCGTTTGTTTACATACTTGAGGGTGAACTGATCGAGCAGATAGCCCTCGTGGACTGCGTGAACCTCAACGCCGTCAACGCCCGCTTCCTTGAGCATTCTCGAGCTCTCCGCAAACGCGTTGACCATCTCCGTTATCTCGGCCTTTGTCATCTCCCTCGAGGGTACCTTGTCGGACCAGCGGTTGGGAGAGGGACTCGCGGAGGCGGTGATTCTGTCAAGATCCATGAAAGGCTTGCTGAGAACTCTCAGCGCGGGGTTGGTGTAGAGCTTCTCCATCATTTCGCTGATGGTGAAGGAGCGGCCGAAGCCCGCGGTCAGCTGAACAAAGAGCTTTGCGCCGGTCTTGTGGAGCTCGGGAATCCACTTTTTGAGGTCGGCGTACATCTTCTTGTTCTTGTGGAGCCACTGGCCGAACATGGGATTGTAGACCGGCTGACAGCCGGGGAGAACAAGACCCACGTTGTTTTTTGCTACTTCCATGATAAAGCGTGCGCCGTCTTTATCGAAGTGGTTCTTCTCCATCCATCCGAAGAGGTCGGTGCCGCCCATGCTCGTGAGCACGATGCGGTTCTTGATTTCGCAGTTGCCGATCTTCCACGGAGTGAATAAGGGCTGTAATCTTTGATCCATATAAAAGCCTCCAATAAAAAAATATATTTCAACGATAATATATTATCACATTTCGGCTTATTACGCAACAAAAAAACGCGCTTTATCAATACTTTTTTATCAATAGAGTGCATATTTTTTCACCGTCGGCCGACTTGGGGACGCAAATTATCCGCAAAGGCTTTTCTGCTCGCAAAAACAAAACGCAGAGAGCCGTTTGCGACTCTCTGCTTATGAGTTTATATCTTATTTCTGCTCTGTCGCGTCGGGGGAGAAAATCTCCTTTGCGCTCGCCGCAAGTCCCGCGAGGGACTGGAGCTCGCTCGGAACGATGAGCTTCGTCGCCTTGCCGTCCGCGGCCTTTTCGAATGCCTCAAGGCTCTTTATCGTCAGATATCCGTTCTGCGGGGCTGCCTCGTTTATCAGCGCGATAGCCTTCGCCTGCGCCTCCTGAACGGCGACTATAGCCTGCGCCTCACCCTCGGCCTCGCGGATTTTAGCCTCCTTGACGGCCTCTGCGTGAAGAATGGCGGCCTGCTTGTCGCCCTCTGCGGCGAGTATCTGACTCTCCTTCTGGCCTTCGGCGACAAGTATCTTGCTCGCCTTTTCGCCCTCTGCGCGGAGTATGGCCTCGCGGCGCTGACGCTCCGCCTTCATCTGCTTCTCCATCGCGTCCTGAATCTCGGGCGGGGGAAGGATATTTTTGAGCTCAACGCGGTTTACCTTGATGCCCCATGCGTCGGTGGCTTCGTCGAGGATAACTCTGATTTTCGCGTTTATGACGTCGCGCGAGGTCAGCGTGTGGTCAAGCTCCATTTCGCCGATAATATTTCTCAGCGTCGTTGCCGAGAGGTTTTCAATGGCGGATAGCGGGCGCTCAACGCCGTAGGCATAGAGCTTCGGGTCTGTTATCTGAAAGAAAACGACCGTGTCTATCTGCATGGTGACGTTATCCTTTGTAATAACGGGCTGGGGCGGGAAATCCACGACCTGCTCCTTGAGGGAGACGGTCTTTGCTACCTTTTCGATAAAGGGAATCTTGAAGTGGATGCCGGTCTGCCATGTGGTCGAATATGCGCCGAGGCGCTCGATGACATAGGCCTTTGACTGCGGCACTATCTTGATGTTGAGCACGACAATGACGAGCACGAGCACGATTATGCCGATGATTACTCCGATTGCTACGGGTCCCATAATTTTCCTCCTTAGTGTTTTGAAACCATTAGTCTAACGCCGTCGATCTTGTCAACGGTGATGTTAGAGCCTTTCTCTATTCGGCTTCCGTCGGACGACCTCGCCGTCCAAGTCGAGCCTGCGACCTTCACTATACCGGTGCCGTCGGTGTTGTCGACAGTCTCCTCGACTATTCCCTCGAGCCCTATGTATCTGTCCGCGTTGGTCGGCTGAACGCGCTTTTTTGAAAACTTTCTGACGAGCGGGCGGGTCACCGCAAGCGCAACGAGCGACACTGCCGCGAAAATCACCCACTGAAGCCAGACGGGTGCAGAGCAAAGCTCCGAAATCAGAGCCGCCGCCGCACCTGCGGCAAACCAGATAGTGACAAGCTGAACAGTCACCGCTTCCACAACGATGAACGCTATCAGCAGTGCTATCCACAGTATGAGCATAGTGTATTCCGGCAAAACGGACTCCTCCTTTGATATATTGACCGAAGTAAAAAACCTCCGATTCAATATAATTATATCAAAAGAGCGAGTCCGTTTCAAGATACGGCACACCGTTTTTTCTCAGTCGCGGCAGTTTTTACTTTTGTATATCGGCTTTCTGAAAAGCAGAGACGAGAGCGCCTTGCCGTCAAACGGGATGAGGGGATAGAGATAGCAGCGCCCGCTTACGGTCTTGTTGAAAGAAATCAACAGAGCGGTTATCACAAGCCCCGCGATGAACCCCCAGAGATTGAATACGGCTGTCAGTATCAGTATCATCATGCGGCATAATTTAAACGCGTATCCGAGCTCGTAGCTCGGCTGAGCGAAGTTGGTTATAGCGACAAACGCCATATAGAGCACGACCTCCGCCGTGAACCATTTTGCGGCTATGGCAAATTCTCCGAGCACAAGCGCACCTATGACGCTAAAGGAGTTGCTCAGTGCATTGGGCGTGTTGAGCGACGCCAGTTTTAAAGCGTCTATGACTATCTCGATTATCAGCAGCTGCATTATGACGGGCACGCTCGTCGGGTGCTCTATCTTTATGAAGTCGAGCCACGGCGGGATATATTCTGGATTTTGAATCAGCAGAAACCACACGGGCGTTAAAAGCAGAGCGAGCAGGAAAACTATCATTCTGACTATTCGAAGATAGCTTCCGATAAGGCTCGGGAAATAGAAATCGTTCGTGTCCTGCAAAAAATCGAAAACGCCCGTCGGGATTATCATAACCGAGGGCGAGGTGTCCGTGATTATCAGCAGGCTGCCCTCATATATGCTCGCCGCCGCGCTGTCCGGGCGCTCGGTGTAGCGCACCTTCGGAAAGGGATTGAACCTCTGCTTCGGTATAAGACATTCCGCAAGGCTCTCGTGCCCCATGGTCAGAGCGTTTATGTCTACGGAATTCAGCTTTTTCTTTATCTTTTCGACTTCCTTGGGGTCGGCCGTGCCCTCAAGATAACAGAGCACGATATCTGTTTTCGACCTCGTTCCCACTTGCGTCAAATACATCGTGAGCTTCGTGTCCCTGACCCTGCGGCGTATGAGCGCGGTGTTGAATATCAGCGTCTCGACAAAGCCGTCGTGCGAGCCCCTGAGCACCTTGTCATTCTCCGGCTCGTCCACGCTCCTTGCGGGATATGTCCGAACGTCTATTATCACGGCCTCGCTGAAACCCTCGACTATCATGCCCAGAGCGCCCGAGAAGATAAAGGTCTCGAACCTGTCGAAGTCGTTTACGACCTCCGTCTCGACATAGGGCACGAACGTGTCCGCAAATTCGCGCGTCGAGTTTATATTCTTGAGCTTTTTCTCGTCCGCGTTCATCATGAAGCTCATTATCTTCTCCATGAGCCCGTCCTTTATGAAGCCGTCGATGAACCACAGCATGGCGCGGCGGCCGCCTATCATTATCTGACGGCTCACAAGGTCGAAGCTCTCGCTCACGCGAAGGCGCAGATTGAGCGCCGCTATGTCCGCCTCATAGTTTCCCGAAAAAGGCTGCTTTTCCATATGAATGTCCCACCCAAAAAGATGATATACGGCAATTGTTTTCCGCCGTATATCATCTCCGTTTTTTGTGAGATTATACGTTATAATAATAGTATTCCGCTATCGCGTACCAGAGCAGCGGACCGACAACACCGTTCGGAGTTAGTCCGAAGTGCCGCTGAGCCGCCTTGACAGCCGCCTCCGTCTGAGGGCCGAAGATGCCATCCGCCGCGACATACGGTATGCCCGCGACTCCACGCGCGAGCACCTGAAGATATTCCTGGAGATTTCGTACCGCGCTGCCCGTGCTGCCCCTGAGCAGGTTGTAGCCGGGGTAGGCGAAGCGCGCATATTGGTCGTATATCGAAAATTCGCCCTTAAAAGTGCGCAGAATATCATTATATACAGCTTGCAGCTTGTTCCATGTGTCGCGCCCGACAATGCCGTCCGGCGCAAGGCCGTACTGCTGCTGAAACTGCACGACGCTGTTGTAGGTGTCCTGACCGAAGATGCCGTCCACGGCCGGGGGCTGGATGTTGTTTGTGAAGCTGCCGATAAAGTTCAAGAAATACTGTATCGTGCTCACATCCTGCCCTCTGTCGCCGCGTTTTATGACAGTCTTGAACTGCCGCTCGACGTCCGTCAGCCTCAAGCCCTCGCTGTAAAGCTCGCCGAGCTTCAGTATTCCGATGTAGAGCTGTTTTATCTTGTACCAGGTCGCCTTGCCGACAATGCCGTCGACGGTGAGGCTGAATATGCTCTGAAACTTTTTGACCGATTCGCGCGTCGCCGTGTCGAATATGCCGTTGGGGGAGGGGATTAGCGGAATGGCGGGATAGTTTCGTGCTATTCTGTTTAGCTGCCGCTGGATTATCCTGACATCCTCGGACACGTCTCCGAGGCGCACGGCTCTGCCGGGATAGGATTCGCGGATATCTTTTATGGGCGCGGTCTTTATATTGATATCGTTTCCGTAGTAATATCTGAGTATGCGGTAGGGGGTGTAGCCCTGATTTGCGAGCGTGACCGTGCCCCACTGCGAGAGCCCCGGGCAGGTGACCTCGCGCCCCGAGCAGTACTGCGTGAAATACGGCTGAACCTGGTCGCCCTTTGTGACATAGTTATTGAAAAGCTCGTCAACAAGCTTTGCGACGTTTGAAAACACGCTGCGCCCGTCGACATAGGCCTGGTCGTATGCGGTCGAGTTCGTTATATCAAAGTCGTAGCCGCGGCTGCGGTAGTGCTCGGTGTATATGCGGTTGAGGGCGAACGATGCCTGCGCATATATGTTGGCGCGTATCGCGTTTTCCGGCCATGTCGGATATATCTCGCTCGATGCGACATTCTTGAGATAATCCGTGAACGGCACGGTGACATTCCTTGCCGCCGCGGTCGGTCTGCCCAAATGAACCGTTATCGAACGGGGGATAACGGGAGTATCCGATGCCATGCTATCCCTCCTCAGACCGATTCGTTTATTGTTGTCGTCCCCGGCTCGCCGCTGACCGCCGGCAGCATATCGACAGCCTGAATGGAAACGGTGGAGTCGAATATGGGGACGTTTTCAAGATGCGTGTCGACAAATCCCGGGCGGCTTACGAATATACTATATGTCGCACAAGGTGCAGGCCCGCCGGTGCCCTGCTCGGTTTGGGAGAGCGACTTGTCGGGAGCGGGCAGGAGGAGATTGTCGAGTATGCCGCTCGAGTCGGTGTGCGAATCATATATATAATATTTTTCGCCGTCTATCTCTTTGTATACTACCACGCGGCTGTTGCCGACGGGATATAATCCGTTTGAGCTGTAGGTCTTGACGCGCAGCGTGCCGCGCTTGTTGCATTCGCCCTTGAATTTGTCGAATTTCTGTGTGGCGGAGGTGCTGTTTGTCGAGGCGAGATTTTTGTTTTCGAGCGTCTGAGACTCAACAAACACTGTGCGCGGCTGCGGAATGTCTATATGTCCTGCCGCGTGCGTGCGCTCGGGCGCTTTGTCCGCGTCTTTGTTTTCGGGCTGCTTTTTGATTTCTTTTGCTGTGTCGCTTGGTTTCTTTATACTTGCGGCGCTCACTGCCTCGGCTTCCTCCGATTTTGCCGTCTGCGCCGTTTCGACAGCCGCCTGCTCGGCTTTTTCCTCTTTCTGCGCCGATACGGGCGCCGTCTCCGCTTCCTTTTTCGCGGGTTCGGGCGCCGTGTTGCGCTTTTCAAATTCGAGCAGTTCTCTCTTGTATCGCTCCATGAGCGAGACTATATCTTCGTTGTTCATAATATGCCTCCGTTGGGTAAAATTTGCAGGGCGTCCGTTTTGCGGGCGCGCAAAGACATCCCATATCCAATATATTGCCGCCGCGCCCTTTTGGTCACACGTCCGAGCTCTCACGCATATCTTTTAGCGAGACGAAGAAAGATTTTGTGAATTTTGTCGGTTTATTCGCCCATTGCCTACCGAAAAACAAGTCATTAAAACAAAAGTAAAAAAAGATGTTGACAAGAAAAGCGGGGCGTGCTACAATTCAGTAAACCGTTGAAGAAGGGTAAGTAAGATTTCTCCCTCATCTCAAAGAGAGCCGCAGGCGGTGGGATTGCGGCAGAATGAAAGGAATCCGAATGGACTTCTAAGGGCAATCGGAACAAAGGGTTATCCTTTAAGTATGTGCGCCGGAGCAGGACTCTCCGTGAAGAAAAGTCAGCGTATGTCAGTACGCGCTAAGCGGACGCGAAAGCGTCAAGCCGGGTGGCACCGCAGGATGATAATATCTCCTGTCCCAGCATTATTGCAGGGACAGGAGTTTTTTTATTTCGGAGGATGATTTTATGATTTTGTTGAGCAAGCTTTGGCGCGGCCGCGCCTGTAAAATTTAAATCCCGTAAGCTTAATAAATTAAAAATATTATTTACCGAAAGGAAGAAAAACAATGAAAAAGATAATCGCTCTCATACTCGCTCTCATGCTCACAGTTACCTGCTTTGCCGCCTGCGGCAAAAAGGACGGAGATACAAAGAAGAAATACACCGTCGGCATCTGCAACTATGTCGATGACGCCTCGCTCAATCAGATAGTAGACAACATCAAAAAGCAGCTCGCCTCCGTCGCCGCCGAAAAGGGCGTGGAGATCGAAGTAAAATACGACAACTGCAACGGAGATTCCGTTGTTATGAACCAGATAATCTCGAACTTTATCGTTGACAAGGTCGACCTTATGATAGGCGTGGCGACCCCCGTCGCAATAGCCATGCAGGCTGCGGTCGAGACAGAGAACAGCGATATCCCGGTAGTGTTCTCCGCAGTCAGCGATCCCCTCGGCTCAAAGCTTGTTGAGTCCCTCGACGCACCCGGCGGCCAGATTACCGGAACCTCCGATTATCTCAACACCAACGCCATAATGGATCTTATTCTTCTCAAGGACCCCGATATAAAGAAGGTCGGTCTGCTCTACGATGTCGGTCAGGATTCTTCGACTAAGCCGATAGCCGACGCGAAGGCGTATCTCGAGTCCAAGGGCATTGAAGTGATAGAGCGCACGGGCACGACTGTTGACGAAGTTACCCTCGCGGCAAAGGCACTCGTCGCCGACGGCGTTCAGGCGGTGTTCACCCCCACCGACAACACGATAATGAAGTCCGAGCTCTCCATATATGAGATATTCGCGGACGCAAAGATTCCGCAGTATGCGGGCGCCGATTCCTTCGCGCTCAACGGCGCGTTCCTCGGCTACGGCGTTGACTATATAAAGCTCGGCGTTGAGACGGCAAACATGGTCATTGATATCCTGTTAAACGGCAAGGACCCCGCAACGACCCCCGTGCTCATGTTCGATAACGGCACCGCAACAATAAATACAGAGATCTGCGCAAAGCTCGGCTATAACTTCGACGAGGTCAAAACGCTCTTCGCTCCCAAGTGCACCGAGGTTAAGAACATTGTTACCGCAGAGAGCTTCGACGAAGCAAAATAAAGCCCGAAAGCCCCCGGGGAGTCTTTCTCCGGGCGGCTCAATAACATAAGAAAGAGGAAACACAATGTCTTTTGATTCGATACTTTCACTCGGCCAGTCGGCGCTCGAGCTGGGACTGATAACCTCGCTCACCGTGCTCGCCCTGTTTTTGAGCTACTCGATGCTAAACGTCTGCGATCTCTCGACGGACGGCTGCTTTACGCTCGGCGCAACGGTCGGCGCGGTAGTCGCAATAGCGGGTCATCCGTATCTGTCGATATTCGCGGCTATGGCGGCGGGAATAGCCTCGGGCTTTGTGACGGCTATACTCCAGACTAAAATGGGCATTAACAGCCTGTTGGCCGGAATAATCGTCAACACGGGGCTGTACTCGATAAATATCGCGGTCATGAGCGGCTCGTCGATACTCAATATGAATAAGACGGACACTGTGTTCACCAAAATGGCGGCGCTCGTCAAGGGAACTCCCGTGGCAAGGCAGTCCAAGCTCTTTGTGGCTCTGATAGCCGTCGCGGCAGTCGCGGTGCTGCTCGGACTTTTCCTGAAAACGCGCCTTGGACTTGCGATAAGAGCTACGGGCGACAACCCCGATATGGTTCGCTCCTCGTCCGTCAACCCGGCGTTTACTACAATAATCGGGCTCTGCGTCGCAAACTCGTTCACCGCGCTTTCGGGCTGCCTGCTCGCCCAGTCGCAGAGGTCGGTCAACATCGATATCGGCACGGGCATGGTGACTATAGCCCTCGCGTCCCTGCTTATAGGCGGCGTGTTCCTCGGCAGAAAGAAGTTGCCGCTCAGAATATTCGGCATGGTGCTCGGCGCGTTCATATTCAGGCTCGTCTATACGGTGGCTCTGCGCTTTGATATGCCGGCGTTTATGCTCAAGCTCGTCTCGTCCGTCATAGTCGTCGCGGCGATAGCCACACCGTATTTCAAAAAGCAGCTCCCGCTTTTAAAGCGCAGAATGCAGACCCGCTCGGGAAGGAGGAAAGCAGATGCTTGAAATATCAAATATCTCAAAGACCTTCAATCCCGGCACGGTGAATGCCAAAAAGGCGATAGACGATCTCTCGCTGAGCGTCGCCGAGGGTGATTTCATAACCCTTATCGGCGCAAACGGCGCGGGCAAGTCCACGCTTTTCAACGCCATAGCGGGAAGCTTTATAACCGACTCCGGCAGCATATCGCTCGACGGAAAGGATATTACCCTCATGCTCGAGCACAAGCGCGCCAAGAGTATCGGCAGACTTTTTCAGGACCCGATGCGCGGCACCGCTCCCGGCATGACGATTGAAGAAAATCTCGCCCTCGCCGCAGGTCACGGCGGCTGGCTGAGCCGCGTTTCGAAGAACGACAAAAAGCTCTTCAGAGATAAGCTCGCCCTGCTCGAAATGGGACTTGAGGACAGAATGAGCCAGCCGGTCGGTTTGCTCTCGGGCGGTCAGAGACAGGCTCTGACGCTTATGATGGCGACCTTTAATCCGCCCAAGCTCCTGCTTCTTGACGAGCATACAGCGGCGCTCGATCCTGCAACGGCAGAGAAAGTCCTCGAGCTGACAAAGAGCATCGTCAGCGAAAATAACCTCACCTGCCTTATGATAACGCACAATATGCAGTCGGCTCTCGAACTCGGAAACCGCACGATAATGATGAACGGCGGAAACATAATTTTCGACGCTGAGGGAGAGGGGAGAGCGAAGCTCACCGTTCAGGACCTGCTCGACAAGTTCAAGGAGAACGCGGGCAAGGCGCTCGACAACGACCGTATGCTTCTGATATAAAAACAGTCCCGCCCTATTTACGGGCGGGACTGTTGCTGTGAAGTTTAAGTGGGGAGGGAAAAGAACAGTGAAAAGTGAATAGTGAAGAGTGAAAAGTAAAAGCGGCAAGTTTCTGTTGAAACTTGCCGCTTTTTGTCTATGGGCTACGAAAAAGATATTTTCGGCAGTTTTGCGTATGACTTCGAACTCTCGCAAAAACTTATATTCGGTTAATCATATATGCGACTTTTATTTTATTATTCGGGAATAAGAACATCCCCGCCGGAGATTACCACGTCAGATGCGGAAATGGCACTGTCAATGGTATTCGATTCGTCAATTTCGCCTTCGTATGTTATCTGAACATTTTCTCCCACTCGGATAGCTCCGCTTTCTGCATAACGGGAGATGCGCAGATCATTCAGAAGGATTTTGTACGTGATTCCGTCATCGGGATTGGCGCAGAGAATGGAATCGTCTAACAGAATATACTCATCGGTTATCTCCGTAATCTTACCGACAATGGTATTCTGATACGGCTCATACTCTGCTTCGGTGGAATTCTCTTTTGCATATTTGATAATCTTACTGGCTGCATCTTCTCCGATATTGAAGAGGTATTGGTAATTAAAAGCGTTTGTCCACAGATAGCCATCTACAGTAACATACATGGCAACTTTATATACGCCGAGAGTTTCAGATGTGATCGTAAAACTGTAATACTCTCTATCATGTGCAACCCATTTCTCATCCTCAACAAATGGTGCATTTTCGCATCCGGCAAGAACTTCCCATACATAGTCATCATTGCTCAGTGTATAGTGTTTTTTGTTCGGACTGTCGCCGTTTACAGAGAACCGCTTCAATTCAATTGCTTTTGGGAGGTCTACCAGCTTGAAGAGCTCACCGAGCGTGTGCGGAGGTTCATAATTATCCCTCTTGAAGGTATAACAACTACCTTCCATCCTCACGGCGACAAGCTGGCTCTTATCGGCATATTTTAACTGATACACTTCAAATTTTTCAGTGTATCTATCTCCTTCAATTTCGTCAATGCCCAATACGGTATATGTTCCAATCAAATCGCCAAGGAGTTCTTCAGACACAAGGTGACCGTGACTTCGGTATACAATACCGTCAATTGTTACTTCAGTGTATTTCTCAAAAACGGTTTGATATTCCCATGGCCATACAATTCCTGATTCGCCTGCCATAATGTTAATGTCTTTATACCTATCGTTTGTGCCTCCTGGTGTAGGTTCGCCGCCTAAAAGCGATGGAAGAACAAGCGCGCCTACAACAATGATCACGGCAAAGCAGGCTGCTATTGAACCCAATTTGAGCAAATGATTTTGTTTTTTCTTGCATTCTGCTGCCGCCTCGACAAGATCCTCATCGAGGTTACCGATGGCATTAGAAAATCTCGGTATTTTCATATTTCAACGCCCTCCTTAATGAGATAGTCCCTTAGTTTGTTTCGGGTGTAGAACAACATATTTTTGACCTTACTTTTGGTAAACCCAAAGCGCTCTGCAATTTCTCCGATAGAATCGAAGTAGAAATATTTCCGGATAAAGACATTTCGCACGTCCTCCTTTTGTGTGCGCAGGAAGTGGCTGACCAGTTTGCCTACGTCCTCGTCACTCACGTCGGGGGCATACCGATCATCCGGCAGTACCGATTCCAGTTCATCCAGGGACAACATTACATCCGCTGACCGTTTTTCACGCTTCATAAACTCCAACCGCTTCAGAGACAGGTTTCTCGCAATCTTACAGACAAAGGACATAAAATTACTCGGTCTTGTAGGCGGAATTGCATTCCACACTCCCACGTATGTATCGTTGACACATTCTTCCGAATCCTCGTGATTGTTCAGAATGTTATAGGCAATACTGTGGCAGAGCTTGCCGTACTTTGCATCCGTTTCCTTGATTGCCTGCTCATCCCGTTCAAAGTAGAGTTCTATGATTCTCAGATCATCCATGTTGTTCACCTCCCTTGTCAGACCTAAAAGCGCTTTCACCCATTAAGTACGTTTTTTCCGGCGTTGGTCTTATAATTAATAAAAAGTCGTGAATCTTTTTATCAAATAAAAATGATTGTTTTTCTAACTATATCATATTTCCACATTTCTTTAAATTCCTACAGAAAATGTCGTAAAATTATTTCAATGCATTCAATATAGGAGTTGAAAATATGAGAACATACACCCAAGAAGAAAAGCAAGCGGTCATTGACCGTGTTATATCCGGTGAGCTGTCGACTCATATCCTCGCCGACACCGGCATACCCAAGAGTACATTTTACGGTTGGTTACGAGCTTACCGCGAGGAACAGGAAGCCGATAACCGAAGGACAGTCAGTATCCGCAATTTTCATTTGCTTGAAAACAAAGTCGCACGTTTGGAGAGCATTGTTGAAATTCTTAAATCTGCGCCCTGCACACCCAAGGCACCTTTGAGGCAAAGGCTATACGCTGCCGAACAGCTTTACGGCAAATACAATGTGCACGTGATCTGTGATGCTTTCGATATTCCCCGCGGAACATTTTATAACCACGTACTTCGCAACAAAAAGGATAACACGTGGTATGCGAAACGCCGTGAAGAATTGCGGCTTCGTATCCAGGAAATCTTTGATGAAAGCAATCAAGTATTCGGTGCTGCTAAAATTGCGGCAGTTATGAAAAGCGAAGGGTTCAAAATCAGCAACGAAATGGTGCGCACACTTATGCGTGATATGGGTTTGGTCAGTATACGGCAAAGTGCCAAGAAACTATACGAGGACGAGGGGCGTAAATATAAAAACCACCTTAACCAAGAGTTTGACACATGCAAGCTGAATGAAGTGTGGGTCAGCGACGTTACATATTTCAAGTACGGCGAAAATGCTTATTATATCTGCGTAATCATTGACCTGTTCTCGCGCATGGTCGTGGGATATAAGATCAGCAAGACCAACAGCACACAGCTTGTAAAATCAACCTTTCAAATTGCATATAAAGCACGTCAGCCGGATTCAAGTTTGGTTTTCCATACCGACCGTGGCAGCAACTACCGATCCAAAACAATGAATGATTATATGCGGTCTCTGAACATCACACACTCCTTTTCACGTGCGCATGTGCCGTATGACAATTCCGTAATGGAATCGTTCTTTGCTTCTATGAAACGGGAGGAGTTATATCGCACCAAGTATCGCTCGGAATCAGACTTTCGAAGTGCGGTGGACAAGTACATGATTTTCTATAATACCAAACGCCCGCACAAGAAATTGCAATACAAGACTCCCGAACAGAAAGAAGAAGAATATGCCTTGAAACTGAAGGATTTCTGAGACACGTGCAGACAGACTAAAGGGTTCAAAAAGGTTTGTTTTTAATTTTCCGGATTGCCAAATCCGAGTTATTCGTTTTTTAGTCCGACTGACAAAAAGAAAATGCGACCTCGAAAAGCCGCATAAATACTGGATTTTATAATAAAAACACCATTGACTCCGAACTTAAGGGTTCAGATTTCAATGGTGTCTTTAGATGGCTGGGGAATAGGGATTCGAACCCCAACAAACAGAGTCAGAGTCTGTCGTGCTACCGTTACACAATTCCCCAATATCAAACTCCGAAGCAGATTTTATCTCACCTGCGAGTCAATATTATACACACTCTTCTCCGCTCTGTCAACCTTTTTTCAAAAAAATTTGCCTGCGGCTTAAGTTTTTTATTTAAGCTCCGGGCTGCGGATGCGGGGTCGGGATATCCCGGAAATTATTTTATGCAGATATTGATTTTTTAACCGCGCTGTGCTATTATATCATGGCAGTGCAGGTGTAGTTCAATGGCAGAATGTCAGCTTCCCAAGCTGAACACGGGGGTTCGATTCCCCTCACCTGCTCCATCGAAAGCACTTCTTCGGAAGTGCTTTTTTAACAAAAACGGAGGAGTTTTCATGAGAGCGGTTGTTTTCGATATGGACGGGCTTATGTTTGATACCGAACGTCTCGCGATGGCGGCATGGGACTACGCGGGCGAAAAGCTGGGCGTAGGCAAGGTGGGCTATATGGTTATGAAAACTCTCGGGGTGACTGCCGAACGCGCCGATGAGATATGGCGAGAGGAATTCGGCGCAGATATCGACACCGAGGCCATGCGCCGCTACGGCAGGGAGTTCACCGGTGATTTCTATGAGCATAACAAAGTTCCCGTGAAGCCCGGACTTTATGAGCTGCTCGACTGGCTGAAATCGGCGGGGATAAAGACCGCCGTCGCCTCGTCCTCAACAAGGAGGGCGGTTGACAGAAACCTCAAAAGCGCGGGGATAACGGACAAATTCAACGTCACGGTCTGCGGCGAAATGGCGGCGCGCTCAAAGCCCGCACCGGATATCTATCTCAAGGCGTGCGAGCTGCTCGGAGAGAGCCCCGAAGACTGCATAGCCCTTGAGGATTCGCGTAACGGCCTGTGGTCGGCGCACAACGCCGGATGCCGTGTGATAATGGTGCCCGACCTGTGGCAGGCGGATGCGGAGACCGAGAAGATACTTTGGAAAAAGCTCGGCAGCCTGCTCGAGGTCAGAGATTTTCTGAGAGATAACGAACAATAAATACTATACACAATAATAAAAATCCTGCCCGCACGATTCTGCTTGGGCAGGATTTTTTGTCGCTTGCCGCAGGACTTTGGATTTGCAAGGGTGAAGCCGCCGTCAGGCAAACAATTTTAATATTGTAAATTGACACGATTGTGTAGGGCGGATATCATCCGACCGCGGTTTATGTGGTAATTTGTGACTATCCGCTCTGTAGGGGTCGGCGACTCGACGACCCTTTGACGCATTAGCGTCATTATAAATCTGTTATTTCGCCCGTGTCTTGTAATACGCCTTCTGCTTGCGGCTTGTCACCTGTGCCGCCTATGGCGGCAGCGGTGCGCCTAGTCGCCGCACCCTACAAAGACATTGAGAGACAAAAAAGTCAAGACAAAGCGGGCAAATCTGTGCAATAACCCCTCAGTCTCGGTTTTGCCGAGCCGGCTCCCCTGCAGGGGAGCCATGATTGAAACTGCTCGCAAATCCAATTTTATCTCTTTTACAAAACAACCCCCAACCGCAGCGACTGCGGCAGGGGGTATATATAATAGCTTATTATCCGTGATTTATCAGTCCGTTACGGGCAGGCTCTCGATGAGCTTTGTCAGCTCGTAGTAGAAGCTGAGAGTCTGTCTCTTTGTGCTCTGCATTCCGATGACTGTGCCGTGGTCGCCCTCGCGCGTGGGCATGACGTACCATTTGGCGGTCTCGAGCTCCATGCCGGGGGTGTAGTCCTCATGCTCGTCGGTGAACGGGTAGCGCGCCGATACGACGTTTACAAGTCCGTCATTCGGAAGCCACGATGCGTCTATCTTGTAGTCGGAGAACAGGTTCTTCGAGTATGCGCCGAGAAGAGTGGCTGACGGGCGCAGAACAACGAGCGTCTTTATCTTCGGAACCTGGGTTCCCGCAAGCGTCTTGCGCGTGGTCTGATACGAATAGGAGAAATAGTAGACTCCGTCTACCGGCTTTGAGAACTTGTTTATCTCCTCGGCTCTCTCGGGATACATATCGTCCGCCGCGGTGTCGGTGTGGGTCATAATAGTCATGAAAGCCTTTATGAATGCCTCCTCGGGGGTCGAGCCGTCGCCCGGTATGGGGGTCAGACCGAACTGCTCGAGGTGGAAGTCAACATAGCCGTTGAGCTTCGAGCGACCCATTAAGCCGGCGTAGGCGTAGCATGCCGCTTTGCCCAGCTCGGCCATGTTCATGCCGTCGATGATATATGCGAGCGTCGTGCCGTTGTGCGGGGCGCAGAGCGTTGTGACGGAGTTTATGTAGTTGCCCTTGCCGCCGGTGAACAGCGGGGAGATATCGTCGGGCGAGGTTGCCGCCTGCTCCTCTTCGCTGCCGTATGCGAGCAGAGCCGTGAGCGTTCTGACCGTCGCGCCGCCGAACGAGTGACCGACGAGATTTATCTTCTTTATATTGCCGTCCGCGTCGGGCTCGCCCCAGCCCTCGATCATGGGCTTTGCGTAGGTTCTGCCGTAGCGGCTGTGGTTGAATTTCTCGGAGTGCGCCTTGCCGTAGTCAACGCGAGTGCCGGTTATCTGCGCATAGAGCTCGCAGACTCTGTCCCAGTTGCTCGACATCGGGCCGACGGATGCGGCATAGCTCTCATAGTGAAGCTTGTTCAGCTCGTCCATCAGCGAGCAGGATGCGGCGCCCCAATAGGGGAGTGTGCCGTCTATTCCCTCGTCTGCGCCCCAGCCGAAAAGGCCGTGGACATATACATAGGGGTATTTGTTGACATCGGCTGACTGAATCGCGCCGGCTCCCTGCCCGGCGAGAGTGAATATGAGCGCCAGAACGGTTATCAGACTCAGTGTGCGTTTAATGATTCTCGGTTTCATCAAAATCCCTCCTATACTATTACATATAAAAGCTTATCGTATCAATCAAAAGGTAAAATTACGTATTATAAAAATATCGTCGATTTTCAATTTTTTAAAAAGACGGTTTTATACATTTTTTAGCATTGTTACAAAAATGTCAAACTTATGGGACGAAAATGAATA